>Ga0194129_10006545_pt1 | contig 14208 bp, 9 predicted proteins | sample TA2KigCa35mmetaG_FD_150862 | JGI IMG/M metagenome (GOLD analysis project Ga0194129, IMG submission 150862) | Freshwater microbial communities from Lake Tanganyika, Tanzania - TA2015038 Kigoma Deep Cast 35m | ecosystem: Environmental > Aquatic > Freshwater > Lake | place: Tanzania: Lake... | reverse complement strand
GCTCTTAACGCAGATGATTACAATATATTAAGAACAATTGCGAAACAAGGATTTAGCGATGATTCAGACTTTGTCGCACATACCGGGCTGGGAGAGGGGGAGTTTGAAAAATGCCTGGATAAGATGATCTCACAAGGACTAGTAGAATATGAGGAAGTTGATTCAAGCAAAATAAAACACTCAGCCAAGGAAAACTGGCTAACTGCACTGGCATCAAGAAAAGTTGAGAAATACAAGTACAAGATTGGAGATGCAGAGAATATCAAAGGTCTTAATCTCTGGGCTGCTAAAAATTCTTGGCGTAAACTAGGATTAAGTATATTCCCCTTAATGTTAGTAATCGGAATTCTAGAGATTTATGGATTTTACTTTTCAGGGGTAAGACCACTGGGCCGGATTATAGCAAATGATATTTTTTATACCCCTACAATATATGAGGCATTTGTTGTCTTCACATTCACGAATCTATTAACAATACTTTACAAGATAGCAGTAGGCAGAGGAAGACCCTACGGCGGCTCTGCCTTATATATGAAATTACTTGCTGGTTTCAACCCAGTGTTCGAAACAGATGATGACAAACAATTTGCAAAAGAATTAGGATGCACAAAAATTGAGTATTTGTACTACATAGCATCACCAACAATTCTTAGATTGTACATGATGATGCTGGGGATACTAATCATTAGCCTTGCATACCCATTTGGGACCAGTTTAGAGCGATCTGTCTTATCAACAGCATTGACTACCATTAACATATCCATCATGGCCCTAACGTGGCAGGCTATACCGTCACCAGGTACGTTGTCAGTTAAGGCACTAGAAATATTAGGGATAATCCCACAAAGATTCCTTGGTTTGTCCGTCAGAAGAGCCTGGACAGCCTATCGAGCAAGAGGTCACAGGATGTCAAAGAAAGCCAGTAAGCAACTAATAGGTAGCGGAATATTCTTGATTATAAGCGTTGCGCTTCTCTTATTCAAAACAGCGTTTCTAGGTTTCTGGGTTCTGCCACAGATTTCGATTGGCGTGCCACAATTCCTGGGACAATGGACATCTCAGATAGTCGTTGCTGCATTGGGTGTACTGGCATTAAAGTATATGATTTACTCTTATACTCCAATTAAACATAAGGTTCAAGGCCGAGCTTCTGAGCTTACAAATACTGCAAAAGTTGACACGGTTGATCACGTCGATGAAAGCCTATCGCATGGTAAACTAAATAGGGCAGTAGGGTATATAAAGAAGAAAGCAATATTTATTGTAATTCTATTACTTCTATTTCCGTTCAATGCAACAGTATCAGGCTCAGCTAAAGTGCAAGAAACCATGAGTTTGGATATTAGTTCAGCAGAAAAGGAATCTGCGGTAATAACCAACGTTTTAGTTACGGCTCCTTCAGCAACTGTAGTGAAAAAGGGTACTCTAATGATTGAATTAAGATCCAATGGATTAGAATTGGCATTAAATAAGTCTGATGAAACATTAAAAGCATTAGAGTCTGAAAAGTCAATACTTGAAGTTACCCTTAGATCTGTCTCTGAAGGAGGAAGTCGATATGAGAGCTCAAAGAATAAAACAGAAGATGTAGTTATTAATTATGCAGAAGAGAGAGCCTTTAGAAAAGAACTTAGTTCGCTCTCAAGACAAAAAGAGCTCCTCAAGAAGCAAGTCAGTACGTACAAGCGTCTTAGCGAGATTGGTGCTATGAGTACTCTTCAGTACGAAGACAAACTAATCGATTATGAGGAGATAGGTGTTAGATATACTAACGCTTTGGGTAATTTAGAAGGGGCAATCGCGAGCGCCAGTAAAGCGCGAAATGATCAAAGAGTTGAACAGATTCTAAAGATAGAAGAAGATAAGATCAGTACCGAGGAGGAACTTGGTAAAGTTACCGCTTCTATAGCTAAGGAAAGGTCTAATCTGGAGGATCTACATAAGAGAAAACAAGCGCTAATGATCAAAGCACCTTTTGACTGTGTCGTTAATAGCGATACCTCTGTTCTTATGAATAAAGCAATCTCCTATGGTGATCAGATATTGTCAATCAAAGCTATCCCCACAGAACGTATAGTTGTATCTGTTCCTGAGTACAACAGAAATGAGATTGTTGTCGGAGACAACGTAGAGGTTCGCCTATATTCTAGAGTGATGACGCGAAACGGAGGCCATCTATTTGGTAAAGTTGAGAGTCTATCGCCTGAATCATCAACTGAATACGATCAAGAAAAGCTAGAGATTATAGTGAGTATAAGGGATAGTTTGAAGAATTCAATGATTGGTGCAACTGGTACAGCTAAGGTCAGGGTAGGTTTCACGTGTATTTTGGTAAATATCCTCAAGCCGTTAGTGAGATTTGTTGAAGTAGATGTATGGCAGTACCTACCATAGGGAAAGGGCATGCTGGAGACAAATCAATGGAACACTCCGAAAGTTGATCTTCCTTTTCTTAGGAGAATAGATATTGATAGTCGTATTCTGAGATGTAGGACTTCTTTTTATATTATGAAAGATGGGGTAGCCCCTACAAGGGCAATACTATGGCTACACGGAAGCGGCAACTGTTTCACTGAGATGGTAGGCAGAGTAGCAAAGTCTTATATGAAAGAAATGGCTAGACTCAAGAGTGATGGGAACACAACAGCCGTAATTTTTCCCTACTGCTTGCCAGACTTGCTTTGGTTAAACACTAGCTGTCCAGAATGGAGAATAGAAGATTACCTAACCAAGGAGTTAATTGAAGAAGCGAGCCTAGCATTAGGTTTAAATATCGATACATCATGGGAAGTCCATGGGTACAGCATGGGAGGATATGCAGCATTGAGAATAGGTATGAAACTAAGCTGCAGATTCAGGAAGATCTTAGCCATGGGAGCTGGACCTCTTGGTGAGAGATTTGAGGATCACATGAAAGGAGATTCGGGTGTCAGAAACGAAATATACAGAAAGGTATTCGCTTCAAGTGAAAATAGATTTAAAAGATGCAGTCCACTGAGCATTTGCAAGGAAATGCAAGAAAGGATAAGAGTGAATAACCAAAGAATTCATATAGTTGTTGGGGACAAAGATATAGCAATGAATGCTAATGAGGATCTAGCGAAAAGGATGTCACGAATGGGAATCAATGTACAATTTGAGAAAGCAAGAGATGTTGAGCACAGAGTAGACATGTATTTAGATTACCTTATGGGGACCATCCTAAGCTAGTTCGCTAGCTTTTTGAATAAAATATGGGAAGTTAGCGGGATAGAAACCAGAAATAAGTGGGCTAGTCTCAAACCTAGTAAAGATTTCGTGTTTGATACGGGAGAGAAAGTGGCTCCAAGATTGTGTTGGATCATATAGACGCTTATAAAGAGAAAGCTCTGGCCACATGATCTCAGGAAGGTGATTAGATCGAATTAGATTACTGGATGCTGAATAAACGTATTTAAATACACATGCACCCTTTTCAATAGTTGTGTTAGTGCGATGAAAGCGCAGTGGATCTAGGAGAAGGATGTCGCCGACTTTGACATCAGGAGTGGTGATGTGGTTAAACTCGATATCCTGCTTACAAACTGCCATAAGATCGGAATTCACATAGTCTACAAAAAGATAATCGTCACCATCCTCTTCAACGGAATGATAGATAGTATCTGAGTGCGGAGAATTAAAAGAATCAATAAATCCTAAGGGATTAGAGATTATGTTGGGCTCCAAAAGAATCCAAGCATTGATAGCGTTCTGAAAAAGATAGAGCTCGGTATCAACATGCCATGGAGCAGAGAAAGAGTTGCTAGTATAGAAAAAAAAATCGTTGAGATAATATGAACGACAAGAGACAGCATTGGCTACAAGGTCGGCAATTTTTTTTTGAACAGGAGATTGCAGACAGTCAATAAAGGCGTAACATGGTAGTTTATTCAGTGGTGCGTGCTTTGCATAAGTTTCTCGAAGAGCTTTGATGTCATGATGAGACAAGACATTTTGAAGGAGCAAAAAGGGGGTAGAGAGTTGGGGCACAGAGAAGGATCGGCTTATGGTCTGGATTCTATATGAGCAGCTAAACCGCGAATGGATTGATGGCTGAAAAATTCTAAAGCAGACAAGGGAAGACCAGAAGAATGACAAGCTGTTAACACTTGTATGGCTTGAATACTATCACCCCCTAAAGCAAAGAAAGAAGAGGTAACAGAAATTTGGTCAAGCTTGAGGATTTGAGTCCAGATCCTGTGCAGAAGTTTCTCTGTATCACTCGACGGTTTTATAATTGGCTCATCGAATTTAGGTACAGATGGAATCGGTAGTGCACGATAGTCAATCTTACCATTAGAGGTTTTAGGAATATTTCCGATGGGGATAACATGAGAGGGAATCATATACGGAGGAAGAGTATCCTCTAGTGTTGCAATAAGATCTAGGGGAGGGTCGGCATTGCAGACAATATAGAGCAGAAGGGATGTATGCCCATCTAGACTCATAGGAATAGATACGGCATGGGTGATATTAGGATGAAGACATGCTGCAGCTTCGATTTCTGCTGGCTCAATTCGATATCCGCGAATCTTAAGTTGTTTGTCCTTTCTCCCAGCGAAGAATAATATGCCATTATGGGACCAGTACGCCAAATCACCGGTTAAGTAAGTCTTATACGGCGAATTAGTATGCTGAGATAGATTTACAAATGAAGCTGAGGTTTTAGCGGGTTCAAGCAAATATCCTTGGCTAACTTGTGGACCAGTAATTGCAAGTTCACCAACTACGTAAGGGGGGCAGATCTGTAGATGCTTGTCAAGAACAAAAGCCTCCATATTAGGTAGAGGCTTGCCTAATGGAGCCTTTTGTGATGGGTCCCAGTTGAATGCAATAGTGTCGCCAACCGTGGTTTCTGTTGCTCCATGACCAGAGATAATTCTACGATTGTTGCCCCAAACAGAGGCCGTAGCCATAGATATGGATTCACCAGCCGTTACCAGTACCTCTAGGTCTGTGAGGCTGTCTGAGAGCTGGGGGTCAAGTGCATCAAGAACAGAGGGAGGGATACCAACATGCGTAATTCTATGCTGAATGAGCTCCTGTTTAAGTCGTGATGGCTCTTTCAATAAATCGGCGTCAGAGAAGTAGAGACAAGATCCATTATATAACGATCGATACTGCTCTCCTATACCAGCATCAAAATAAAACCCAAGTGTAGACAGGACTCGTGATGATTCGTTAAGCCTGAAGTACTGAGAATGAGCATGAAGCAGGGAGATTAGGTTAAACTGGGAGACAAGCACGCCCTTAGGCTTTCCTGTAGATCCAGATGTAAAACAAATGTATGCAATTTGATCAGGAGTGGAGTGGTCAAAAAGCTGAGTGACTTCAAAATTATCCTTGATGTAAGAGATCGTTGGATCAATACAGATCTTATGAGGACAATCAAGCTGGCCGATATCAGTTAGTCCTTCAGTATAAAAGATAACACCTGAGTTTGAAGAATCGATTATTGATTGCTTTCGTGCTGTCGGTGTATTGGGGTCGATTGGGACAAAGGGAACACCAAGGGTTGAGATTGTAAGCGCTACAGCCACTTGATGAGCAGATTTTGGAAGACACATGCATATCGGCTGATCAATCTGAGGATGAATAGAAGAGAGTATTTCTTGATATAGCTCAACTAGTAAACAAATATCTTTTCTGGTCCAGCTTTTAACAGCATCAACAACAATAATATGATCAGGGTGATTGATGCTCCGCTCAATGAAAAGATTCACGAAAGTGCGGCTGGCATGAGGATTAAGGAGATGTGTATTATTCCACTTTTTGGTAAGTTTGTAGTATTCGGACCTGGGTAGCATTGAGATATTTGCAAGCATCTTAGCTGGTAATGCGCTTAAACGAGAGCACAAAGTGTATAGACGATTCGACATATCCTTCAGCATTTGCGGTGTAAATAGGCGGGCCCGTACATGATGAGTGAGCTCTAGATGATCAGGATATTCTCTAACTAACAGAAGATAGTCATAATTTGCATGCTCCGAAGTGTAGAAGCCGAGCTTTCCTGCACTTGTAGCATGAGATGATCCAAGAGATACAACTTCATGGACTAACATCGCCTGGAATAGAGGTTGAGATAGTTTGTTCCGTTCAGGAGATACCGCTCTTACTATTTGATCAAATGGTACAATACTATGCCGAATTGCGTTTTGGGACACAACGGAAGCATGATCTATTAGCTGATAGAAAGTTAGGGACTCGTCAATATCAATAGGATAGATGACAAGGTCAACAAAGAACCCTATTATAGATTCATAGTCTTCATTATCGCGCCCAGTAATTGGCGCGCCTATAGAGATCTGACTCTCTCCGACATGACGTGACAGAAACAAGCCGTATAGAGCAAGTAGGAGATTGAAGAGAGTTGACTTTCTATTGAGGGCAGATTTTCTGAGTCTTCTAGTGATGACAGGTCCAATTCTTGTAGTTATTGACCTAGAGGTGGTATCAGGAAGGGAGGATTCAATATGGTTTGGAATGAAAAATTCGAGTTGTAAAGGCCTGTTTTCGAATTTATTTTGCCAGTACTGAAGCGAGTCACCATAATCAACAGACAAAGCTAGGTCATGCTGCCAGATTGCATAGTCACGATAATCAAGAGGTAAGTTAGCTAAACCCAAAAGAGTTGGTTTACTAGCTAAAATATTCCGATAGATCGCAATCAGATCATCAAAAAAAATCTTTATCGAGGCCCCGTCTGAAATAATGTGGTGGATTTGAAGACCAAGAGCTGAGGAGGTGCTACTTGAGCAGAGATACACATGAAACAATGGCCCATGTGATAAATCCCAATTATTTTTTGTTGAAAATATATATCTTTTAACTTCACTCAAAGGATCGTTCTCATCAGGGAGAAGCAATAGTGGTGGTGATAATACAGTTTCTACTACCTGAAAAGGTTCGCCATCAAGAGTGACAAAGCGTGTGCGCAAAGCAGCATGTCGCTGAATAAGAGCCTCAAGTGCCTTGAGAAGGTAGGAAGACTTGATGCGAAAATCAAATGAAACGATGTTTGTAAGTATATACGTATCGGCTCCAGGATTTAAAGAGTCTACAATCCATAGACGTCTTTGCGGAAGTGATAGTGGAGATAGATCACTGTAAAATATTTGGTGCGTTGGTAATGATAGAGCTCCAGTAGTTAGTGTATCAACATGTCTAGCTAGCTGACGAAAAGAAGGGTGGGTAAATATCGATTCGAGTGGAACTTTCTTCTCGAGTACTTTTGAAAGCTTAGATAGCAAACGTACTGCCATCAATGAGTGGCCACCAGACTCAAAGAAATTGCTATCAATATTTAAATCAACTGATGAAAGAAGTTGGCCTGCCAGTTCTAGCACTAACGATTCGGTTTTAGAGAGTATCTCGGAGTTCTCTGCATTAGTTGATAAAGATGATGCACTTTCTTCAAGATCATACTGTAACTGCTTTCGATCAATTTTGCCTGAAGCTAAATAGGGTAGAGTATTCCGAGTCACCCACACTGACGGAATCATGTAGTCAGGGAGCTTTACTTTAAGAGCATTCTTGACTATCTGAATCTGCATGGATTCTTCGGCTAGCACGACTACTGCTGCTAGCGTGTCACGATTAATTACAATTACTGCGCAGTCTAATACAGCCATATTCTGTTTGATGTGCAGCTCTACTTCATTTAAGTCAATGCGAAAACCACGTAGTTTTACAAGACTATCAAATCTACCTTGTATAACTAATTCGCCACGGCTAGACCAAAAACCCAAGTCTCCAGAGGACCACACATCAATTATATTTCCATTGAGATTAATTGACTTAAAGGACTCATTTATACAAGTCCGACCTTGGTAGCCATCCGCAATATGCTTTCCGCTTATGTGTAGCTCACCTATTACTCCTGGCGGGACTAGACATCCATGTTGATTTAGAATGAAAATAGACGTGTTTGGAAGAGGATGTCCTGCTGTGATTTGAGAACTGCCGTCGACGTTGGATGGAACTTGGCTTAGAGAAATATCCCATACCTCTGATGCGCCATATAAATTATACAAAGTTGAATTCCCTATCCTGAGATAGAACTTAGCAGCCAATGAAGCTGGTAAAGGCTCACCCGTTGCGAACCAGTATTGAACGCTACAAATAGAGCTTAACGTATCTTGCGGCTGCTCGAGTATTAGGCTAAGTAGAGATGGTACTAGAACTATACGGCGTACATTGTGGTCGATAAGAGACTGAACTATAGCATGAGGGTCCTTGCAGTCCTTGGTAGAAAGGAGATGGCAGCATGATCCAGAAGACAATGCGATAAATAGTTCCCATATAAAGTCAACAAATGCATAAGATGTCTTTGAAAGTATTACTTCTGGCTGGATCGGGGGGAATGGATCAGAGAGTATTCTAGAAACAATAACTCGATGTGGGATTCTGATGCCTTTTGGAGTTCCTGTTGAACCAGAAGTAAACAATATATAGGCTAGATGGTCATTCGTGAATATGTTGAGACTTAGAGGAGCCTGTTTACAAAAGCGTGACTCTTGGATCAGTGCGTCGATTGATAAATAGGTACAATTTGTAACAGGTTCTAATGAAATAGAGCCTACAAAGAATTTCGCTTCTGAGATAGCAAGTATGGACTGACAACGTTCGTGAGGAACTGATTCATCTAAAGGAATATATGCAGCGCCAATTTTGAGAAGCGCGAGTACTAATAAGACAAGATCTATATTACGTGGGACTTGAAATGCTACTTTGGTCTTTGATGATATGCCATATTTCTGTAAAGTTGAAATTAGACTTCTCGTTTTAGCGCTAAGTTCTAAATATGACAAACGCTCAGATTTACAAGCGAGGGCTATATTGCTTGGGGTGCGGTCTACTTGCGAAAAGAATAGATCGGAGGCAGTCAGTGTATCGTCAAACGTTATAGTTTTGCCTTGCTGTAGGTTTCTAATTTTTGAATAGTCTTGCTCATTGAAAATGCTAATATCTCGTACTAGAGAGTCGAGTGACTTATCTATTTGTGTTGTCAAGTGTTGAAAGCTTTTAAGAAAAAATGCAATAAGATCACTGCTGAATCTATGCTTATCAAATGTGATTGATAATTCTACTCCTGCAGGAGTGGCCTCGAGATTAAAGTGTAGAGGAACATCTTGTTTTGCCATAGAAGTCTGACTATTCTTCTTAACAACAGATTTGGCTACAATTGAGTCGGCAGGATTCTTATAGAGACTTTTCGTGAGACTAATCTTGTTATCTAATATGCATTTTATGATATTTTCTTGGTTGTCAATGCCGGCAGCATTCCTAATTTCAGATAACGATAGAAACTGATGATCATTCATCAGCGCTAAATCAGTGTTGACTCTCTTTATATACTCTATGACTCTAATATTATGTTTAATTCTTGAGCGAAAGGGTAGTGTATTCATGAACATCCCAACCATTGTCTCTGAGCCGGGCAAGTCATACGGACGCCCATTAAAGAGAACGCCTATAATAAAGTCATCTTGACCCGTATATTGTGAAAATACAATAGAAAGACTGGCCAGGAATATTGCGTTAAGAGTTGTGTTGAGTTTTTTAGATACTTCTTCTATGGATTCAACGATCTTGGTTTCAATTAGAGTTCGAGCAACATCAGATTCAACGCTATTGGCGACTGTAGAATACCGATTCTGGCATGGCAGTTCTACCTCATTAGAGAAGCCACTAAAGTATTCTTTCCAAAAGTCCTTGGCTTGATCTAAGTTTTTGTGAAACAACCAGTTTATGTATTCTCTATAAGGGAGTCTTTTGGGGAACCTTGGTAATGGTAGATTGGTCCTCTTTGCATTATACGTTGCGAGAATTTCTTGAGATACAATGGGGCTTGAAATGCCATCTAATAGGATATGGTGGTGCGTAAATATAAGAAGGCTTTGATTATCTGTAATCGTTATGATTGTTGGTCTAATGAGTGGTGCTACTTTGAAATCAAAAGACCTTCGCCGATCATTAGCCAGGAAATGCCTTAAGCGCTGTTTCTTCCTAAATTCTGAGTTTTCGTCTCTCCAGTCTTGAAGTTCAATCTCACACTCTACATAATCGTTCACTACAAGATATGCTTCACTTTCATTCTGGTGAAACGACGATCTCAATATTTCGTGGCGATTAAGAGTGGAGTTAATTGCAAACCGTAAAGAATCAATGCATATATCTTTAAACTCATAAATAGGTTGTGTAATGTACATCCCCAGTTCAGGCGAGCCCAATGAGTGGGCTAACATCGCTTTCTGAAGTGGCGTCAAAGGTAGCGGCTCTGATGGCACGTTTTATTGTGACTCCTTTGGTATTTCATGGTAGCGCCCCTCCGAGTGGTGTAACTCAGGAGGTCCTGTGACCCTTTCCGGAGGGTGAACAGGAGCAGTCAGAGGATGACTGCTTGGAAGCTGATTGCGCAGCTCCGTTCATGCACTATGAACCCTGATCGCTGAATTGGCAACTCAGCGACCGATGTGTTCTGTGTAGATCAAGGAAGGAGCTGGTGCGTTTCAGCTGGTGCTTACTGCCGGCTTGGCGGTCGGCTGAGCATCGGTGAGCTCCAAGGCCTCTTCCGTTCTGGCTCCAGGATCTTGACCATGGTTCCCTCTGAATCATAGCAATATGCCTGTGGTAATATGGTCCTATCTTTTACACGATCAGAGATGAAATTTTACAGACTTCTGCGCCTGATTATCTTTTTGGTTGTCTCGCTGGGAAGTGCAGGCTGTACTAAGGAAAGAAGGCGGCAGGAGGAGCCCCATAATTCTTATTCATACCGACAATATGCACCACAGGGCAATCAACAGCTGGCGTCGGCGAGTAAAATTATTTTAGCAAAGGAAACCTTATACTCGGATAGATTTAGCCAATCAATTCAATACTATGTACTCTATCCTCCTTCTTATCACTACAACCAAGTCAAGACCTATCCTGTCGTTATTTGGTTACATGGTGCTAATGGTAATCAAAGATCTTTGAGGCCGCTTGCTGAAGGATTTGTTAGAGCCATGGAGATGGGTTTAATGGATCATTCTATAGTTATATTTCCCGAAAGCAAGCCTTTAACTATGTGGGTTAACTCCAAAAGTGGTGAATACCCAATTGAGTCTTTAATAATTGATAACTTGCTTCCGCATATTAAGAAAAGCTTGAGGGTGTCGATATATCGTAAAGATTACCATATCTCTGGTTTTAGCATGGGGGGATATGGGGCTGCTAGGTTAGGTTTTAAGTATCCCAATATTTTTGGCAATATAGTTATGGTTGGCGCTGGAACATTAAATTCCACTTTGGATGACACTCCCAGAGCTTCAAAAAGTCTTAGAGATGATGTCCTCCAGAATGTATATGGCAACGATAAGACTTATTTTTCATCAAGCAGTCCACGCTCGATTTCGAGGTTGTCACCTGCACGAACAGATCCCAATCTAAGTATAAATATAACCATAATTGCCGGAACGCTTGATGAAGTCTATGAACAAAATGTAAGCTTTAATACGTACCTAAAGGGTATAGGATACAGAACAAATTTCATATCTCTGCCTCGGGTTCCTCATAATCTTCGGGATTATGTACAAGCAGCGAAGGTACCTTTGTTCGGCAGCCTCTGACCTACAGATCAATTAGTTGCTAATAAGTCTCATGTGCCTATTAGAAAGCTACATTAAGTACATGCCTTAATTCACAAATGATCGAAAGAGTCGACTGGAACTTAGTCAAAGACCATGGACTTAATAAGTTCATCAACTTTAATCGTCCTGTCGTCATACATAGTGTTGACACTTCGCTAGGTCTGATGAAGTGGTCGTTAGACAAACTTGTCAACACTTATGGCTCAATTGAGATCAGGGTTTTAAAGTCAACCTCTCAGTATTTTGTTTATTCGGATAAGAAAGAGCGCAAAATTGTCAAGATGAGACTGGAAGAGTTTTATGATAAATCGATTTTAAATCCTGGATGTGATGGCTATTATTATACATTAGGTCGCAGTCCAATTGCTCAGTTTAACAACTTTGAAGACTATATGATACTCCCAAAGGCACTTTCAAAGGTAGTTGATGGTGCCTTTAGAAACCCAGAGCGTAATATCTGGATTTCGCCTAAAGGCACTCGCACAGCACTGCACTTTGACGCAGTAGATAATCTAAATCTACAAATTGAAGGGTGTAAAGATTTCCTCTTATTTCCACCACGGATTAAAGGTATGGGCACATATCACTGGACATCTCAGGCCGCTTATGTAAGTTCTATAGATCCAAGAGAGCCAGACTTACCAGCGGATTTTCCGAGGGATGACGGGATGAATGTCAAGCTAGTGAAAGGCGAGATGTTATACCTGCCATACGGGTGGTGGCATCAAGTAAATTCAGTAGGTAGTTCTAATCTGAATGCTAACTATTGGTGGTTTCCTAGGATAAAGCTCTTTACACATCCTGAGCAGACCATTAGAGGAGCAGCCGTTCTGATCAACAGAATGGGGCAGCATCCTCACAAGAGGGCTGAAAAGCTATGATAATTTCATAGGATCAAAAGTGAACCGCAATCTCCCAATATTTGTATCCAAAGCCTCCTACTCCTTATCGTCTGAATTACTTTCTGATGTTGCAACTTTAAAAAGTCATCAGATCTACATTAATGATGATTCGCTTTATTTGTATACTATATGCCCAGATGCCACTACACCCCTCGCTCAATTAGACTATTTAGTAGCTTCCCTTAGTGAAACGGATCGGATGAGATACAGGTCTTTTAAGAACTATGCTGCAGCTGTTTCTTTTGTGCTTGGTCGAATATTAATTCGTCGAGGGATCTCCTCAGCACTTGATATTGATCCAAATACCATCAGCATTGATGCGCTTTTACACGAAAAACCAAAATTTTCTGGATGTGAGTTTAGTATATCACGCTCTAATGGATTTTTAGTTGGTATTTTCGGGCGTAGGACGGAGTTGGGAATTGACATTGAGTTTCCTCACAATATCTTAGAAGTGGACAAGATAGTCTCCGAATACTTTCCTGCTTCTTATCAAGAACTCTATAATGCCCATACAAGTATCAATCGTTATAAGATATTCTGGAATTTATGGACAGACCTAGAGTCACAGCTCAAGCTTAGTGGACAAGGCATATTTAGCGTCAAGAGTATGAGGCCTTCAGGCAATACCATTCCTCTAGTGTTTGAATCACTGCCTATCGTGGGTTCATTATCCTATATAGTGCCTGCAAAGAATGATTATTGATAAGTAGGGACTTCTGAAAAGCCAAATCGACTGCGGCACATCTTGTTTCGGCGATTGTGACCCGATAAACTGGCCTCACTCAGGGCAATCGACGATTGCTACATTAACTGCACGCTACCCCCACAACTGGAGCGCCAGCCAAGCCAGTGCGGCTGGCATTTGGAGCATTATTCATCAAGCAGCGGCTCGGGCTGACCGATGAAGAGACCGTCGAGAAGATCCGAGAAAACGCCTATCTCCAGTATTTCCCTGGTTTTGCCGGGTATTCCAGCAAAGCTCCGTTTGATCCATCGATGATGGTTCATTTCCGCAACCGTTTCTCTCAGGAAGAACTAAATCGAATTAATGAACTTATTGTCGAACGGGGTAAGGCTCTGGTGAAAGAGGCGATGGGATCAGTTCAAGATGAGGACGACTCTGATGATTCGGTAGCACCCCTTCGAGTGGTGTAACTCAGGAGGTCCTGTGACTCTTTCCGGAGGGTGAACAGGAGCAGTCAGGAGATGACTGCTTGGAAGCTGATAGCGCAGCTCCGTTCATCCACTATGAACCCTGATCGCTGAATTGGCAACTCAGTGATTGATGTGTTTTGTGTAGATCGAGGGAGGAGCTGGTGCGCTTCAGCTGGTGATTGCTGCCGGCTAGGCGGTCGGATCAGCATCGGTGAGCTCCAGGGCCTCTTCTGGCTCCGGGATCTTGGCCTTGGTGGCCTCGGAGAAGAAGCGCCGGCGCTCAAGCTGCCATTCCTCCTGCTGCTCGAGCAGCTGGCTGCCCACCAGCCGCACGATCGCTGGATCATTGGGGAAGATGCCAACCACGTTGGTACGGCGTTTGATCTCCTTGTTGAGGCGCTCGAGCGCTTTGGTGCTCCACACCTTGCGCCAGTGCTCCTGCGGGAAGTGCAGGAACGCCAGCACGTCGTCACGGGCGGCCTCCATCACCGGCACGG
>Ga0194129_10006544_pt1 | contig 14210 bp, 10 predicted proteins | sample TA2KigCa35mmetaG_FD_150862 | JGI IMG/M metagenome (GOLD analysis project Ga0194129, IMG submission 150862) | Freshwater microbial communities from Lake Tanganyika, Tanzania - TA2015038 Kigoma Deep Cast 35m | ecosystem: Environmental > Aquatic > Freshwater > Lake | place: Tanzania: Lake... | reverse complement strand
CCGAAGGTCCGTGATCGAACACTTTTCAGCCAAAAATATTTCGTTTGAAATCATAAAAAAATAAAACCGTATATCGTCACATTTTATATAAACATCTATCATAAGTTCGCTTGCGAAAAATGTTGCTTAAATACGCAACAAATGGCAACATGTCCAAAAATGTCCTTTTTCGCATTTTGCGTAGAACTTTTGAAACACGATTTTTTCGCGTTTTGTGACTGACCAGTCACAACTTTTTTCAATCCAACGAAAAATTTGTGACGATAAATTTTTCGATATTTCGTCCGACCCCCCCGCGCCGGTCCATCGGCGTTATTTTGTCTTCCATGTATATAGCCCCTTGCGATTTAGGCATCATTTTACGCAAGACTGAAAATCGCATTATGTATTACTGTGATACATGTGACATCAAAACCAATAACAAATTTGATTATAATCGACATCTTTTATCAACAAAGCATCAAAGGTTATGTTCGGCGAACGCCAAATGTAAAAATTACATTCACAGTCTCATTTCGGGGGGTGGTGGCGGAACCGGCGCAGAAAGCATCCCCCAAAAACCGACTTCAAATAATTGTGAAAATTTACACCCCCCAAAAATACCCATCAAAAAAGTGGTCCAAATTAACCTCCATGAAGAGGATGAAGAAAAAAACGTGGTATATGACGCCGAATCCGATATCGATACCGCCGTTGATGCCGATGATGCTGCGGCTGAAGGCGATGACGAAACCGTTGGTCACGTGACCAAGACCGTCGGTTCTGTTGCGGCTTATGAATGTAAATATTGCCATCGGCCTTATATGAATCGAACCGGATTATGGCGACATAATAAGAAATATGGAGTATCATGTATTACGAAGTCAAAGGATCTCTCGAAAATAGAAAATACGACCGAATTAAAGAATGTAATCAACGTGATGATGAATATGAATAATGAATTCAAGACTCAGATGATGGATATGTATAAGGCTAGCATGACAGCAATTACGACGGCTTCATCTGCGAATGTAACCAATAATAATATGACGAATCACAATAACATGACTAACTGTTATAATCAAACGTTCAATATGCAGTTTTTCTTGAATGAGAAGTGTAAAGATGCGATGAATATGAAGGATTTTGTGAATTCGATTCAATTGAATACGGACGATCTTGAAAATGTTGGTAAACTTGGTTATGTGGAAGGAATGTCGAATATACTTATTACAAATTTGAATAAAACGGAATTACATAAACGCCCGGTTCATTGCAGTGACGTGAAGCGAGAGACGCTTTATGTAAAAGACGCAGATAAATGGGAATGTGATGGACCGGATCATGCGAAAATGACGAATGCTGTTCTAGCAGTAGAACATAAGAATGTGAGTTTGATGGGCGAATGGGCGGCACAGCACCCGAAATGTATGACAAGTCACACAAAGGAGAATGATGAGTATTTTAAGTTGTCTAAAATTATAACAGATGGTGCGCAAGAAGGAAATATATCAAAGGTAATAAAACGAGTAGCGAAAAGCGTAGCGATAGATAAATCGGCGTTGATGTGTTCGAATACGGCATAAAAATAAATAGTTGTTTATGTCGTAAGAATGAATGAAGTGAATGAAGTGAATGAAGTAAATGAAGTCGTATCTCTCTTTGCGAATTTCATGAATTATTTAGATGTTTCGTGCTATGTGTATCAATTTACACAGAAACATGAACAAGCTCGCGCAAATATAGTTTCTATATATAATCATGTATCAAAAACCCCAGAAGAGTCGCCTTCATTACAAGATTGTATTTCATTTTATAATGACATACGTATTCTTGAAAATGTAACCGATAATGACGATCCTGATTATTACAATTACAAAAGACTATTGCGAAGGCATATCGCAGCACTTGGCATTAGCTCTATCCCTGAATGATCAGTTTCGCGGTTTCAACAATTTCGAGAGGATAGTCGAGTTCGCGGAGAACCTTCAAACCGCCCTTTATCGAGGATATTCCGTCGGTCACCTTATACAAATACGTTCCAGTATCAGGACATACGGACATATGAAGATTCGCGATAGCCTCACTATTATTCTTTTCAAGAAGTTGACACAATTCGATATAATGTGTCGTAAGTATAAGATCGACTTTCGAGTTTTTCGATATATAATCAATATATCCATATGCTGCTGCTACAGCCTCATACGGATTTGTGCCGGAATAAAGTTCGTCAAATATACAGAAATGCCGTTTTGAAGGATTGTCAATGATACAACGTAAGATTTCCATACAACGACGTGATTCGGCTTGGAATAAACTATCGCGTCCTGATGTATCTGGGATGTTGAGGTAGCAGTGTAGATAATCATACGGATTGATTTCGGCGCGTTGGTAAAAACCATAACCGAGTTGCTGAGAGATGATAATGTTAAATAAGGTAGATTTAATTACTGTGGTTTTACCTGCGGCATTCGGTCCGGTGATGATAAGTTGTTTGTCTAAGATAACGTCATTCGCGACAACCTTGTCAGGATTGAGTGAATTCAGAGGTGCGTAAGTTTGTCCGAATAGTTTAGTGACACCGGTTCTCATTTTCTTATTCTTTGAAACAACCGGTGGCGATGGCGATGGCGATGGCGATGGCGATGGCGGTGGAGGCGGCAAGCTTGTTTCGGTGAATGATTCTTCTTGAGTTGGTTGTTCGCTATTTTCTGGGGCCGGTGGTTCTTCCTTTACGATATGATCGTCCTGTTGAAGATCGAGAGATTGAACAAACGAGCATTTATGAATGATACCATCGATTACAAAAGATCGACACGCAGTCAGGTGTTCAATATAAGCATTAAATCCGAAACTGTATTCCAGTAATTCATTTAGGTCTGTTTGTGAAAATAGTGAGTAATAATTCTTCATCACATACCCGATTTGAAAGAATTTGCTGACGCTCACAGAAAACGGCGAAATATCATCAAGTGCCGTTGTGACTTCCTCTAGTAAACGATATCTCTCGGCGAGTTCTTCGCGGAAAGGTTCGTATGTCGAGAGATGGAGCGTTTGAATCAATTGAATCATATAGTTCATATTTACACCCGTTGCGGTAAGATATCCTTTGATGGTATGAAGATGAGTATGAACCAATTTGATATTATTGTAAAATCGCACACATGCCATGATATTCTGGTAGATTTGAATAAAGTAAAATATCACCGACATTAATATATACATTTTCTGTTCGATACTTACATTTTCAAACTGTGTAAATAATTTACCGATCGAATGTTGACTAATAATCTCTTTTAAAATATGAACATATTCAGACATGGATACATGTAATCCACGCATCAAAAGAACGAAAAATGGTATGATAAGAACAATAAGGGGTGTAAGAAGCGCGATGACTGGTGATGAAATATTATAAATGCTCAAAAATTGTAGAAAGGATGAAGATGTATTGAGTTTTGCGAGGAAGGGGGTTTCGACATAACTGAATTTCTCTTTGAAATCATGAAGCTTTCCGGTTCCACGAAAATCTTTCCATGTATCATTCATATGTGAGAATGCTTCGATACAACTGGTATGAGCGGTGTTTTGTTCTATGTTACGTTCAAGCAATTCGTTGTCAAACATTTCAAGAAGAGTTTGTGTGTGTTTTAAATACTCGATATCAGTTGTATAATACTTGCTCCAGATGGGCAAATGCTCGGTGCCATAAACTGACTTCGGAGAGAATATGTAATGATATAATCCTTTTAGATCTACTTCGTGGTTGCCGGCGTTACTCTCGTCGTCGTCGTCGTCGTCGCGATATCTGTGTTTCGGTTTAATTTGAAGCATTTCGAGATCTTCGACAATAGACAAAGGTAGTTCATGTAATTTATCCGGGTTTGTATAGGATATTGGAGGCCTGAAAGTATTTGTGGGGGATGTATCAAGCGTCGTAGTCTTATTTTCATTCTTCGGTTTCGCTATACCTCCTAAATGTTCGAATAATAACGTTTTTACTTTTTCAGGATCACGCGGTATTTCGCCAACTGAATCACGAACATCTGTAATTAACGAGCATATATTGAAAGAACAAGACATCGTATTGTTATGACACAACAATATAATATAGTAATTCAAACTCACATACACAATAGTTAGATCAAACAAATCTTATTTAGAATTGCCATGACATTTTCAGGTGTGTAAAACATGTAACCATTTTCGCTTACGTCATAATTATCCTTTGTAAAAGTCTGTAAAATATTGAGAATCTGTTCTGGTGTATTATAAATAACCGCTTTGTCTTTAAGAATCAATAGGTGTTCGCGTTCAACGGATCCGCCATAGGTAATGACCGGCTTCTTACATATAGAAAATTCGCCACATGTTAAACCGAATGTTTCGCCGCGTTCTCTCGCATGTAGTAGTGCGTCACACGTGTTTATAAATTTGCGCTTAAATATCATATCGGTATTTCCAGGTAAATGGATTATATTTTTATGTTGATAAAATGGGTGAGTATTCATAAATAAAAAATAGATATCATCTCTCGTTAACAGAATCTGTTTAATAGCATCATGGACAAACCGAATATCAAAAGACTCTTTTCCTCCATATCTTCCAAAGACAATCGCCTGGACTGGTATGCCCAATTCTGACCGGAGATTTTCGTCACAATCTGGTAATCTAACAATATGGGGTGTAACCGGGTAGTTTTTACCGAAACGTTGATTAATTGTTTCGCCTATCGGTGTATATACTTGACCGTGTGGTTGAGTGATATTGAACACGCAATGGTTAATGTTAATACAGTGATTTGAAAATAAACCGTCGTTTTCCCCTGATTTAATGATAAAAAGATGTGTGATTTTATGCTCTAGCACAATTCTGTCGATATCCGGTTGTGAGATGTAATAAAAAACATCGAATCTTTCGTTGAATTTGTCATAGGCTTGTTTATCAACATCAAATTCATGTTTGATTCGATTATAGTCGCGTGTTATAATAACGCTTTTATTCCCTAGAAGTGTCTCATTATAATCAGCGTAGTCATAGATTGCGACTTCTGTGCCTCGTAAAGTTAACTTGTTTGATAAAAAGGCAACGGTCTTCATATCTAGTTTATAGTGTAATACATTATACCTTTATATTGAATAATGTATTATTACGAATTAGTATGCCACACGCACACGCACTCACCCACGCACCGATGGTATGTCTTATATTCCGTCCATGAAATTCACCGGCAATTCGGTAATCGACGTCTGATAATAGGATTCGATCTCTTTTTTGATGCGCATATCACGTCGAGTAATGAAATTGATCGCCACACCCTTACGCCCCCATCTACCGGAACGACCGATACGATGGAGATAAATGTGAACATCTGGCGGCATATCAAAGTTAATAACGGTGCTTACCTGTTGAATATCGATGCCACGCGCAGTAACATTCGACGAAATAAGTACACGATGGACACCCGCTTTAAATTCCTGATATGCCTTCTCTCTATCACGATTATCTCCCTTCTCCATTCCGCTGTGGATACAACATACTGGAAATCCATCAAAAAGCATAGCTTCATGAAGATCGGCTACACGTTTCGTCGAATTACAGAAAATGATACACTGAGAAACGGAAATTGTCTTGAATAGATCCTTCAAAGTGAGGTATTTCTGAACGTCATCATCGAGTGCGACATAATGTTGCTGGATACCTTCCAACGTAAGTTGTTCCGCCTTGACTTGTATATTTACGGGATTTCGCATGAATTTTTCAGTAAGGCTATATAACTCGGTAGGCATCGTTGCGCTGAACAATACAACTTGAATATCCGATGGCATATATTGAAATATGTTATAGATTTGATCATTAAATCCTGCCGAAAGCATTTCGTCGGCCTCGTCGAGCACTAGCATATGAACTTGTGAGCTTTGAATATGATTACGTCGGATCATGTCGAACACTCGACCCGGGCAACCAACAATAATATGCGGAATCGATTTTCGAAGATCTGCAGCATCATCAGCGGTAGATGTTCCGCCCACAAGAAGACGCAATACAAGTCCTGTCATCAACGCTGAAAGTCCTTGGATTACATCATAGATTTGACGAGCAAGTTCGCGTGTAGGAGCAAGAATAAGAACCTGTGTCGCTGTTTTGGTTACATCAACGCTTTGTAATGCCGCGACTGTGAACGCACCGGTCTTTCCCGTCCCAGATTGGGCCTGTGCGATTACATCTCGACGGTTGATAATCGACATGATTGATTTTTGCTGAATATTGCTTGGTTTTTCGAATCCGTATGCGTATATTCCACGAAGAAGGTCGGAAGATATTTCAGCGACGTCTTCCCACACTTTAAATTCAGGATACGAGCCGGAACTGGCTTCAGCGCCTTTATTTGTGTTAGATTGTGTTTGACTATCGTCTGTAGATGACATAGTAAGATTAACGAGATAATAAAGAAGTAACGATTATGTCTGATAATCATAGTAAAATATATTTAAGTCGGTTACAATATCGAATTAGTGTCGTTACATATTATCGCGCGTCGTCCTATAGTAAATATTCGCTGAATAATAAGTTATAATAATCAATACACTTTTCATTATGATGTAATGGTATTAACGAGAAAATCAGGCTTTTTGTAATTAATTTAAGATGATTGAAATCTTCGGTTGAACCGATCGATAAAAAGTATTTTTTAAAAATGTCAATAATATCCTGTTTGTATTTCTTATGTATTGGTTTTGATAGTAAAATTTCGTCATACCCGATAATCGATTGATATATTTTTGCCCAATCATACAACCAATCGCCACATATTGTCAATCGTTCACCCACTCTTCCTCGCATGTCTATAAATTTGATTTTACCATAGCTATTAATCATGATATTTGTAAATACTGGATCTCCGTGTATAATTTTTTTGATTCCTTTATGATGTTTTTCATATTCTTGTAGTTTTACAAGTATCGATTCATATATATCTTTATTGTTATGAAATAATGAATAATCATAGTTTTCGTAACGAAGTCGTAATTTGGAAGCATAATTATCATATAACCAACGATCATCATCATCGTCATCGTCATTTATATCGACATTTAAAGATATATCGTAACGTTGTATCCGAACGATACTGTTCAAAATATGAGTAAATGTATTTTCATTCAGCATTTCGGATAAATATAAATCTGTAACGGTTATTCCGTTTATTTTTTCGATAGTAATCGATGTATCATTTCCGAATAAATAGATTGGAAATAGATCCTTTAAAGATGACGGTATATGTTCATAGTAATAACGCTCACCTCGCATATCTCCGGTTTTTATGATGGTATTTACATTTCCTGTTTGGATCATGTTAAAATCTCTCGGCTCTATTATATGATTGTAGTATCCTAACTCTTTTTCTATATCATCAAAACAACTAACTGCTAAATCGTCAATATAAAAATCAGCGTATGGCTTGCCAAAGTATATTTCGTCATATGGGATATTAAATTTATCAAGTGTTTCGAATGTGATTTTACCGATATCTGCGCTTATTTTGCCTATATTACCGTGATGTGTTTTCATTCGTCGAGCAGTATAAATAATAATGGTATTTCCAAAACTTTTCAGGTATTTCAAAAAATTTATATTTTTTTCAATAGGTTTTACGGTAGTATAATCGCCTTTAACAGCGGGATATGTTACAAGCGTATTATCTAGGTCGAAGCAAAATCTTTTGTGTTTTATTGTAACTTCGTCGTTTAAAGAATTTTTTCGCGGATAATTATTATAAAAAAATTTCATCTGAAGCGGTGTTCCCAAGCAAACAAAATTTGACCGTAATACTGTTTTATTTTTGAATATATGACCATCTTGTATCATTTCGTGAATTACGCCACTGGTATAAAATTCGGATTTTTGAGTTTTATTCTCTTTGATGATTTTTGACGTATAATTTTTTAATTGATGTATCGATTTAAATCCATACGCACCGGTGCAAGCATGATTCGAAATTTTTTCCTTCTCTTTTATGTCGACGATAATGTTGTTTTCCATCATTTTTACATACGAGTAAATTGGATTGTCATTTATGTCTTCAAATGAAAAAACACAGTTTTCCCCTTTCCATTCTGATACTATATCATAGTTATAAAAATTATCGCTGTCTAAACACAGAACCGGGATATCTCTCATCTCATTCAACTGAGTGATCCCGATATCGATCGTCTCTGCCGCACCGCGGGTATTATTATCTAGACAAACAAATCTGAATTTGATATGGGGATAGGTAACTATTAAATAATCTTCGAATCTATAATTTTGGTATTCTTTGTTATACGGAATAAATATATAATCGATTTGGGCTGTTTGTAAGTTATCTAATACGTATGAAATAATAGGTTTTCCATAAATATGAATTAGTGCTTTGGGTTTTTTATAGCCGTGTTCTTTAAATCGTTCACCTATTCCACCGATCGGAATAATAATGATCATTCTGATATTTTAAGGATTTAAAGATCTTCAATTTATACATTTATATACATTTAACTCGATATTATATGAAGATTGCGGTTTGTTTATATGGTCAAGCACGAGATTATAAATATGGGTATGATTGTATATCTCATTTTATGAAATTGAACGCCGAACATACCTACGATTTCTTCTTTCACTGTTGGTTGGATGATAATATTCGATATGATTGTTCTCCTTGGAGAAAAATAAACGAAAATACATTATATGTAAAAAACCAAACCGACGTAAAAAATGAGTTACTTGAATTATATAATCCGATATTACATATCTTCGAGAAACCGTTAGATAAAATGAGCCCGGATGTAATTGCCGAACTTGAACACATCAAACATTCAAAAGCATACTTGAATAGTTCAACGGGGCAACGCAATAATATCTTCAATATTTTTAGTCAAATGTATAGTAGAGGTCAAGTTAGGAACCTGTTTTACCAATATATAACAACATCGAACACGATATACGATGCTGTAATTACGACACGGTTTGACGGTTGGGATTTTCCACGTGATTTAAAGATTCCAACTATAGAGAAAAATAAGTTATATGTATCGTCGATTCATCGACCAAGATATGTCATTCCTGATAATTTTTTGATCATGCCACCTGAAGTATATACCAAATTTTGTAATTTACATGAAAATTACAAGGTCATTATAAATAGTGATGAAATTGAAGCCAAGATGAAAAGTGTAAATGAAAAATTATTGTTTAATAGTGAAGAGATTTTACTAGCAAGTCTTTTTTTATCCGAGCATGAAGTGAGCGACCTAGTTTATGTATTTCGATAAATAGATATTTTTCAAATCATTATCGAAAAATACAATTCAAATTATTATAATTCTTATAAAATTGATATAAAAGTTATATATGTATTATAATAAGCATCGTCATCATCATCTTCTTATCTGGACAACACACGATATTATATTATGGCAAAAATCACACACCGTTACGATCTTCCCGATTATGGCGCATTTATGAATATGGGGTTTGAATTGAAGTTACCAGATGATGTTATCAAGTCTGTATCTGATTTAGCTGATTTGGTAGGAGCACCGACGTATATTAAGACCCCAATTTTTCCGGTTCGAGATCCAAGTGACTTTCGCACAGGTTCAACCACTCTTACTAATGGTGGTTATCATGTTGCGGGTAGTAGTGCGAATACGTTTCAAACTAGGTTTGGTAGTAGTGGTGGAGCAGCAGTTAGCGGAGGTTCAAGTATTGCCGCTGACATGTCAAATGGCGTTGGGCAAACAATCACACGTCATTCATCTTCTTCGCGTAATCAACAAATACCGCATAGTGAATGGGATACGATTTTGTCGTTTCAGAAGACAGAAATGAAGAAGAAGGAAGGTATCGAACTCAGTATTGATAATATTCGTTCCTATCTCAACAAACTCACCGATAAAACGTATGATTCGATGCTTGCGAACATATTGAAAGAAATCACGATGTTATTTGAGGCATGTTCGCATGACACTTCCGACGAACATAACACTCAAACGGTGATGAACCGAATTGCATTGTCCATATTTACAACGGCAAGTTCAAATGCGTTTTACTCTGAAATCTATGCGCGTTTGTTTCAGGATTTAATGGCGAAAGAAAAAGAGACTGATCACGCCGAATACGCGGTTTTTAGAAATGTATTTGAAGAGAATTTAGCGTCATTTATGTCGCTATTCGATACGATTGAGTATTGCGACCCAAAGAAGAATTATGACAAATTCTGTGATATCAATAAGGCAAATGAAAAACGGAAAGCGATGTCGTTATTTATCGTCAATCTTATGAAAATGGGGATTGTGGAGAAATCGCAGGTTCTCGCACTGATGAAACAAATCCAAGATCTCATGTATTCAAATATACGCCAAGAAGGAAAGACGAATGAGGTCGACGAGCTCGCGGAGAATTTGTATATTATGGTGAAACATGCTCACGTCGTCCTAAAAGATCCTAGCAGCAACGATCCCGAAACGGTGGAATTATTTCATACCCGAGTAGAGCAAATCACCGAGATTTCAAAGATGAAAATAAAGAGCAAACCGAGTATTACGAACAAGACTATATTTAAGCATTTGGATATGTTGGATGAGATTCATGGGAAAACGAAGAAATAAATGAATATAGAGTTCCATGAATAACAATATGTAACGATGAAGTTTATTGTCTCATTTACGACAAGTCCGACCCGTATCAATAAATGCGGACCAATGATAAATAGTATTTTAGATCAAACGCGAAAACCTGATTTATTTTTATTGAATATTCCGGAAAAGTTTGCGCGAACTGGTGAGTGGTATATTGTGCCGAAATACATACGTAAATCTCTAACGGTGAATCGTATTGATACGGATTATGGTCCTGCTACAAAAATTTTACCTAGTGTCATGTATCTTCGTGATGGAACCGATAATACTAAAAATTATGATCCAGAAAATACTCGTATTATTTACTTAGATGACGATATTGCGTATCCGAAACGCATGATAGAGACATATGAACGTATGATTCCGCCAAATGATAATAATGTATGGACATCGACTGGTTTTGATTTTGTGAATATGGGACTTAATGGAAAACGAAATCATCTTGATACTGCGACGATTGCTGAAGGATACGGGTCGGTATGTGTGAAATTGAACACGTTTGGCGAAGATTTCGAAGATTATATGAAGCGTTATACAGCGATTGATAATCCGGTTTGTCGTCTCTCAGATGACATCATTTTAAGTAATTATTATCATCGACGAAATGTAGGTATTACAATCATGAATATTCCGGGGTTACTTTCTATTTTTGACATGTGGCAAGATAACAAGATACTAGATTATGGAAACGAGGCGGATGCACTCCACTTGGGCGCAGGTGGGACTTCAGACAATAATGTAGATCGGTATAAACGCGTAGTTACGGTTTTGAATAAAAATAAAGAGCGTTGTTTTAAAATGACATTCATTACGAATGAAATAGATGTATCGTTGTGTGTAACTCGGAATACATTAGTGTATCGATGACAACCGTCGTTCTAATGTGCGGAAACAGTATAATTATTATTTATGTGTATATAATAATTACACTTCATTTCATTTCATTATGGTAAAATCAAAGCTTAACCCAAATATTAACTATCACGAATATTCGCATTTAGAAGAAGAAGATTTTAACTATAATACACCTTTATTTCAAGTTCAATTATTACGTGATCCTCAAAAAGTTGTTATAGGAGTCGGACAATTAAACTATCATTTCGCGAAACGGTATAACGTAGTCTATGTTCCGATTTATTTATTCAATAGTGAAATGGAATTCATGAAGCAGATTGGTGTATATGAAATGCCATCCGGCCAAATTAAGATGGATGAAACCGGCGATCTGGATGTGGGTCGTTTAACGCCTTTATTGTATGGATTCGTAAATGTAGAGCTTCTACGTAAATCTCGCGCAAAGTCGGGTGTGCTTACGGTTGATCCATCTACTAAATCATACGATCCTAAAAAACGGACTACAGAAATCAACGAAATCAAGAAATCTCTCGGAAAAGAGACCGTAAAACCTACCATGGCAGTCGTTCCTACGAATGAACATGACGTAGACAGCGACAGCGACAGCGACAGCGACGAAAACCATCACGCCGACCCAGCCACGTTATTCGGTCTTGACGCACGTCAGACACATTTATTATCAGGCGCATCAATCCTTCCACTTCAAACCAAAGAACAATCCGAGTTGGAGAGAAAACAATACAAACCGAATCCATCAACCGATCTTTGGATCCAAAAGTATCTTCGTAATAAGTATTTTAATTTTATAGACAACGAAGGAGGAAGCGATGCGCTTTTTGCGGTGATTCGCGACGCTCTACTTACACAAGGCCGCACAACGACCATACTTGAACTTCGTAAGCAACTCGCCGACGAGGTCACAGACGATGTATTTCGTGAGTATCGAGAGAAGTTTGCCATGTATCATAATCTCTCGAAAACACAAATGCGAGAGACGAGAGAAATGGTGAATAATTATAATGACATTAAACGTAGGATTTCATCGATTCACGATCGGGCGCAACAACAACTCATGATCGCGAATGCGAAAAAACTTGTGATTGAGCACAATCAGAAACATGATGAAATGAAATATACGAAATTATTGGGAGGTAATTATGATTATATGCGTGATGTTCGTTCTCTCGATCAATTGAAAGAGCGAATGATGACGTCGATGTATTGGCCTGATGGTTGGGCCATCACAGCACTGGAACGTGTTTTGAATATGAAGTTTATTGTTTTTTCGAGAGATGCGTATGAAACCGGCGATATTGATAATGTTCTTCAGTGTGTTTCATCTGATGAAAAAATCGATCCCATCATTCAAAAACGAGGTATATTTGAGCCTAGTGCGTATATTTTAATAGGAAAAACCGGTTTAAATGCTGGTCAATCTAAAGGGCGGAACGACGGTATGCTCGGGAGCAGTGGTCGTTCTCCACGTAATCGGCATGGACTACTTTCAAAATCCATAGCGACCTATCATTTAATTACATACAAAACACACGGTGTTCTCTCGTTTTCCGAATTACCATACGATATTAAGTTGCTGGTGACAACAAAATGTATTGAAACTCAGTCTGGTGCGTTTTGCTTGATTCCACAATTCAAACTGTTTCAGCGAGAGCTAGGGATTCGCGTGGATGATCTACCGAACGAGAGCTTAGATGAACTTATAGAAGAGATTAGTGGCGCACGAAATGCTGCGAACTTATATACACCCGATATTGTCTTCCAGTTTTATTCGAATTCTAACCCGAACGCACTTCCGGGAAGCGGCGCAGGAGAGAAAATACCGGAGACTGAGAAAATCCATTTTCACCGACTGGCGACGTTTGATAACTGGCGGCGTAAGTTGGCGAATACATGGAATGAACCATTTATGCTTGATAACCATACATGGCAAAGTGTAGAGCATTATTATCAAGCGAGTAAATTTAAAAATAATAACCGCGAATTCTATTTGAAATTCTCTCTTGATTCTCGCTCACAATTATCAGCGGATCCGGGTTTAGCAAAGGCCGCTGGAAGCAAAAGTGGCAAACTGAATCATAGAACGATCATTCGCCCATCACGAATTACGATTGATCCGGATTTTTTCAATCATGGACGAAGTGAACGAGAGATGGAGAATGCGATGTTCGCGAAATTCTCTCAGAATAAGAATCTCAAAGACCTACTGCTCGCTACTCGGAATGCGAAGTTAGTTCATTATGTCCGTGGCGCGCCTCCTGAAATTTATCATCACCTGATGCGTGTTCGTCATAAACTGCGAACTGGGGGAGGGAATGCTAACATACGCTAACAGACGCTGAAATAAGATGTGAAGAATCCTTGTAGCACCGCAAAAATAAGCATAATCACAACAATACGCACCCAGTCGGTTTGAGACGGATTTGTAAAATGAATCCCGGCGATATTCGCGCCGCTGTTGATGCGACCTGTATTTCCCTCGTGATATTTACCAATATTATAATGGATTACATTTTCGATCACATTCAAAATAATAAATACGATGAATGAAAATGCGAAAATATGTAGTGTTCCTGGTTTAAAGTATTTTTTAATAATAAGATCGAACATTATAGTATTATTATATCATAGTATAATAATATCACAAAACAATCTCATGTGGATAGAAAATGAGTTGAAAAAAGA
>Ga0194129_10006542_pt1 | contig 14212 bp, 14 predicted proteins | sample TA2KigCa35mmetaG_FD_150862 | JGI IMG/M metagenome (GOLD analysis project Ga0194129, IMG submission 150862) | Freshwater microbial communities from Lake Tanganyika, Tanzania - TA2015038 Kigoma Deep Cast 35m | ecosystem: Environmental > Aquatic > Freshwater > Lake | place: Tanzania: Lake... | reverse complement strand
TCCGTTTAGCATTTTTGGCCATGTGGCAGATGGCAACTTTCACTGCATGATAATTAATGATCCCTCAAATCACGCCGAACATGATGAGATAAGGGAAGTCACACATGAAATGGCCTCGAGAATCATCCAAATGGGGGGAACTTGTACCGGCGAACATGGGATTGGCATGGGCAAGATTGAGTTACTAGTCGAAGAAACCGGTGAGAGCGCAGTCGAGCTTATGAAGGAAATAAAGCAAACCCTCGATCCAAATTGGATTCTCAACCCTGGAAAAGTAATCGCAGAGAAGATTTGATACTTGGTTACTAATTTTGAAAATATCTGGTCAACTCCAAAGTTGGCACCTATGTATCCACCATTTCCCATCAAATACCGGAACGTGGAAATCCTTACAACGGTCTATCGCACAGATAGACAAGCCATCGATGCTCACCTAGAGCCGCCCTTGTTAAGCATAGGTGATCTAGTGATGATGCATAACTATTACATGCCCGATGTCGATGTGATGGGTGAAGTTGAAGAAACAAATGTAATGGTTGGCGTTCAACTCTCAATTGGCGATGAAACGCATCTTGAAGGCTTCAGTACGAATCTATTGATTAGCTCTGAGATTGGCCTGGCTCAAGGTAGAGAGATCCACGGCCAGCCCAAGAAGTTAGGTAACACCAAGCTTTTTAAGAGCGGAACAGGACTAATGATTGCGATGCGATAACTCGTCCTAAAATTCGGATTTTGCTTAAAAGCGAACACACGTTGAAACTGCTTTATCCTTTTGTACATCATCCACAATTCAAAATGACGCTGCTGTAGGGAACGTTATCTCCCGTGTGAATAATCCCCAAGGTCTGTCCTACTTTAATCTTGAACTCTTCGTGAGCAATAACATTTAGCGGCAAATGCGAAATGCTTTTAAGGTATTCTCCAACAATTATTGGATCAACTTTGGATTCAAACTCTGCGGCCATCGTGACCGACGAAACTTCAACGTGGGGAAGGATCGCACTTAACACATCTGGAATTGATGGCAATCCAAGTACAACTGCGAGATCCACGGTTTCAACGTTTTGATACGTTGGAAAGGGACCATCGACAACTGCAATCATATTTACGTGGCGAAATCGAGCAAGCAGTGATGCTAGCTGACCATTGATGACTCTATTAGTGCTCATTATGGGATTAATGAAACCTTGATTGACTTTGTACCTTCAGCTACCATGTCAAGTCCTTTTTGGAAATCTGTAAGCGGAAACTGATGCGTGCAAATTTCATCAAGTGGTAAACGACCTGATTCAATCATTTTAATCGCTGCTGGCCAGCAGTGAGGTCCAAGGTGCGCACCGAGTACATCGAGTTCTTTGTCATCACTAACAATTGACCAATCAACTGTAACATCCTCCTTAAATACGCTGTAGCAAACAAATGTTCCAAGTTTGCGAAGAATCTTCAAACCTTGAAGCACTGCTGCCGGGTGACCAGTTCCTTCTAAGTAAATATCAGCGCCATAACCTTCGGTCATCTCGCGAATAATCTGTACAGGATCCTGCTTTTTGATGTTAATCGTGTGAGTGGCACCGCATTTCTTTGCTACTTCGAGTTTACGATCATCAAGATCGAGCGCTATCAGAGTTCCTGGGAATTTTGCCGCAGCTCCAGCAGTCATGCCTAGGCCGATCGGTCCACAACCTGCGACAACGACGACGTCTGCGAATTTAATATTCGCGCGCTCCACTGCGTGAAGAGCACAAGATAATGGTTCCGCAAAGGCTGCGTGTTGTGGTTTCACGCTCTTTGAAATCTTATGCACCAGCGCTTCCTGAGGAAAGACCATGTATGAAGCCATGCCACCCGGTGTTGCTCGTTTAAAACCAAACATTCCGTGTGGTGCACACATCCAATATTGTCCGCGAAGACAGTAACGACATTTTCCGCAAGGCACAATTTGTTCTGCGACTACACGATCACCTTTCTTAACTCCCCAACGCTTTGCAGCAACATCATCAAGCTGAACAATTTCGCCAACGAATTCATGTCCTGGAACTACTTCTGTTTCCGCCCATGCTGGACGACTTGCATCGCCCCAAAACTTTGCTGCTCCGTGGTAGCACTTAAGGTCGCTTGCACAAATACCAACTGCTTCAACTTTTACAAGTGCTTCTCCTGCGCCAGGTTTAGGAATTGCTACATCTTCTAATTTATAATTCATTGGCCCGTGACATACAACGGCTTTCATTTGTTCAGACATTGCTAGGTACTACCTTTCTGCTACAGAGACACATGCATTTCACGTGTTTCATTTTGCTTGTTCTAAAGAGACGTTTTCAACCTCTTCTATAATCTTTTTTAAATTCCTCACATCATGCGCTGAGCGCCCAAGGAAAAGACCATCAACGTTTTGCGCAATTTTTCTAAATAGACCACGATCGGCACTGCCGCCATAGATTATTTGAAGATTACGTGCACCTAGGTTTGTGGCTGCTTCTTTTATCTTCTCGCAAACGACATTGATGTAAGCGGGATCAGCGGGTGCTGTCACTCCGATAGCCCATACAGGCTCGTAGGCAATGATCACGCGTTGGCTTAGATGCGTGGCAGAAAGTGAGAGCGCAGTTTTAATTTGAGCAATACACACCTCCGCTGCTGACTCGGGATTTGTTTGTCTTATTTCACCTACACAGATTATTGGGATTAAACGAAATGTAAGCGCCTGCAAAACTTTTTTTGCAATTAATTCGTCGGTTTCATTGAAATCCCGACGACGTTCCGCATGACCAATTTCAGCAAACTCACAACCTATTTCACTGAGCATCTCGGCACTCGTCTCGCCTGTGAAAGGTCCGAGTTGAGTAGCTGCGTTGTTTTGCGAACCAACTCCAACTTTAGAACTCGCAAAAATAGAGATGGTTTGAGAAATCATTGGTGTAGAGGGCAAGACAAAAAATTCAACAGTCTTGTTCTCTATCGAATTTATAGAAGCAATTTCAGATTTAGCAGTGTGAGCCCACCCTATGGTCTGTGCAGCTGAAAAGTACATCTTTAAACCAACGCCAACTATTTTTTGTCGATGGTGTGACATATTAATTACTGTCCTCATATCCACAAATTAATTTTACTTTATCCGCAGAAGCTGAAGATGGATTAAATGTATAAGTTAGCCATTCTCTCACCAGTCGACGAGCTAGCTCGAGGCCGATTACCCGTTGCCCCATCGTAAGAATTTGGCAGTCATTTGAGAGAATTGAACGTTCAACACTAAAAGAGTCGTGTGCTACGGTCGCACGAATTCCCTTCACCTTATTCGCAGATATCGCAACACCTATTCCCGTTCCACAAATCAAGACTCCGCGATCAGCCTCTCCACGCATAATTACTTCGCCGGCAAGAATGGCGACTTCTGGATATTCCTGTGATGTCGGTGCATCCGCGTTTACACCAAGGTCCGCAACAGATGAGACGTTTGGATTTTTCTTTAGATCAGCAAGTAGTGTTTCTTTGTATTGCAATCCTGCAGAGTCCGAGCCTATAACTATGCGCCATTGCGTGCTCATAACTAATCTATCTTTACAGATTGTGAACCACAATCTGCGCTAGAAATGACATCACCAACAACTTTTATAATGAGTGCCATAGACGTTGCGCCTGGGTCTGGTGTTCCTATGCTGCGCTCTGCTAAAGGCCGAGCTCGTCCAATCTTTGGAGACAACGCTGCTGTGGCTTCTGCGCTTTTTTGAGCGACTTCCGAGGAATGTTTCCATGCATCAGCCATATTTTTGCCATTTCTAAGTTGCTCGTCGAGCGAATCTATAAATGGCAGCAAGGTATCTAGCATGGTCTTATCGCCAAGTTTGGCTTTACTCTTATCAACTAAGGTTTCGGTTGCTAATTCGAGAGCTCTATATAGTTTTTCTGCATCAACTTCTTCTGAATTTCCTAATGCATGTCCAATCGCGGAGATAAAAATTCCCCATAAAATTCCACTGGTCCCGCCTGCGCGATCACCAAATGCGTTACCAGCTGCAACCATTATGTGGCCAACTCCTCCTATATTTGCTTTAGCTTCAGCTACGGCTGCGTGAATTCCACGAACCATGCCAACGCCATGATCTCCGTCGCCTGCAATAGCATCTAGTTTTCCAAGATAATCTTCATTGGATACAAGTACTTGTTCCATTGCGATAAGTGCTTCGCGAGCAACAACTGCAGCTCGTTGTGAGTGTTCGGTAGCCAAAATTGACTCAGTTGACGTTGTTCCTGTTATTACTTCTATGCGTTTGGGTAGTTCCTTATTTGGCGCGACATTACCGCGTCTAAACGAAGCTGTGTCTGCTGGAGATGACCACAACTCTTCAAGAGTTGGATCCAGCCACATAACTGAAAGTGAACAACCTGCCATATCTAAACTAGTTACAAGTTCGCCAATTTCTGGAAGTACAACCGTAATTCCTGCAGATTCTAGCAAGGTAGACACATGACTATAAAGTAGGAATAGTTCCTCGTATTTAGTGGCGCCTAATCCATTGAGAATAACGGCGGCTCGTTTTGAATTGTCGGCTGGGCGTTCTGCAAGAATCGCATCAACGAGATTCTTTGCTAAATCTTTGGCAGGCATCCAGTCAGTAGATTTGACTCCGGGTTCACCGTGAATACCTAGACCAAACTCCATTCGGCCAGGTTCTACGTGGAAAAGTGGTTCTTTTTGTCCTGGGAATGTGCAGCCTTCAAAAGCAACACCAAAAGAATAAGTACGATCATTTGCTAATTGCATAATTCGGGCGACCTCTTCTAGTGATTTTCCAGCATCTGCAGCAGCGCCACCGCACTTATAAACAGCAAATGTTCCAGCGATGCCACGCCTTAATTCTTTTTCATCTGGTTTAGCCGATGCTATGTCATCGGTTACATAAACAATTTTTGTATCAATACCCTCTGCCATTAAACGTTCTTGTGCGGCTGCAAAGTTAAGGCGATCTCCTGCATAGTTGCCAAATGAGAGCAATACTCCGGCTCCACCATTTGCAACTTTGCTAATGCGATAAATCTGTTCGGTGGATGGGGATGTGAAAACATCACCCATGACGCACCCGTCTGCAAATCCTCGGCCAACGATGCCTGCATAAGATGGATAGTGACCTGAGCCGCCTCCAATAACAAGACTTACTTTTCCTGCTATCGGTCCGCTGCAGCGAACAAAACCGGCGGCATTAGGAACGCGCTCAACATAACGTGCATATGCGGCTGCGAATCCATCAATTACTTGATTCTTAAAGTTGGCTGGATCATCAAAAATGTAAGTCATTCGTCTCCCGATAATTTCCAATAGGAATACTTACTACACGCCGTTGTGAATTTAAAACTTTCATCTTGTTGTGATGAAGAGTGGAAACACGCCTCAACGAACGTGTTCCCACTCTCTCATCGATGAGAGTTGTTCTTAGCGATTAGCTAAGCACAAATCCCTTTAGACGGCCTGCTTCTTCCTTCGTAATAAGGATACAATCTATGGCTTGCTTCTCTGATGCTGGCAATGTGCCATCAGTCAAAAATGCGTGTGCTTGGTTAACAGCTGCCTTTGTTCCATCAACGATTGGTTGTAGAACTGTTGCGACCATTTCACCAGCGATAACTGCTGCCACAGCATCGTCGTTACCGTCGAAGCCAAGAACTTTTACCTTATCGAGTTTGCCTGCAGCGCGAAGAGCTTCGATTGCACCGAGAGCCATTTCGTCGTTACCAGCAATTACACCTTGAAGGTCTGGGTGTGCCTGAAGCATGATTTCCATCTTTGCCTTACCTTGTGCGCGATCCCAGTTTGCTGTTTCCTTCTGAAGCAACTTGAATCCAGGAATCTGATCGATCACAGCGTGGTATGCATCGGAGCGGACCTTTGCGTTGTTATCAGTTGGGTTACCGAATAACTCAACGTACTTACCCTTGCCGCCCATCGCTTCTACCCAAGTTTGTGCTCCAAGAGTTGCACCTTGAGCATTGTTAGAAACGATTTGCGCCTTTGCAATACCTTGTGCAGAGATTTCAGCATTAACTAGGAATACAGGAATTCCTGCATCTGTAGCTTTCTGAACTGCGCCAACGCTCTCGTCCGCGCCAGCTGGGTCAAGAATGATCGCCTTAGCGCCTGCAGAGATTGCTGCGTCAATGAATTGTGTTTGCTTAGCTGGATCATTGCCGTGAGCATTAACAGTTGTCTCATATCCGAGTTCAGTTGCTACTTCTACTGCAGTGTCAACTTCTGCTTTCCAGTATGGGTTAGCTGGATCTACTGTGATGATGGCAATTGTGCCGCCACCAGCTGCAGAATCATCTGATGAACCGCAACCAGCGACAGTTAATCCGAGTGCGATAGCAGCCGCAGCTGCAATCACTTTGTATTTGTTGAGCATTACTTACCCCTTTCCATGGGTTTTGGTATTTCCGTGGGTCGTGCGGTGGATCATGAAGCGCTTTTCAATTTTTGTCGGCGCTCCAATATTCGTTGTATTTCCTCTACTGCTACCGCGATGATAATAACGGCACCCTTAATGGTTTCCTGCCAGAAGACAGAAACTCCAATAAGAACAAGCCCGTCAACCAAGAAACCAATTACGAAGGCACCAATTAGTGTTCCCCGAATTGTTCCTCGACCTCCGGAAAGCGCTGTGCCACCAATAACCACTGCGGCGATCGCATTAAGCTCAGAGAATTCACCCATATTTGGAATGGCTGCCTGCAAATCTGCAGTAAACAAGACGCCTACAGAGGCAGCGCAAAAACCAGAGAGCACGTATATGCGCACATTTACCTTTGTAATGGGGACACCGGTGAGTGCCGCCGCGCGCTGATTTCCACCTGATGCATACAGCCAGCGACCAAACGCAGTGCGGTTCAGAATGACTGAGAAGACAATTGCAAAAACTATCATTACCCAAATAGGAAGTGGAATACCAAGTGGTCGCGCTGCAAATGTACTAAGAAAACCGACGTTTCCTAACTCTGGCTTTCCTGACAATTTTGTAAAGGTCTCGCCATTGGTGATTAATTTTGCAAAACCGCGTGCAACGTAAAGCATTCCAAGAGTTGCTATAAATGGTGCAATATTCAATTTTGCAACAAGTAAACCATTGAGCCATCCAAAGAACATTCCAACAATCAATGAAATAACAAGCACCGCCCAAATATTTGGATAGGCAACTTGATCTGTGAATGGAACTGGCGCTCCCTGCATCAAATATCCGGCAACAACTCCCGAAAGTCCAACAATAGACCCAACGGAGAGATCAATTCCTCCATTGAGAATTACCAACAACATTCCTATTGCAAGAATTGCGTTCATTGCGACGTGTCGTGTCATTAAAACTAGGTTGCTGTACTGAAGAAACTTATCTGACAAAAAACTAAAGAAAATTACTATGATAGCTAAGGCGACGAGTGCACGGATTTCAATGATGAAAGCCCTACGATTCAATTTAGAGGAAGTTCCCGTCCTTTCCCCTCTGTTGAGTGGGTTTAATTTCATACTCTTGCCCCCTCTTCTTTTGTAGATTCTGCTATTGACATGATCTCTTCGCGGGTTACATCCGATGGCTTATAAATACCAACGACATGTCCGCGTGACATAACCACAATTCGATCTGACCAATTAATTGCTTCTGAAATTTCTGATGTTACGAAAAGTATGGCTAATCCTTGTTCTGCGCGCTCTCGGAGAAGATCAAATATTTCTCCTTTGGCACCCACATCTATCCCTCGTGTTGGCTCATCCAAGAGAAGAATTTTTGGATCAGTTAGAAGCATTCTTCCAAGAACAACTTTTTGCTGATTCCCACCACTAAGTGATTCAATAGGCATGTCACGTCCAGAAGTTTTTACGCGAACATTTTTTATTGCTTCTTCAATTTTTGTTTTCTCGGTTGACCGATTTACAAGACCACACTTTATATGTGACATGTAACTCGCGAGCGAAAGATTGGACCCAACACTCATTTGTTGAATTAATCCATCTCGCTGACGATCTTCAGGCACAAGACCCATGCCTGCTTTGATTCGATTTTGAACTGATAAATGCTTTACATCAATTCCATCTAATAGAAGTTCACCGTGTGCAAAATCATCTCGCCCAGCAAGAGCTTCCATGAGTTCGGTTCGCCCTGCGCCCATCAAGCCATAAATTGAAACTATCTCCCCGGCTTTAACGGTAAGTGAAAAATCTTCGACGGCGTAAAGCTTCGAAGTTGCAATTCCACGTTCAAGAATTCTTGCGTTTTTAATCTCAAGAATATTCCTGCCTTTTGTCCGTCCTGAATTCTTATGGGCCTGCTCTTTGAATGTTCGACCAAGCATGTTTGAAACGACCCATTCCAAATCTATGTCCGCAACATCAGCTTCTGCAACAACCTGTCCATCGCGCAGTACAATCGCGTGATCACTGATTTCCAAGGCTTCTTCAAGGTGATGTGAAATATAAATAATCGCTACGCCCTTTTCCTTCAATTCAAGTATAATTTTGAAAAGAACAGCGACTTCCGTTGAGCTTAAAGCAGAAGTTGGTTCATCCATAATTAGAACTTTTGAATTAATTGTCAGCGCGCGAGCAATCTCAACGATTTGCTGAAGTCCAAGACGAAGATTCTCCACTCTTGTTTCTGGATCTATTACTTCTTCGAGTTGCGCCAAAACTCGCCGAGTGACCTCTTCTTCATGCGTGTAATTCATGAAACCAAGTTTTGAGTTTTCACGTCCCATAAAAATATTGTCACGAACACTTAGATTGGGGCAGAGACTTAATTCCTGGTGAATAATCGTTATGCCGAGTGATTGAGCGTCTATGGGTGAATAGATTTCAACTTTCTCTCCAAATACTTTAATCTCTCCTGATGTAGGGCGTTCAATTCCAGCCAAAATTTTCATGAGAGTTGATTTGCCAGCGCCATTTTCGCCAAAAAGTGCTGTAACTTGCCCAGATTCTGCCTTGAAGTTTGCACTCTTCAATGCTTGCGTTACCCCGTAATTTTTACTTACGTTTATGGCTTCGATGGCTGCAGATCTCATTTTTACCACTGTTATTTCACAACAATCGAAGTTGGTTGGATGTTATAAGTTTTTGGCATCGGACCATTGTTCCAGGCTCCGTAAACTTCAAGAGTTTTGCCAGGTAAATTCTTCAGGTCTAGCTTTTCAATAATTGATGAGCGCACTAAATCCTTAAGTGCGTTTGCTGCATCCTGGTACTGAGTCTGATCATAAAAGTCACCAAAAGTAATCTTGCCAGTTACATCCCGAAGTGGGTTTCCAGATAGTGCCAATCCAATTGGAATATTAAAAGTATCTTGTGCTGAGCCTCCCGGTACATCTAGCACAATGAAATTTTCATCCACTGATTTAACTTTGGCTGTTGTTTTTACTGCAAACACGAAGGATTTATTTCCGAGATCTCGTCCGTATTGTGCACCAGCTGCAACAATATCTTTGTCTGCAGCTTTGGCAACAATTGCGATATCTATCGCCTTTGCTTGAATATCTGCTGCAATAAGCGGAAGATTAGTAGCAGCAAAATCAGTTAAACTAAATTCTTGGGGGGTGTTTGCGGCAACTTCGGCGTCGCTAAGAAATGTTGTATTCGCACCCACAAATAGCAGAACAATAAGCGCCGTTCCACCCCCAAAAACCAAACGTCGATTTCGGGCACTAATTGCTTTGAAAGAATTCATTTTCTATTTCCCAAATTCATATTGATGCCGCGCCACAAGGCCAGTATCCACTTGGTCAAGAGTGAAACCAATAACATTTAGATAACAAATGAGAAACCCAAAACTGTATTTCACCATATAAGACACCCGCTCTTCCCGAAGGTCGGGCTTAGCCTTCCTCGAATGGACCAAAAAAGAGGTTGTGAAGATAGCGTAGGCTGACACTCCTTCACCGGCTTATGCCGACTTTATGTCCACGGGTTGGGTGCCGCCTGATTTAGATGAAGTTGTGAAGATAGCGTAGGCTGTCACTCCTTCACCGGCTTATGCCGACTTTATGTCCACGGGTTGGGTGCCGCTTGATTTAGATGATGTTGTCGCTGGTCCAGCTGTTACATCCGGATTTCCTCGTCGCGCAAAACTGTCGGCGCGAAATCCAGATGTTTGTTTAGTTTTACCCACTGGTGGTTTTAAAGTTCGCAGCGACGATGCTAATTACAGATTTTGAACACGGAATCCGGTGGGACATCTACATCTATGTAATCGGGAGGGCGTTGCACCAAGAAACAAAATCACTAGCAGAGAGGGAGCCACGAAGATGTTCGTCAGGAGTACCAAGTTTTCTTTACCGGCTTGTTTCAGTTGCAATCACGGCTGCGTCGTAAGAGCTAGTTAGCTCATAAACCGTTAAGTTTTTACCAAGTTCGTCATCACAAAATAGTTAGAAACCCTCGGTGTGGCTATTTCTTCAAATACGTTAGAGGCTGTCTCTATTTTGGGATGATCCGGAGCAACCCCACCTCGAACAAAGCAGCAAGGTATCGGTCATTCTTCAATCATGTAGATTTTGAATTTAAGTTGATGAGTTTGAAGATTTTTAAGGGCCTGCGCCGCAAAATAACCAGCAGGGCCAGCGTCTACGCTTACGATGGGAAATGTAGACAGGAATTCTCCTCAATGTTTCTCTTCTGGCGGAGACGAGAGGATTTGAACCTCCGATTCCCTTTCGGGAAAACCTCATTAGCAGTGAGGCGCCTACATACCAAGCAGGTGCCATCTCCCTTTACTTGCGTATTCTAACGCCTCCACAGGATGTTCAAGTTCCCCCAATTTCTCCTTGTTGATGGGCAAAACAGGGGCAAAAACTAGAGAGTTCCTACGAAATCCATCTCAGCCCAACAGTTAATGCAGATAACAATCAACTTAGTTTTTCTGCTACCAAATAGCCAATACTTCCGATTGCCAGAGACCAAGGCTTGATAGAAAATCCAGGTCCTGGGAAAAGAAGCGCTAAGAAGTCTTAAGAGAACTTACTCTTCAGAGTAAAGCGAGTAGGTGTTCATGTAACCACCGACTTGCTGCTTTTCTTTTGTCTGCACGCTAATTTCCGTAAACACACTTTTATCAGCTTTATCCTTCTGGATACTAGCTAGAAGAATTTCAGCTTTCTGCCGGATAATCCTTCCTGTAGCGCAGTCTGGTGAACAATTATTCTCATAAAATATGCCTTCTCCAGATGCCTCTATATTGTTCCAAGATTTCCAGACTATATTGTCGACGCCCATATTCGCGTCTGCGCAGGTAATAATGAGATTTGACGGCTGGTTCTCATATTCATCCACGCAGTTAAAAATTGAGATTGGATTTTCGTTACCGTAAAAGTCTACATCGCTGAAGCGCAATTCTTGTATATATAAAGTGTCTTCGGTACAACCCCACTCTTCATAAAACCTTACAGTTGAAAATTCATCTTCGATTTCGGGTTCGATGGCTCCATCAAGATACAAAAGTAATGTCGCGTCGTCTAATTTTATGACTCGTAAGTTAAAGTCCGCATAGTCTCGCTCGAAAGTTAATGATGCCTTCTCAACGTTAAAATTGGGACAAGACTTAGAAACAGCTAGCTTTATGGGAATCTCAAGGGAGTTTGTGTTACTCCACACAACTCTATCCTCTGTTATCGCGTTTTTTGAATCGGTGGAGTTGTTTGAACTGGAGCAAGCTGACACCATTACTAAAATTAATCCCAGACTCACCGAGACACGCAAAATTGACTTTAATCGCATCAACTATTGAACCCATCTATGCAGCCTTGGAAACCCGAAGGGGTCCTGAGATAAGACTGAATTTGCCTTGCTTGCACACCGAGGTATTGCGGAATCCCACGAACCTTAATCAACCCCGTATTCATAGCTGACTTACATTGAGACATTGCCGAATCTGTTGCCATGCTTACCTTTGCAAAATTCTGTCCTACTGTAAACATAGTTTTGTATTCACGAGATTTCTTGTTGACTTTAACTTGTGAAGTCTTCATCTTCGTAGTCTTCACTGTCACGACATTAGATGTAAATGGCTTGTATTGTGTATTGGCAAGAAATGGAGAATACTGTTCCATAAGACCAGGTGAAGTGACCCTAATCTTCGTAATACCTTCCTTAAACATTAGTCGATACCCACGAAATTCATAATCAAATGTGTCTCTGATTGAGGTGTTCATCCAACCTGAACCTGAATTGAACTGTATTTGTACGGACAACTGAGGCAATGTGACATTTGATTTACAATCGATATAGGTCGCGACATCAACGTATGAACTTCCCCTCACCTGGCAGGTGAGCTTCACATTGACTGTTGTTATTGGCTCCCTTTCCTTGATTAATTGAATGGGCTCACTTGCAGCTGCCTGCAGCATGCTGTCTTTTGCAAAGAGGGTAACTATGTAAGTCTGACTTGGCCACCTACTAAGGTCCCAAGTTAAACTGAACTTGCCGTTACTTGACTCTTTTAAAGTCCAAACTGCCGCAGGTGGTGTACCTTCTACTTTGCCATCCCTATCAAAATCATAAGGTGAAGGTTCACCATCATCGCAATCGAATTCACATTCGATGCCATATGAATATCCATAATGCCCTCCTCGATAACCTGTGGGAATGTAACTCTCTGCTTCAGGGTCTAAACCCACCACTTTGATTCCAATAGACCTTATCTTTGATGTACCTGAGGGATTTGGTATTGCCAATCCACTTATTGTTACCTTGCCTCTTTGAACTGTCCCTGAGGTTGGGGAGGTAATTGTGACAGTTGGTTTTAAATCTGATGCAGTCGATGTACTTAGCCAAAGATTTGGTATGAGGGCAAACCCCACTATCGCTACCATGTTAACGAGTGCAGTGACTCTCATTTTGCTCAACGCTTTTTCCTTATCGTGAGACATTTATCGGAATTGATTGAATAAGTGAGCCATCAGCGTAAATTTCAACTTTAACAAGTCTCTCGGATGTATCGCCAATCGCAAACTCCATCCCCCACATCAATTTCTCTCCAGGGTTAAAGTAAGTGGAACCCCCAGCCCAAACATGAGAGACAGTTGCATCGGCTTGCGACCTAAACTTTCTGCCCTGTTCGTCATACGCGAATGCTTCAAGATAGGGCTCGATGTAGGAGTCGCCATCGTATTCATTGAGAACATCGAGGGTGCATAGAGTTCCTCGTTGGAAGTAATCGATGCATGCATAGGGCAAGACTTGTTGGGCCTCCGGAGCCAAGCTGAACTTCAACCCGGGGTATATCGAATCGCTCACCTGTTTTTCCTCTACGACATCGGTTTTGGATTTGCTTGATTCGCCTTGCTCACCCGCATTTGACCCACCGCAAGCTGAAAGAACCAAAACTAGTGCCGCACCTACAAACATACGAATATCCAAGACATTCATGAGTCATTCTTTTCTTTGAGGTTCTTGGTACTAACTCTACTTTGGCGGCGCTTACATGTGAATCATTTCAATGAGTTTAATGGTCAAAACCTGGGCAAAATTGAAACCTTTAAGAAAGATAAAGCTACCAACTGTGTGAAACTGAGCGGAGACGAGAGGATTTGAACCTCCGATTCCCTTTCGGGAAAACCTCATTAGCAGTGAGGCGCACTAGACCGGGCTATGCGACGTCTCCAATCGAAAGCGAAGTTTACCTTTACTTACCAAAGGGTCTTGCCCCGGGGTACTCTCCGGTTGTGACATTTGATAAGGACGAAAAGAAGAGTAAGAAGTCCAACTTACGCACGCACGATATTCCCACGCCTGAACCACTCAAGAAGTTCATGGAACAAGGTTGGGCGCCTTCACCTTTAGAAGGACTCAGGAGGAGTCCAGTTACTCCTTTTGCAGTTAAAAGACGTGAGAGCCTTTCGAAGGCATTTCCTGGAAAGAGATTGATAATTCCAGCGGGTAAATTCAAGGTGCGGAGTAATGATTCTGATTACAGATTTAGACCTTATTCTGCTTACTCATGGTTGACGGGAATTAATGGAACCGATGCGGTTCCTGATTCTGTCTTGGTTATGGAGCCTGCCCCCAATGGACATGATTCACTTTTATTCATTCACCCGAGATCAGTGCGTGAATACAGTGATGAGTTTTATAGAAATCCTAAACATGGTGAGTTTTGGATTGGCCGAAGGATGACTTTAGAAGAGACTGAATTTGCTTACGATATAGAGGTAAGACATATAGATGATCTAGAGGATTTTCTCTCAG
>Ga0194129_10006540_pt1 | contig 14215 bp, 13 predicted proteins | sample TA2KigCa35mmetaG_FD_150862 | JGI IMG/M metagenome (GOLD analysis project Ga0194129, IMG submission 150862) | Freshwater microbial communities from Lake Tanganyika, Tanzania - TA2015038 Kigoma Deep Cast 35m | ecosystem: Environmental > Aquatic > Freshwater > Lake | place: Tanzania: Lake... | reverse complement strand
ACCTCGCGGGTACTCCGGCCTCGATCACAGGCAGCAAGCACCGCACCACGGCACTCCGTCGCATACGGTTTCAGGGGCACCGCCTTGGAGATGCCCACGCTCCCCAAACTGCCCGGCGAGCGATCGTCCTATCTCAGCCGCGCTCTAAGGTCTAGACAGGGGTCTCTGAGGTACGAATCGTCCCAATCGCTGGGGCCGCATCGCACCACGAAAAGCGGTCATTCGCCGCCGTTTCGGCTGCTTATCCTGGATGACCGGAAGGTCAGCCGCCCGCTGCCTTGGCCAGGTCGGCCACGAACCGCTCGACGGCAGTCGAGAGTGCCGCAGGTCCGCTGCCCGCCTGCTCCGCGACGAGACGCACGAGCGCTGAGCCCACGATCGCCCCGTCGGCCACCCTGCAGACGGCCCGCACCTGCTCGGGCGACGAGATCCCAAAGCCCACGAGGATCGGCACGTCGGTCTCGTTCCGCAGCCACTGCACGCGGTCGACGAGGCCGGCGGGGAGTTCCGTGCGGGCGCCCGTCACGCCGGCCACCGACACGCAATAGAGAAAACCCGTCGACTTGGCGGCAATCGCGGCGGCCCGGGCGGGAGGTGTCGTGGGCGTGACGAGCCGCACGAGCGCTAGGCCGGCCCCGCGGCAGGCGGCGTCGAAGTCGTCCGACTCCTCCACCGGCAGGTCCGGAATCACGAAGCCTGCAAGGCCCGCGGTCACCGCATCGGCCACGAATCGGTCGATGCCGCGGCGGAAGACGAGCGAGTAACTGGCCATCGCGAGGATTGGCATGGTCAACCGGGCGGTCGCCTGACGGGCGATGCCGAACACGCCCTCGAGCGAGATGCCGGCGGCGATGGCGCGGGTGTAGGACGTCTGGATCACCGGCCCATCGGCGATCGGGTCGCTGTAGGGCACGCCGAGTTCACAGAGCGAAGCCCCGGCCCGCGCGACCGCCTCGAGCACCGCCACGCTCGTGGCCGCATCGGGATCGCCCGCTGTCACGAAGGGGGCGACGGCCCTGCGACCCGTGGCCCGATTGGCGGCGAACATCGCCTCGAGCAGCGCGATCGGACGGGCCGTAGAAGAGCCGGAAGCTGGCATCGGATCAGGCCGTGCCCCCGTCGGAGCCGAGGCCCCGGAGCCGGGCGATCTCGGCGGCGTCCTTGTCGCCGCGGCCGGAGAGGCAGACCATGATGATCTCGTCGGCCGGCCGGCGGGCGGCCTCGGTCGCTGCCCAGGCCAGAGCGTGGGAGGTCTCCAGCGCAGGCAGGATGCCCTCGCGGCGGGCCACGAGGTCGAAGGCGTCGAGGGCCTCGCCGTCGGTCACGCTCGTGTACTCCACGCGGCCGAGATCCCGCCAGTAGGAGTGCTCGGGGCCGACCCCCGGATAATCGAGGCCGGCCGAGACCGAGTGGACGTCGCTCGTCTGCCCGTCGGCGTCCTGGAGAACGTAGCTCAGGCTCCCGTGCAGGATGCCTGGCGCGCCGAAGGAGAGACTCGCGGCGTGGTCACCGGGCTTGGAAGATCGCCCGCCTGCCTCCACACCCACCAGCCGCACCTCGACGTCGTCGACGAACGGGTGGAACATCCCGGCGGCGTTGCTGCCGCCGCCGACGCAGGCCACGACGGCGTCAGGCAGACGGCCGAACTGCCGCCGGCACTGGTCGCGGGTTTCCCGGCCGATCACGCCCTGGAAGTCGCGGACGATCCGCGGGAAGGGGTGGGGGCCCACGACCGAGCCGATGATGTAGTGGGTCGTTTCGACCGACGCCATCCAGTCACGCATCGCCTCGTTGATCGCGTCTCGGAGCGTCCGCGAGCCACTCTCCACCGGCCGGACTTCCGCTCCCATCAGCCGCATCGCCCGCACGTTCGGGGCCTGCCGGCGGACGTCCTCGGACCCCATGTACACGACGCACTCGAAGCCGAAGCGGGCGCACGCGGTTGCGGTCGCCACGCCGTGCTGGCCGGCCCCGGTCTCGGCGATGATCCGCCGCTTGCCCATCCGCCGGGCCAGCAGCCCCTGGCCGAGCGTGTTGTTGATCTTGTGCGCGCCGGTGTGGTTGAGATCCTCCCGCTTGAACCAGATCTGGGCACCGCCGGCATGACGCGTCAGCCGCTCCGCGAAATACAGCGGCGTGGGCCGGCCGACGAACGTGGCCAAGAGGCCGTCGAGTTCGGCGGCGAAGGCGGGATCCGCCCCGGCCACGTCGTAGGCCCGCTCCAACTGGTCGAGAGCCGCCGACAGCGTCTCGGGGACGTACCGCCCCCCGAACCGGCCGAACCGGCCGAGGGCGTCGGGAACGCTGGAAACGGGGGCGGGAACGGTGGCCATCGCGAAATCGCAGAGACTCTTCCGGAAGGAGCGATCCACCACGATTGTAGCCTACCATGCTGCCATGCCAGAGCTTCCCGAGGTCGAAACGATGTGCCGCGGCCTCGCGGGGATCGTGGGCCGGCGGATCGTGTCCGCGACGTTTCCCCGCGGCCGGGTGCGGCCGCTCAGCGTTCGGCCCGTGGCCGCCCTGCTCGCGCGACGCCTGGCGGGCCGGGTGATCACGGCGGTCCACCGCCGCGGCAAGCGCGTGGTGCTCGAAATCGCAGCCGGGGTGGGCCGGCCCCGCGAGTGGGTCGTGATCGAGCCGCGGATGACGGGGCTGATGCTCGTCGTCGATCCGCCGACCGGGGAGCACGTGCGGCTGGATGTCCGACTAGCGGGCGGCGGAGGGCCGTCGCGATTCCTGTTTTGGGACAGGCGCGGGCTCGGCACGATCCGCCTGGTCGACGACCGTGGCCTGGAGGCGGCCTGCGGCGCGGCGAAACTTGGCCCCGACGGACTGGTCGTGTCGACCGCGGAACTGCTCGTGGCGCTGGGCCGATCGCGGCGGGCGGTGAAGGTGGCCCTGCTCGACCAGCGGGCCGTCGCGGGCATCGGCAACATCTACGCCTCCGAGATCCTGTATCGGGCCGCCATCGATCCACGCACCAGCTGCCGACGCCTGCGGCCCGAACACTGGCAGCGGATCGCCGCCGCGACGCGGCGGGTACTGGCGGAGGCGGTGCGGCTGGAGGGGTCGAGCATCGGCGACGAGACCTATCGCACGGCCGACAGTCGGCCGGGCAGGGCCCAGTTGCGGCATCGCGTCTACGGCCGTGGGGGCCGGCCCTGCCGAACGTGCCGAGCGACCATCGAGCGACTCGTGCTCGGGCAGCGGTCCACGTTTTTCTGCCCGCGATGCCAGCCTCGTCGTCCACGTGGCGCGACCATTCGTGTGGCGGAAGTCGTGCGGCTGTCGTAGGCTGATGAAGCCGCGGGTCAGGGTTCTCCCCTCGGCACGAGGAGCCATCGCCATGACCGTCCGCCCCACCGTCTTCAGTCGCCGCCGCCTGCTCGCCGCCACCGCCGGTGCCGCCGGCCTGGTCGCCTCCCGCGGCCCGCTCGCGGTCGCCGAACCGGCCGCGGCCCCCGCGGCCTCCGAGTCGCTGGCCGCGCGACTGCATGCCTCGCTCACGCTCCAGCAGCGGGCCAAGGTCTGCTTCGCGTGGGACTACGTGCACCCCAAGTTCGGCCTGCTCAGGAAGCGGGTGGGCAACAACTGGAACGCGACCGAGCCGGAGGTGGCCGGCACCTTCTTCACGAAGGACCAGCAGCGGCTCGTGAGGGAGATTTTTGAGGGACTGATCGATCCATCGTGGCACGCCCGCTTCGACAAGCAGTTGGAGGATGACTGCGGCGGCTTCGGCCATGCCCAGTCGATCGCGTTGATCGGCGAGCCCGGCAGCGGCAGGTTCCAGTTCCTGCTCACCGGCCGGCACATGACGCTGCGGTGCGATGGCGACTCGGCCGAGCGTGTCGCCTTCGGCGGCCCGATCTTCTACGGCCACGACGCCGGCGGCTTCAACGAGGAGAAGGACCACCCGGGCAACGTCTTCTGGCCCCAGGCCCTGGCGGCCAACCGCGTCTTTGAGATGCTCGACGGTCGGCAGCGGGCCGCAGCGCTCGTCGAGCAGCTGCCGCGTGAGAACGCCGTCGCCTTCCGGGGACGGCAGCAGGCGATCCCCGGCGTCCCCGTTTCGGAACTCTCGCCGGACCAGCGGACCGAACTCGAGAAGGTGCTCGCGATCCTGCTGGAGCCGTACCGGACGGTCGACCGCGAAGAGGTCCGCGGCTGCCTCGATCGGCAGGGCGGACTCGACCAGATGCGGCTCGCCTTCTACTCGCAGGGCGACATCGGCAACGACCGGGTGTGGGACAACTGGCGGCTGGAGGGGCCGGCGTTCGTCTGGCACTACCGCGGCGCTCCCCACGTGCACGTCTGGGTGAACGTGGCCGATTCAGCCGATGTCGCCACCAACGCCTGACGCGACGTGAGCCTCGACTGCTGCATCATCGGCGGCGGGATCATCGGCCTGTCGATCGCGCGGGAACTCGCCGGCCGCGGCCGGAGTGTCCGCGTGCTGGCACGTGAAGGTCGCCGCGAGACCGCGTCGTGGGCCGCCGCGGGCATCTTCCCGCCGGTTCCCGACCCCGCCGCGGTCGCGGGCGACGCCAACGCCGTGCTGACGGCGTGGAGCGACTCGCTGCATCGGCACTGGGCCCGGGAACTCGTCGCCGAGACCCGCCTCGACAACGGCCTCTTCGCCTGCGGTGGCCTGCACGTGGCGGCGGCCGGAGCCGGCCTGGAGCGGCTGCGACGGGATGCGGAGGTGTGGCACGCGAAGGGCGTGCGGTGCGAGTGGCTGGAGGCGTCCGGTCTGGCGGCCGTGGAGCCGGCCCTGGCCGGGGCGGTCGCGGCCGGCCGCGTTGAGGGCGGCATACTGTTGCCGGATGAGATGCGAATCCGGCCGCCCCGCCACCTAGAGGCGCTCGAGCGGTCGTGTGCGGGACGTGGCGTGAGCCTCTCCCACGACAGTGAGGTGACCGGGATCACCGTCGCCGGCGGTCGCGTCAACGGGCTCGAGGTGCGGTCGCCGCAGGGGGCGGAGACCGTGGTCGCCGGCTCGTACGTGCTGGCGGCCGGCGCGTGGTCGGGGCCGCTGGCCGAGTCGATCGGCCTGGCGATCGACACGCGGCCGATCCGTGGCCAGATCGCGCTGCTGCGGCTCCCGCAGCAGGTCCTCGGGCGGATCGTCAACCGCGGGCTCGACTACCTCGTGCCCCGCGACGATGGCCGGATCCTGGCCGGGTCGACCCTCGAGGACGTCGGCTTCGACCGCGCCACGGTGCCCACCGACATCGCGCGGCTGCTTGCCGTCGCGGCCGAGCTCGTGGGTGATCTCGCGGGGGCCACGGTGGAGAAGACGTGGGCCGGTCTGCGGCCGGGCTCGGCCGACGGCCTGCCCTCGATCGGTCGCGTGCCCGGGAAGGAGAACGTGATCGTGGCGGCCGGACATTTTCGGGCCGGCCTGCATCAGTCGCCGGGCACGGCCGTGATCGTGGCCGATCTCCTGGAGGGGAAGTCGCCGCCGCTCGACATCGGACCGTTCGCGCCCGGCCGGGCGATCGGGCCGCCGGGCCCCGCCTCGACCGCGACCCTCGTGGCCCGCGCTGCCGCGGAACGCTGAGCGGGCGATGCGGTCGGTCGGCGTGTCAGGCTGCCAGCGGCGCGAGGCGCCGATGCACGGCGACCACGTCGGCCGGTGTGAGTTGACCGTCGGGCCGGGCGGCCGCGACGACGTCGGCCAGCTCGATGAGCCTGACGACGTCGGCCGGCAGTCCCGCGGCGAGTTCGTGGATCGTCTCGACGACCGGCGCCTCGCACGCCTGCCGTCCGGACTGGTGTCGCAGGTCGGCGACGAGGGCGTGCGTGTCGGCGAGGCGGCCGGGCAGCAGCGAGACCCGGATCCGGACCGCCTGGCCCAGCTTGGGATCGCGGGCCACGAGCGTGAGCAGCCGACCCTCGCCCGCGAGCACGAGCGCCGCGCCGGGGCGACGGCCGCGGCAGCGGCCAAGCAGGCGGACCAAGTCGGCGGCATCGGTGAGGTGGGCGTCGTCGGCCGCGACGACGGCGGGCAGTTCGGCAGTGCGGGCGAGCCAAACGGCCGGTTCGTGGATGGCGACGGACCGGCCGCCGGCCTCGAGCTCACCGACCAAATGGCGGAGCACCAGCGACTTGCCGACCCCCGGCGGGCCGCAGAGGACCGCGATGCCGTCGCCGGTCTCCACGCCGCAGGCCAGTTTTGCGAGCGCCGCGAGCTGCGGGGCGGACGCGGGGGAGGGCGTCGGGCGGGGTGTCATGGCACGGCTCCCGCGGCCGATCGCGCCGGGTCTGCGAAGGTGATCACCTCGCCCAGCGGTGTCACGCCCAAGGCGGCCAGGGCCGTCGCCCGGGCGGGCACGGCCATTCGATCGGCCCGCCGCACCAGGATCACGGCATCGCAGCCCAGGCTGGCGATCAGCAGGCGGTTGCGGCGGATGGGGCCCGAGGGAAACCACACGCCGGCGTCGACCAGGATGATCCGCTTGTCGTGCAGGCGTCCGCCGTCCACCGGAATCCCGTCGTCGGAGGCACGGGGCGAGACCGAGTCGAGCACCACGACGTCGCGTTGCCGGCCGCGGAGCATGTGCGAGAGGCAGGCGACGAGCGTCGTGCGACCTTCGCCACGCTCGCCGCCGGCGACGGCGATCACGCGGTGACCGGCCAGCCGTGCCGCCTCGACTTCGTCGGCGAGGAGGTGCCACTGCGGGCTACCCACGGCCAGCAGCCGCGCAACCAGGCTGCCGTCTTCATCGGGCGGCTCGCCGCCGGGGGAAGCGGCTGCCTCAGCGTGATCGGGGTCGGGCGTCACGATGGCCAAGGGTTCGGCGGCCGGCGCCGTCGTTGTCGAGCGTTGGGCGTGCCAGCGAGCCACGAACGCTCGGTCGAAGGCATCGAGCGTCATCGCGTCGCCCCCGGTGCGGAGACGGCGTTCGGCTCGATCGCCAACCGCGTGCCCGGATCGGGAGGGGCGGGGGCGGGCGGCTCCAGCCAGACCGCGAGCCCCCAGCAGGTGGCCGCGAGCAGTCCGAGGGCGAAGATCGAGGCGGCTGGAAATCGGGGCTTGGCCCTGCGGCGGACGGTTCTCGGCTTGGCAGGCCGCGGGTCGCCGTGCGGTCGCTGGTCGGGCGGGGAGCATCGGGCCGCGGCGACCGCCTCTGCCGTCTCGGCCAACTCCGGAAAGGTCGCCAACACGCGCATCGCCCAAACTCCCGCCGCCGCCGATCTCGCGGTTGCCATCGTCGTGCCGGGGCGGCCGGCTTGAGCGGCCCCCGAGCCGACCGGTTGACTCGCCGCACCGAGCGGCGGCGGGGCAGCCCGCGTTAGGCCGGGTCGGCCTCGTCGCCTATGATGCGACCGGGCGGACGGCGGCCCGGTCGCCCCAGTCGGAACATCGACCCTCGCTTCGCCAGTCTGCCCGCCCTGAATATTGATGTCCACGCCCGCCGCCTTTCGCCACGAGCTGCTCCGGTCGCTCCTCGACAGCCGGATCGTCATGCTCGACGGGGCGATGGGCACGATGGTGCACGCTCTCGGCCTCGACGAGGCCGGCTTTCGGGGGCGGCGGTTCGCCGACCACCCCCGCGACCTGAAGAACTGCATCGACGCGCTGGTGCTCACGCAGCCTGACGCGATCCGCGACATCCACGCCGCCTACTTCGCCGCCGGCAGCGACATCGTCGAAACCTGCACGTTCGGGGCGACAAGCATGGCGCTGGCCGACTTCGGGCTGCAGCGGTTCACCCGCGAGATCAACCTGGAGGCGGCCCGGCTGGCCTGCGAGGCCGCGGCTGCCGCCGAGGCCCGCGACCCCTCCCGCCCGCGGTTCGTGGCCGGCTCGATCGGCCCCACCAACAAGCAGCTCTCGATCGCCGGCAACGTCGCTGACCCAGGCCATCGCGACGTCACCTTCGGCGACATGGTGGCGGCCTATCGCGAGCAGGTCGAGGCGCTGGTGGAGGGGGGCGTCGACGTGCTGCTCGCCGAGACGGCCTTCGACACGCTCGTCCTCAAGAGCTGCCTGTTCGCGATCGAGCAGATGTTTCTCGACACCGGCATCCGCCTGCCGGTGATGGCCTCGTTCACGATCTTCGAGGGGGGACGGACGCTCTCCGCCCAGACGGTCGAAGCCTGCTGGACGAGCCTCGAGCACGTCGACCTGATCAGCGTGGGCATCAACTGCGCCCTGGGGCCGGAGAAGCTCCGCACCCACGTCTCCGACCTGGCCGCCATCGCGCCGATCCCGGTCAGTTGCTACCCCAACGCCGGCCTGCCCAACCCGCTCGGAGGCTTCGACGAGACGCCGGAGATGATGGCCGGCGTGCTCGAGGAGTTCGCCCGGGCCGGCTGGCTCAACATCGTGGGGGGGTGCTGCGGCACCACGCCGGCCCACATCAGGGCCATCGCCGACGTGATGCGGCGGTATCCGCCGCGGAAGCCGGCGCCGCCGCCACGGCGGAGCCGCTACTCCGGCCTCGAGCGGTACGAGATCCGTCCGGAGACCAGTTTTACGGTCGTCGGCGAGCGGACCAATGTCACCGGCTCGCGGGCCTTCGCCCGGCTCGTCAAGGAGGAGCGGTACGAGGAGGCCCTGGGAGTCGCCCGCCAGCAGGTCGAGAACGGCGCCAACATCATCGACGTCAACGTCGACGAGGGGATGCTCGACGGCGTGGCGGTGATGACCAGGTTCCTCACGCTGCTCTCTAGCGAGCCCGAGGTGGCGAAGGTTCCGATCATGATCGACTCCTCGCGGTTCGAGGTGCTCGAGGCCGGACTGAAGTGCGTCCAGGGGAAGGGGATCGTCAACTCGATCAGCCTCAAGGAGGGGGAGGAGACGTTCCTCCGCCAGGCCTGCACCATCCGCCGCTACGGGGCCGCGGTGGTGGTGATGGCGTTCGACGAGCAGGGGCAAGCCACGGATGTCGAGCGGCGGGTGTCGATCTGCCGGCGAGCCTACCGGCTGCTCACCGAGCAGGCCGGGTTCCCCCCGGAGGACATCATCTTCGACCCCAACATCCTCACCGTGGCCACCGGTATCGAGGAGCACAACGCCTACGCTTGGAACTTCATCGAGGCCACGCGACTGATCAAGGAGGCCATGCCCGCGGTCAGGGTGTCTGGAGGCGTCAGCAACATCTCCTTCTCGTTCCGGGGCAACGACGCCGTGCGGGAGGCGATGCACGCCTGCTTCCTCTACCACGCCATCCGCGCCGGCATGGACATGGGCATCGTCAACGCCGGGCAGCTGGCGGTCTACGAGGAGATCGAGCCGGCACTGAGGACGCGGATTGAGGACGTGCTCTTCGACCGGCGGCCCGACGCCACGGAGCGGCTGGTGGAGTTTGCGGAGACGGTCAAGACGCGGGACCCGGCCACGGAGGCCGCCGCCGATTCCTGGCGGAATCTGGGGGTCGAGGAGCGGCTGACCCACTCGCTGATCAGGGGCATGGCCGACCACGTCGAGGAGGACGTCGAGGAGGCCCGCGGCCACTACGCCACGAGCCTGGAGATCATCGAAGGCCCGCTGATGCGGGGCATGCAGACCGTCGGCGATCTGTTCGGCGAGGGAAAGATGTTCCTGCCGCAGGTGGTCAAGAGTGCCCGCGTCATGAAGCGGGCCGTGGCCCACCTGCTCCCCTCCATGGAGGCGGAGAAGGCGGCGGCCGGCACGCAGCACCAGTCCCGCGGCAAGGTGCTGATGGCCACCGTCAAGGGAGACGTCCACGACATCGGCAAGAACATCGTGGGGGTCGTGCTCGGCTGCAACGGCTACGAGGTGGTCGACCTCGGCGTAATGGTCACCTGCAACAAGATCATGGAGGAGGCGATCCGGCACGAGGCCGACGTGGTGGGCCTGTCGGGCCTGATCACGCCGAGCCTCGAGGAGATGGTGCACGTGGCGAAGGAATTCGAGCATGCCAAGCTGCGGATGCCGATCCTGATCGGCGGGGCCACCACGTCCGCCCGGCACACGGCCGTGAAGATCGCCCCCTGCTACTCGCACGACATCGTCCACGTGGCCGACGCCTCGCGGGCGGCCGGCGTGGTGGAGAAACTGCTCAATCCGGCCCTGCAGGGGGAGTTCTCACGGGCCAACCGCGCCGCCCAGGCCCGTGACGTGGAGAACTTCCGTTCCCGCCAGGCGACCAAGCTCGTTCCCTACGCCGCGGCGCGGGAGAAACGCTGGACGACCGACTGGGCGGCGGCGCCGATCGCCGTGCCGGAGTTCCTGGGCACCCGCACGCTCGGCGACGTGCCACTCGGCGACCTGGTGCCGTTCATCGACTGGTCACCGTTTTTCATGTCGTGGGAGCTGAAGGGCAAATATCCCGCCATCCTGCAGGACGCGGTCGTCGGCGAGCAGGCCCGCTCGCTCCACCGCGACGCGCTGGCGATGCTCGACCGCGTCGCCCGCGAGGGCAGTCTCGTCGCCAAGGGGGTATACGGCTTCTTCGCGGCCAACGCGGTGGGGGACGACATCGTCCTGTTCACCGACGACACCCGGTCGACCGAGCTCGGCCGCCTCCACACGCTGCGGCAACAGTGGGAGCGGCAGGGGCAGGACGTCTTCCACGCGCTGGCCGATTTCGTTGCGCCGCCGGAAAGCGGCCGGGCTGACTACGTCGGCGCCTTCGCCTGCACCGCCGGCCACGGCTGTGAGGAGATCTGCCGCCGCTATGACGCCGAACACGACGACTATTCCTCGATCCTCGCCAAGGCCGTGGCCGATCGGCTGGCCGAGGCCTTCGCGGAGTGGTTGCACGCCCGGGTGCGTCGGGAGTGGGGCTACGGCCAGGAGGAGCGACTCGGCCCCGAGGACCTGATCGCGGAACGGTATCGCGGCATCCGGCCGGCTCCGGGCTATCCGGCCTGTCCGGACCACACGGAAAAGCGGTCGCTGTTCGCCCTGCTCGACGCCGAGCGGGCCGCGGGCATGACGCTTACGGAGAGTTGCGCGATGATGCCGGCGGCGAGCGTCAGCGGCCTCTACTTCGCCCACCCGGAAAGCCGATATTTCGCGGTGGACCGGGTCACCCGGGATCAGGTCGAGGCCTACGCGGCCCGCAAGGGCATGCCCCTGGCGGACGTCGAGCGGTGGCTTGCGCCGAATCTTGGCTACGACGCCTAGCCGCCGTCGGTCGCGATCGGGCGGCCGCAGCGGAGGCGTCGCGTGATCCTCGACGCCGGTCCGGCCGAAGTCCGCCCCACCGCCACCAGCCTGCTGGTCGAGCGGTTTCTCGACCACGTGCGTCACGAGCGGGGGCTGGCGGCCAACACGCAGATCGCCTACGGGCGCGATCTGCGAGACTTCTCCGCGTGGCTGGGGGGCCGGGCGGCCGGCTCGCTGTCGGTCCGCGATCTCGGTGACTATCTCGCGTCCCTGGCGAAGCGGGACCTGGCCCGGGCGAGCATCGCCCGTCAGGCGGCCACGCTCCGCACGTTCTACGGCTTCCTGCAGCTCGAGGGCGTGGTGGTGGAGAGTCCCGCCGATCTGCTCGCCCCAGGCCGGCCCGACGATGCGATGCCGGGCGTGCTCTCGCCGAGCCAGGTCGAGCGACTGCTCGCCGCCCCGGACGGTCGGACCCCCGTCGGCTGCCGCGACCGGGCGGTGCTCGAACTGCTCTACGCCACCGGCTGCCGAGCGTCGGAGGTCTCGGGCATGCGACTGACCGATCTCCATCTGACCGATGGTTTCTGCACCTGCCGCGGCAAGGGCGGGAAGGAGCGGGTCGTACCGCTGGGCCGGCGGGCGATCGCCGCCGTCGCGGCGTGGCTGGAGCGGATCCGCCCGACGTTCGCCGCCCGCGCAGGCGGCCAGCCCGCCTGGGTCGTGCTCTCGGCCCGTGGCAACGGGCTGTCACGGATGCGGATCTGGGAGATCGTCCAGGAACACACGGCCGCGGCGGGCATTCCGCCGGGCATCGGCCCGCACACACTGCGGCACTCCTTTGCCACCCATCTCGTGGCCGGGGGCGTCGACCTCCGCCACGTGCAGGAGATGCTCGGTCACGCCAGCATCGCCACCACCCAGCGGTACACCCACGTCGACGCCGGCCGGCTCAGGGCCATGCACGACCGCTTCCACCCGCGCCGCTGACCGGCTACTTCTGCTTCTTGGGCGGCGAGAACTTAATCTTCTGGATCAGGGGAACGATCTGGCCGCCCTCGGAGATGCCGGATGCGGCATTGATCGCACTGATCACGTGGGCGTACTCGAGACCGGGGTCGCAGTCGAGCTCGAGCTCGGTCAGCTCGGCCTGGGAGAGGTCGTTGCCGAAGGTCTCCAGGATCCGGGCCTGGATCGCCTGCTCCAGCTGCTTCGCGGCCGTTTCCCGGGCCCGCTTGGCGGCGGCGATCCGCTTGGCCTTGTCGGAGCCGGTCCCGGCCGCCGCCGCCTGGAGCATGGCGTCGGCCGAGGCGAGTTCGCCGAGCACGTCGTCGCCCACGACCTTTTTCTGACCCATCGCGACACCCGTCAGCCGGCCCTCGGGGGAGGCGGTCATCTTCACGATGATCGGCGGGATCGGATTGTCCTCGGCGGCCCCGGCGCTGGCGCCCAGCGGCATGCGGATGTTGAAGTCCCCCTCCTCGACGACCGTCTTGATCGTGAGCATGAAGAAGGTGAGCAACTGGAACACGACGTCGATCATCGGCGTCATGTTGATGTCGATCTTGCCCGCCAGCTTGCTGTCGCGTTTGGCCATGGCTCTTCCGGGGTCACTGGCCCTTGTATTCGGCACGGAGCACGAACTTGTCGAAGCCCTTTTCCTGGCAGCTGCGGATGATCTGTTGCACGTCGCCCGTCTTGGAACGGCCGTCGGCACGCACCACCACCGTGGCGGCCGAGGGCTCCTTGCTCGCCGCCAGCATCACCGACTTCTCGTTCTCGAGGTAGTCGCCGAGTGATTCCAGGGCCACCGGCTCGCCGTTGTAGATCACCATGCCGTCATTCATGAGCTGCAGGGTGAGCGGCTCGATGTCAGAGTTTTCGATCGGCTTGGCCAATTGGCTGACGGGCAGCTGGATCCGCTGGTCCTGGACGGCCTCCGAGAAGTTCAGCGTGAACATGAAAAACGTGATCAGCTGGAACGTGACGTCGATCATCGGCGTCATGTCGATGTCGGTCTGGGCGACGCGTTTCCGCTTCCTGGCCATACCACGCTCCCTGGCCCGCCGGTTACTTCTTGCCCATCGACTGGAATCGCGACATCAGCCGCACCGACTCGTCGGCTGCCGACGTGTTGATCTCCTCCAGCCAGTTTTTGAAGAGCTGGAAGAACAGAATGGCGGGGATCGCGATCCAGAGGCCGATCAGCGTCGTCACCAGGGCGGTGGCGATGCCCTCGGCGAGCTGTTCGGGCTTCGGCGCCACGCCGGGGTTGTCGGAGATCTTCTTGAAGGCGTCGACCATGCCCTGCACGGTGCCGAGCAGGCCGAGCATCGGGGCCAGGGCGCCGACCAGAGAGACGTAGCTGATCTTGTGCTCAAGCTTCATCTGCTCGTTGCCCTGGGCCTCCTCCATCGCCTCGACCGCGGCCGGATAGCCCGACTGCAGCTTGCCCATGCCGGCCGCCAGCACGTGCCCCAGGTAGGACTCGTCGTTCTTCGCCAGTTCGTAGGCCGGCTGGTATTCCTTGGCGTCGAGGTGCTGCTCGAACTGCTCCGCCAGGGCCGGCGGCAGGAGGATCGCCTTGCGGATCTGCAGGAAACACATCACCAACAAGGCCACGAAGATGAACGACAAGAGCAGGAACACCGGGCCGAAAATCCAGCCGCAGGCCTGGGCGATGTAGACCAGCAGGTTGCTGCCCTTCGACGCCTCTCCGCCGCCGTCGCCCAGGTCGGCGTCGAGGGCCTCATCCTGCGCTACGGCTTGGACCGGCGTCAGGCAGGTGGCGGTCACCGTCCAGGCCCCGAGCAGGCAGGCCACCACGAGGAACCTGACGATGGTCGCGGCCCGCGGTCGGCCGAGCATGCCACGAGCCCAATCGGTCACACCCGTTCCTACGGCCAAGAGCATGGAATCTTCTCCTCCGATGGTGAAAGCAATGTCCGGCGTCGTGCGTCTGACGGGAGCGAGAAGCGTACCCGGACGGGAGGCCCGGCAGGAAGCCCCCTGGCTCACGAGGCCCCGCCGTCCCCAAGCTTCTTGGCCCAGGAACTCTGCGGGTAGTTGGCAAGCAGGGCCTGACGGGCTTCACGGGCGCGTTCGGGCTGCTTCGTGGCCTCCCAGAGCTGC
>Ga0194129_10006539_pt1 | contig 14215 bp, 12 predicted proteins | sample TA2KigCa35mmetaG_FD_150862 | JGI IMG/M metagenome (GOLD analysis project Ga0194129, IMG submission 150862) | Freshwater microbial communities from Lake Tanganyika, Tanzania - TA2015038 Kigoma Deep Cast 35m | ecosystem: Environmental > Aquatic > Freshwater > Lake | place: Tanzania: Lake... | reverse complement strand
AGCTAGAAAAAAAAGGTTTCCCCGTTATAGTGCCAACGATGCCAGATAACATTGAAGCCAAGGCAAGCGTTTGGTTGCCGTACATGCGTGATGTACTTAAGTGCGATGAAAATACCGTGGTAGTGGGTCATTCCTCCGGCGCTGTGGCAGCTATGCGATATGCCGAAGAAAACAAGCTTCTAGGCAGTGTTTTAGTTGGCGCTTGCTATACGGACTTAGGCTATGCAAGTGAACGGATTGCTGGGTACTATGATGCCCCTTGGCAGTGGGATGCTATAAAAAACAACCAGCAGTGGACTATGATTTTTGCTTCTAGTGACGCCCCCTACATTCCTATTGCTGAACCACGATTTATTCAAGAAAATCTTGGGGGCGAATACTACGAATTTACCGATCGTGGACATTTTACCGGTACAGATATTCCTGATTTGTTAATGTTTTTCACTACAAAATTAGTCCATTAAATACTTATAAGCATAAGGAGATGCAGTGAAGAAAAAATTTTTTTGGTTATTTAGTTGTTTACTAATTTGCGATGCTTGGCTACTGGCTTCAGTCTCGCCAGTTGAAACACATAATGATGAGAGTGAAAGCTCTATTGAAGAGCAAGTGCCTCTCAAAAAGCACTGCATTGCCGGACCATCCGCGCTTACTCTTGTTGAGGGTGGATTTGAAAATACAAGTATCGCTGCACGATGTTCATCTCCGGAAATCACACCAGAGAGCCTAGTTGCTGCGCCCCCTTCTGCTTCTGTGCAACCATCTATTTCGGCAGAAGGAGATGGTTGTACCGTGCAAGAGCCTTTAACTACAACTCGGCGAAGCATTGCTGTGCAAACCGATGACGATGAGCTTCTTCAACCGTATCTTGTGAAGCGTTGGTTTGTCAACTGTCAACAAGCATTTATTTCAGCTCTTGATTGTGATGGCAGTGGACGAAAAGAGGTGTGCCGTCTCGTTGCTTACAACATAGCAGGTGATGATCCTATTTGTGCAGTGGTTCCCGAAGATAAAAAAGCTTATATTGATCAGGTAGCAAAAGAATTAGTATGGGGCGTTATTCAACAGAAAGGCGGTACTTGCAAAATGTATGATGCCGCAGGCGCGTTAGTAGAGCGGGCTATTAAGCCAAGACCGGGTCAAAGCATAAAAGACTTCTTAATCCTGCATGATACATTTTTGATGGTACAGTGTTTTGATAGGTGTATTCGGCTTTTAACGGTTAACCAAGAGACTGAAGAGATAGAGGTTGTTAGTGGGTTGACTATTCCTTCCCCTCCGCTAAAAACGGATACGCTTCTTGGTTTGTGTAAAGCAGCTATAGCAAAAGTGATAACTCAATTACCAGATGAAGACATAAAAGAAGTATCGGGGGAGAAAGAACCAGGAGCAGCCGAAGTGTGACCTGCTCCTGAATAGCAGAGATTATTTTAGTGCAATCCGTTGTTTAATTTCATCTACAATGATTTCTTTGTTGCCCACCACTGCGGTATCCATTAGACCGCGTAAAAGCTCAAATTGCTCAGGCTTATAAGCAAAATTAGTGGTGCCACAGAATGCTGTTTTGTCTGGATCGGGGTCAAAGCCATTTTCATACGCTGGATTGGCAATACGAGGAAAATAAATCACCACAGGAATCGTTGAATCAGTTTCATCTTTAAAGACACTGACTATTTTTTTATCAATATTATGCAGATTAATCGGTGGAAATTTAAGGCCGTGAATGCGAGCGTACTCCGCGGCTTTAGCCAAGGCAGGAGCATCTTTAACTGATGCAGAAGCATCCATGACTAGAATAATATCCAGTTGGCGCTCTGGTCGGAGAAGCGGGGGGAAGGGTAAATTAAACGCCATTCCTGCGTCAACACACGTGAGCAACGGCTCATCACTTTTTTGTAGCCCGGGCATATTATGGGTAAAATTATAGATACGTGCTGGAGAAAAACGTTGTTCGTCTGCTTTGTGTTTAGCTATCCATTCTTTAGTAGATGCTGGCATAAGCTCCTTGGCCATGTCCATTGCTACGTTGCCTAAGAATGCTTGTAGGTCTCCTTTTGCTTCATAATATGATGCTGTATATGCTGATCCAAAAATACCAAGTCCGTATCCCATGGTTTGCTCTGGGGCAAAATCTACTGATGTGCCTGCGTTGAATTTTCTACCGAAACTCCACGTGGGAATATAACCCCCCAAGAAAGATGATCCTACTTCAAAAGGTGTAAATTCCATCCATTCTTCTGCCTTGCCGGCATGAACGATAGTAGACGTAAAAATAGGAAACAAGAGGGAGCCTGTTTCTATTGTTGCAGCTAGATCTGTAATACGTAATTTTTGTCCGCTACTCCCTAAGTCGCCAGCAAGTGCATTTATAATAAGAGCTCCCCATAAATCAACGCTGCTTAGGGGTTGTTCAAATGCTATTTTAGCATTGAGCGAATCTATTACGGGGCGTTTTTTCATAGAATTTTTGAGCAAGGGTTTAGCAGTTTTTGCAGAAAGTAATTTTGCATAATTGGCGAGAGATACGGGTTTTGCATTATCTATTTGGCAGTTACGATAAAGCCAGGGCCCTAAGAGCCATGTTGACCCTGATAAGCCTGCCATATAGGTAGTAGCATCAAGCACGCCAATCTTTTCCAAGCCCATCAAAAAACCAAGTGTAGCAATCATGGCCCGATAGCCACCGCCACTGCAGCATACCCCAAGAGTAAGACTTTTATCTGTTGGGAGCGGCTTGCCAAGTAGTGCTTCTAGGGCTGGGCGGACTTTATGTTTCTGCCGTTCCTCAACAGCATCTATTTCTCTAGTGGGCAGCTCACTGCTGATGCGTACGTGTGCGGCCTCATGTTTGTGAGGGTAGTTGCCCAGTTGTTTCTTGATAGAATTGACCCACATGCTTTTGGCAGCTTTTTCTGCTAGGTCGCCCCACGATATTTTTTTTGTGAAATCACTCAGTGACCATGGAATAATCGTTTCCATGCTACAAGCGTTGCTAAGAATGGTAATATAAATAATTATTGTTAAGCGATTGCTCATTTTTTCCCCCGCCAAGCAAACTCCTAATTTTCTTATTTCGTTATTTTAATTATAGAAGGGGCGGGGAAGCAGAAACAATGGATAGCGAGAACCTCATAAAAAAGGGCCTACAGTAAAATAGGCCCTTTGAGTTAGCAAAGAATAAACTGAAAGGCTACTTTTCTTGGTCTTCCTCTTCGGTTTTTTTAGCATTAGGAGTATAGACCAGTGCCGTTTTTGCTAATTTAGTGATTGGAAACTCCAACTTTAGTTGTCCGTCAGCGAATTCCATGGTGTAGTTTTTTTCATTGATGTCACGTGGTAGGCTGTATTTAATAGACAAGATACCGTTCTTAACTGAAGCCTGTGATCCCTCAAAAATTTGCTCTGTTTTTCCATTCCGAATAACCGTTGTTAGTGATTGCGTAAAACAAGTACGTTCTCCGTCGTTAACACGATTTTGGTCAGTTTTTTTATTAGGGGTGCTTGTTGCCTCTACCTCAAGTTCTTTTGTTAATGCTCCACTAGCGTCTTTGGTGTCAGAAACAGACACTTTTGGAGGCTCTTGTCTGAATTTACCGTTGAGTGTTATTGATAAGCGGTAGACTCCCTTTGTTTCATCTCGCTGCGATTGAAGCGTATAGTCAGGTTGGGTTGAAAGATTCTCTTGGCATTCTTTTGTGACTCGTTCTACTTGGGCAAAGTGCTGTTGAGCCTCCCTCATGATTCGTTCTGAATTTTGTTGAGCTTCACGCATAATGCGCTCTGATGCTTGAAATACATCCTCAAACAATAGAGGTTGCCCCCATCTTGCTTCTACAGAAGCTAAGGTAGCAATACTAAGAACTAGGCTTGCAAATAACACGTGTTTTTTCATAAGAGTTCCTTTCGTAAGAGGAAACCGTACTTAAAACTACCTACTATTTATTCTATCCAAGCTTTGGATCTTGTAAATGGTATTTTTATGAAGAGCATTTTTTTGTTGCTGTGGCGCAGAATTTTCATAATCACTTTGATAACTGTAAAACGAGGATATACAATGGTGGTATAAATTTGGGGTTAGTTAGAACAGTGCCTCAATTTGGAGATTTTCATGTTCAATCATACTATCAAGTTATTATTGACTGCTGGGTTACTGTGTGGAATGGTGCATTCAAGCGAGCGAAATGATAAAGTGGAAGATAGCGCTAGGCGTTCCACTAGCGAGAAAACGGTAGTTCGCCCCTTACTAACGCGGCCTGTAGTGGCTGGTATGCAGCGGCCGTTATCAGATGCTGAGTGTGCAGAAATGTTTTTGAGTCTTGAAGCAGATTTGGGTCCATTGGAAGTACGGAAAGCACAGCGTTTTTTGGGACCTATTTTACCGAAATAATCTTCTACCCACGTCTAAATTTCTTTTCTATCTCTTGCTTGCCAATCGACCAGAGCGTTGGTCGTCCATGGACACAGATGAAGCGGTTGTCGACGGTCATAAGGTCGGTAATGAGTTGTTCCATTGCTTGCTGGGTGAGCTGGTCGCCAGCTTTAACAGCAGCTTTGCAGGCCATGTGGCTGTGCACGTGCTCATTAAATTTGCTGTTAAAAGCAGCACGATCGAGCGAGCCGTGCTCTTCGATAAAATATGCAGCATCAGTTAAAACAGTCGTAAGGGAAGGCCCTCTAAGCTGTGGCGGTGCGCTGCGGACAGCAATTTCATTATCGCCAAGCGCATCAAAATGGATGCCTTGGCTACCAAAAAATTCTTGTACCGTGAGCAGGTGTTGTATGAGTTGTGGCGAGAGCTTTATTGTTTCAGGGAACAAAAGCAAAGAACCGTGTGCTTCATCAAAATATGATGCGCGGCGTTCGTACAGAATACGCTCATGAGCTGCGTGCTGATCGACGATTACTAGTTCGTCGTGGTGGGCGCAGAGAATGTACGTGTTCATAAGCTGTCCTAGAACACGATAGGTTTGAATAGTTCCGCTCTTCCACCTCTGCGAGGCGTCCTTCGACAAACTCAGGAGGAGCGGGTTTTCAAATTTGTCCGTAATGTAATTTTGTAAACTTTGATTATCGTTTAAATGAGATTGTTCTGATTCTTGAACTGTACTGTCCGCTCCTCCTGAGTTTGTCGAAGGACGCCCCGTTAGGGGTGGAAGAGCGGATGGCTCTAAATCAAATATATCCGGCATAGTAATCTTATGCTCGGTCATTGGCCATGGGGTGTATGCTGGAAGGGTTTGTGGCTTTATCGTAGGCATAAACGCTGGCTCAAGGACTTGCGCTGTGGTATTTTGAAAACGCTTATTTACTGTTCCGCTCAACGTCTCTTTGACTGCATTCGTAAGTGCAGTGGTTATAACTCCAGGCTTGCTGAAGCGAACCTCTTCTTTTTTTGGGTGAATATTCACATCAATTTCTGCCTGGTTGATTGTAAAAAATATCAGTGCTCCAGGAAAGCGCTCGGGTGGCAATACGCCCAAGTAGCCCTTGAATAAAGCTTTATTCAGCTCGGTATTTTTTACCCAGCGGTTATTGACGAAAAAATTGGTATGCGTTTTGCCATAGCGCCAGAACTGGTGATTGGTGATAAAGCCTGAAATTTGTAAGCCATTGTCCCGCTCTTTCACAGCTGACGGGGGGCCCTTTGAGAGGTTCAGGGCGAGCGGGCTGATTGGCATAAAAAACGCAGCCACATCAGGGCCCCAAATTTGGGCAGCACGGTCACGTGCAGTAGCAACGCTTGGAGCGTTGAGCATTAGCTTTTCATTGTGGTAGAGTTTAAAATGGATAGCAGGGTGGCTGAAACAGAAAGCATGTATCGCCTGCTGAATAGCATTCCATTCAGTCTCATCACTTTTTAAAAATTTTTTACGCGCAGGGGTATTATAAAACAGCTCGTCGATAACAAACTCAGTGCCGGTGGAGCAGGCAACAGCTTCTTTTGAAATCAGCGTGTCTTCGGTGTAGGTAATTTTTATGCCGATCTGGTCTGCTGTGCGCTTGGTGATGAGGGTTACTTTGCTGATGGCAGCAATGCTGGCCAGCGCTTCACCACGAAAGCCGTAGGTGCTGATGGTCTCAAGATCATCAAGCTGTGTAATTTTGCTGGTGGCGTGTGGTAGAAAGCAGGTACGAGCATCGTCCTTATCCATCCCGCAACCGTTATCAATAATACGAAGCTGCTTTTTGCCAGCATGGTCTGCGTACAGCGAAATACTGGTAGCGCCGGCATCGATAGCGTTTTCTACTAATTCTTTGACTAGGTGTGCGGGGCGCTCTATAACTTCGCCGGCAGCAATTTTACGCGCTTCGCTGGGTGCTAGTAGCTGGATTATTGGCATGTGCGTGTACCACCGGTTGCTGCAAAAGGCTCGCTTTTTTATTGAGAACCAGCGTAGTGGAAACAGGAGCCTGTTCTGTCCCGAGCAGCTTAACGTTTCCAGAGACCAAATCAAGCGCTGCTTTTGAACAGCGTACGCTCATAGGTACTGTTTTGTTATCTGTTTGTTTTTGATTAATGAGGACATTGCCTACTAGTAAACACTGCTTTTTATCCGGGTAAAAAACAGCCTTGTCTGCGCGTGCTTTACGCCCTGGTTGGGTAAAAAGTACATGGTCAGAGAGGGTAATTTTTTTAACTTGCTCAGCCTTGTTTCCCTTAGAAGGGGCTGACGCATCAGCGCTTTTTGCGGTATCGATATCTACCACCAATTTATCTGCCGAGGCATTGCTGCCGTCTGAAAAGCTGACTTTTACGTTATCAAGATAGGTAAAGATAAACTGCTTCTTGTTTTGCATATTCTGCTGGCAAGAGGCTTTGTTGCTGGTAATAGTAATTTTAGATTCATCCGGTAGGCTGGTTTTTGCCGCACTATATCCGCAAATAAATACCAGGCTAAAAAGTATATGTTTAAGCATTACTTAGATCCCACATCCAAGGGTGTTTTTCACGTTGCTTTTCCCATCCTCTTCTTAAGTCATCATCTAGGCGCTTGGCTACAGCGCATGCCCCTCTTTTGCATTGATCAAAAATGGTTTTGCCGCAGGCAAGAAGCATTTTTGTGCTGAGTCGGAACATAATGCATACAATAGCCAAAACATCAGTCTTGCTGAGTTCCTGGAAGGGTCTGTTTTGAATGTCAAACAATTGAAAAGAGGTGCTTAGGCGTTTTTGTCCTTCAGGGCTTATGCGCACATCGTGAGCAATAAAGTCCTCTCCATTCATACTTCCAATCAAAGCAAAGTCTTTATCTACCAACAGTATTGCTTCATTCGAGTCATGGTCAATCGTAATAATATTGTGGCGATTCGCTTTAAAGGTCCGCAAGTAAGCGTTAATATCAAAATCGCTTTGATATTCAGGTAATGCAGTTGACACTTTAGCTTCTAGTGCAGTATTAAAGCTGCCTCCAAGTGCAGTTATCAGTAAAGCCATGGCAAGCAAATTCATAGTGTTCCTCGTGGTGGTTGCTAAACAAACAAATGCGGCCAAAGTTTAACGTTAATTTGGCCGCATTGCAAGGATGTTTTGACGCGCCACTTACCAGGCATAGTTCATGCTTAAGTGGAACTCACTTGGCGATTCATGAGCAGCTTTGTTGCGATCGAGCTTGAAGCCCCAGTCAATTTTAGCCGGCATAGGCTTCAGCAAGTTAAGGCCAAAGCCGATAGAATGACGTAAGTTAAACTTATCGCGTTTCACCATATTGGCAGCAATTAGACCATCTTTTGGCGTATTCCAACCAGCTCCAGCATCATAGAATACGTGTGCCTTCATTGAGTAATCTGGAATTAATGGGAAAATGAGTTCGGTGTTCAACTGGATAGCATTTTTCGCGCCTAGTGGGTCATTATTGATCCATGCTGGCCCAATACTTCCCCACACAAACCCACGAACAGTATTTTGGCCGCCCATATGAAAGAGCTCTTTATACGGCACAGGAAGTGACTTGTCGATAGCGCTGATATGTCCGCCTTTTGCGTGTAGCCCGAGGACCAGGCTGTCATCGCCAATTAGAGCCGTATAATGACTGCCTTCTAGTTCATATTTAAAATAGCTGAACTGTCCGTTAATCCCGGGAGGCGCTAATCGGGAGCTTAGCGTTACTTTGTAGCCTTCGGTCGGATAGACTTGATGATTGCGAATATCTTTTACCAGGTCTGCCCCAATCCATTTAAGCGTACCAGTTTGAAAGGTGCGGCGAACTATAGGTTCAAACAAATGAGCATTCATCCCCATGGCTTGCGGTTTGTTGTTGGTAATGTTTTCAATTCCTAATTCCGTAACAAGCTGAAGCCGTTTAGCGATTTGAGGGAGCAAGAACCCAAGGCGAATGTTTCCTCCTAGCACCTTTTGCTCAGGGCTTGGGGTTACATTTTGCCACTGTTCATAGTTATCTAAGCGACGGTACACAAAGATGCCGCCGGAGACATCGCTATCGAATAAATGTGGATCAAAAAAATGGGCTTCCATTTTTCTGACGTGGTGACGGTCTGATTGGATCATAGCGCCAACGTCCCAGCCTTGGCCAAAGAGATTGGCTTTTTCAAGTACAATCCCGCCACGCAGCGAAGGAGTGGAATTGTACTGGTCAGTACCGTAATTCATGGTCATGTTAAAGCTACCAGTTTTTGCCTCTTTCAAATTAAGCTCAAGGTCTGCTTGATGGTCTGATGTACGGTGAATGCGCCATTGTACACCATCGCGTTCAAAGAAGCTTAAATATTCAACAGCCGACTGAGAATTGCTCATTTTTTTGGTGGTAATCAAATCACCCTCAACGATATCTAACTGGCGGCGTACTACCTTGTCTTTGGTGACATTATTACCAGTAATAATGATACGATTGGCGTATAGTTTGCTCCCCCGGTCGATGTGCAAGGTAATATCAACCGTACCGGTAGATTCGTCAGGCATAATTTGTGGGTACACATCAGTGTAAATATAGCCAGATGTTCCATACAGATCTTTGATTTTATTCATGGTGTGCACAAGTTTTGCTTGTGAGAATGGGTGGTTAGCTTCAAGGGTGCAGAGCTTTATAAGCTCGTCAGAAGTGTGTACTTCATCGCCTTCAATAGTAAGGGCGCGTACGTTAAATTGGCGGCCTTCTTTGATATGAAAAGTTACGGCAATATCGCGCTGTTTATTTTCAAAAACAATATCAACCTTGAAGACTTTCGCTTGAATATAACCAAAATCACGATACAGATACTCAATGCGGTGCTTATCCATATCAAGCATCTCTTTGTTATAGCTACCAGCGCTATCCATAAAGCTGAGCAGCCAATTTTCACGTGTAAAAATACTGGTACGGAGCTTGCGGTCAGATAATTTTTTATTCCCAACAAAATGAACCCTTTTTATCAGCGATTTAGGTCCTTCATTGATGGTGAGAGTAGCCACCGCTTTGTCTGCGTTTTCTAGAGAATCTTCTAACTTGAATGTTACAGCAACGGAATGTTTATCTTCTTCTTGGTATAATTTTTCAATTCCCACAGCTATGCGACGGAGTGTTTCTTCATCAACGCTGGTTATTTTATCAAGCGCTAGCTTTTCTCTAATTTCTTTGTCCTTAAGAGCCTTGTTGCCCGTAAGTACTATTTTTTCTACTAATTTTTTTTCTTCAACTACGACAAATAGCGTGAGTTCGTCGCTCTCTTCTGCTTCTTTTTCTATGCGAATTTGACGGAATTGTCCAAGGTCGTAGACATTTTTAATAGCCATTGCTGATTGTTTAGCATCAAACGGTTCCCCAGGTTTAAAAGGCAATCGTTTTAAAATAGCGTCACTGGTGACGTACTTATTTCCTTCAACAACAATGCGTTTAATGGTTGGCTGTGTGCTACTTGCAAACAACGAACATGGTACAACCAATATAACTAGAATTAATGCTATTATGCGATTACATACTGCCTTCATGATCTCCCTCCTGAACGGCCTAGTGGTGACGCGTATCTGCGTCAAATGAGGATTTTATGATAACCGTTCAGGAAAAAAAAGCTATGACTTTTGCAAGGCGCTAGGTGGTAAGATGTTTGTAAACTGCTTCAAATTCATGTAGCTGTGTAGTTTCTGCTGCTTTCCAAAGGAGTGCTTTTTTTTGTAAATCAGTAATGATAGCAAGAGGGAGGGTAATAGTGGTCGTATGTAAGCTTTTATTTGAAGTAGCAGAAATAGCAAAAGAACTATCGGTCTTCTTGAGGGTAATAGTAGCATCTGTATAAGTAGATTGCTGAAGCACTTTTATAATCAATGGTACACAGGTAACAATTGGTAATGGTGCAATAGGCAAATTAAACTGAGAGCTTTCGCTTTCCCAGGTAAAAAACCATAATTCTTTGTGCGTAGGGTTACCACTTTTGCGAGCAAAGATATTTTTGCCTGCAAGTAGTTGTTGCATTAAACTTTTTTCTTCTCCCGATGGGCTACTTTCTGGTTTGTCTGTTTTCGTGGCAGGAGCTTCATGGGTAATAATTCTTGCCTGAATCAATTGTGCCGGAGGACCCACCTTGTGTAAAGAAAGCGGCGGTTGTTTATCCACGCGAGCCTTGCTAAGAGTTTGCTTGGAGCTAACCCAGTCGCCTTTTTGGACCAAGTCTTCATCGGAGTACAGATTATAAACGGTTTTGAAGATAGGAGCGTAACAAAAGGTTTCAGTTTCTGCTTGAATGGGTGTCCCCAGCATAATGAGCTCATCAATGGTAAGTTCTGCATTTTGAGGGACATAATCGTATATTTTTTGGTCAACCCCTATGGCGGCATTTTCTTTAGTTGTCAGCTTAGAAAAAAGTGTCGCCATTTTTTCAATTGATTCTTGTTCATCAGGATCGGAGCTAATAAGGTGACGCTGGTCAAAAGCATGGTTCTTAAGGACATATTGTACGGCGGCTAGATTAAGACAAAGATTTCCGCCATGTGAATGAGTAACCAGCCGGAGGCGTGGGAAGATTCCCTTCTCCTTGAGATGCGCTAGTTCTTCACTGAGTGCATTGTAAAGCCGTATAGCCTCGTAGCGTCGACTATGTTGGCTAATGAGCCCAGACCAGCCAAACGTATAAAATAATTCTGAAGAGCTTTCCGAGTTGCATGCTTGGTTGATGATGGCATAGCTTTTGGTGATAGGATAAGCCGCATAATATTTATTACCAATATCAGTAGGATTAAGGGTAGGAGTAATGCGCTTGAGTCCTCGATCCAGAATGGGCTGCCCCTTAAAAAAAAAATCATCCATGCGCATTTTTTTGGTAGTGGCCCGGTACAATGTTCCTGAGATTTTATCGCTTAATACATCAGTGAAACTTAAAAAGCCAAGCAGCGGACCAAAGCTGCCATGAATAAAAACAGTCATACAGGGCGTGGCCGCGGTATTTTTAGTTGCGCGATAATTAGCGATAAAAATCTTAGCCGGTATGTAAAGCCCAAGCGCAAAAAGCGCTAAAGTAATGATAATAAGAATTTTATAAACATATTTTTTAGCTAAGAATGCCTTCATTAGAAGCCTTCCGATTGATGAGCCGCCTATTTTGCGATTGTTCCACAATTATCTTGAGTTAACCAGAATTTCTATAATAAAATCAAAGTATACGATGAGGGGCGGGGCTTATGAAAACAAATATAAAATTATTACTGAACGTCGTGTTGCTGGGTGTTGTTATTGAGGGCAGCGCTACGAACAGCGTAGAGAAGACTAGTCGACAATTATTTACGGCAGGTGATCAAGATGCGCAGCAGGCAATGCGTAAAGTAGTATATGAAGCTGCAACCCTACACCAATCAACAGATGGAGAAGTTACAGAGCTGGTCAATCGTAAAGTAAAGCAGTTAAAGCTTCAGCAGCGTGAAAAGGGTTATGATGAAATACTGGCACAAAAAAATAACCTAAAGGCATCGCTTGCGCTTGCTCAGGATACTTACATCAAAACTGAACGTCTACGCAGAAAAACAGTGGTGGCGATAGAGAAAATGATAGAGCGCGCTGACAAAGAAGCGTTAAAGATTAAAGCAGCAAAGCGGCGTAAAATTATGGGAGCTTTTTTAGCGGCATCTCAGCGCAGTGAGCGTTTAGCTTGGAAGATTGGATTGCAACATGAGTACCTAGAGCATCTACAAGCACTAGAAGACATTGTGCAGCAGGGAGAATCAGCCGAAGAGTACCAAGACCTTGCTGGAAAATTTGAGGGGCAACGTCATTGGTTTGATACAGCGCTAAAAGAGATACACAGTCCTTCTGATAAGGGCTATTTTCTCTTATTCAGCAAGGTCCAGGTATTAAAAAATATTATGATTTCGTTTGATCGTGTTGCTCATCTGCTTGATAATCGCATAAAGCTCGCCAATATCGTAGTGCAGGATATTGATAAAGCTCGTGTCTTAGCTTTGTATGACATTCAGGCATTGGTGGCAGATAAAAAGCACGCATCGGGGATTGCGCATGAGGGCTATTTAACGAAACGTGAGTGTGGACTAGTGGTTGAAGGAATTTTTAATAAACTTGCTGCTCGACACCGTATTGACTCGCTGATGGCTCAATTAAATACCATGCAACATGAGCTACTTGCACAACAAAACCGTCATCTATTGCTAAATGAGCTTGCTGAGCGAGAGCGACAAGAGTTATCCACGGTTATAGGGCGTCTACGTACTAATAATACTCCTGACTCTGCACCTGAAGCAGGAGCGTCTGTAGTGAGAAGGGAACCTGAAGTATTGTCTGAGAATACCATGGATGAGCAAGAAGGAGAGGCTGAAGGGGCTACCTCGGAAGAAGCAGGTGAAGAGGTAAGTACTGAAGAGCCTGCAGACGCTGCTCCTATGCTTAAACCGGAAGTTACTCCTCCTGCAGGTATTCCTAAAGAAACAGTGGTTGCTGCATTAGAAAAAGCAAATAAAGAAAATGCTCAGCTAGAAGTTATAGTTCGTGAAAAACAACAGGCACCGATGCCATCTACACTACCATCAGGGAGTACCCGATCAGCAGTAGAAACGGCAGAAAAGCAAGCACGGCTACAGCTTGAAAACGAGCTGCAACAAAAAACGGTACGCTGATAATGCGTGCTGATAATGAAAAAGAGCGATGCTTTATAAAACTGGTGAAAGCGGTACACTAAGCTATGCTAAGGTGAGGGGTGTGGCCAGGCTTGTGTTAGTGGTTATTCTTGCTTACGATAAAAAGGAGATAAGCATGAGGTGTCCTAAATGCTTAGGCTTGATGGTAATGCAGTCGTTCTTTGATCATTTTATCAATTTCGAGGGGTGGAAATGCTTGAATTGTGGTAAGATAATTGAAAAGCGCGAAAACACTATAAAAGATGATGCGTTTAGTATTTTTTATCAGCGACAAAAGTTAAAACGACATAACGACTAATGCCAGCACAAATGACGAGCGATCTTTTTTTTGTTTCTATTCAGGCGACTTATCAAAGCCTGGAGATTGCATTATTTAAAAACCATACGTGTGTTGCTAGCGTTCTGCGGTCGGATGCACGCGCTAGCTCATTCTTAGTTCCTCTATTACATGATTTGCTACGAGCAAATAATCTATCTTTAGAGCAATGTGCTTTTATGGTAGTAGATGCAGGCCCCGGAGCCTTTACCTCATTGCGCGTGGTAATAGCCACCATTAATGGGATAGCATTTGCCTCTACCATGCCGCTGATTACTGTAAGCAGCTTTGAAGGTTTTGTGCAGCAAATTAAGCAAGAGCGTGTGCTGGTGGTCTTAAATGCTTACAATAATGATGTGTATTTTGCCTATGCCGAGCATGGCAAGATAGTTCTTTCTGGATCAGGGAAATATGATACATTGCCTACGCTGTTGGCTGCATTCAAAACTGATGCGTGCGTTACTGTGACTGGTAATGGTTTGCTGACGTATCCAGGACTAATGCCAGTAGTTTTTCAGGCTTTTTCCAACACAGAAGTGGTTGATTCAGGGGTGCCGTTGGCTGAATCAATAGGCCAAGTAGGGTTGCAAAAATGGCAACGTGGTGAGACGGTGAAAAAAATCGAGCCACTTTATCTTAAAACGATTATGTATGATATACAGCGGCCTCGTGGACCTAAGTAGGTTTCGCCTAGCGGCTATCTCTATTGTTATAGTTAGAAACATACTATTTTTTTCCTGAGGTTTCTTTGAAGGGGTACCAGGGGGCGTTTGTGGCCAGTCTTCATACCTGCTATAATTAAAATTCAAACTGAATTTTATATAATTAGT
>Ga0194129_10006537_pt1 | contig 14218 bp, 8 predicted proteins | sample TA2KigCa35mmetaG_FD_150862 | JGI IMG/M metagenome (GOLD analysis project Ga0194129, IMG submission 150862) | Freshwater microbial communities from Lake Tanganyika, Tanzania - TA2015038 Kigoma Deep Cast 35m | ecosystem: Environmental > Aquatic > Freshwater > Lake | place: Tanzania: Lake... | reverse complement strand
CTCCGCTTGCAGTGCGGTCGAGGTGGTCAAGCCACGGCGGTCCGGCGCGGCCAGCAAGCCATCGGCGAGCAGCATGCCGCGGTCGAGCTCGTTCGCGAGAAGGAACACCGTGGCTGCGACGGCGTCCGTCTTCGCGCGGTCCTGCCCGCGAACGTTCGCGGGGGTACGGCGCCTCCATGCCTGCATTTCGCGGAGCGCGTCGAGTGCGTCCCCCGCGCGCCCCGCGGCGAGGCGCAGATCGACGAGGATCCGCCAGGGGTTCGCGTTCGTCGGGGCGAAGCTTCGCGCGCCCTCGAGGAGGAGCTTCTCGGCTTCATCGGGCCGAAAGACGCTGCGCGCAGCGATGGCCGCGTTGTAGGCGTCGATCGCGAGCGTCGCGCGCGCCGGCTCCTTGGCGGACAGGCCTCGCTTGTGGTCGAGTCCGTCGACGCACGCCTTGAAGTGAGCTTCGCGGCGCTGCGCTTCTCCCTCGATGGCGCAGAGCGCGTTGTGTCCGAGCACGCGCTGCCAGGGTTCCTTGCTCATCTGCGCGGACGTTGCGTACTCCCGAGCGCGCTCGACTTCCCCGAGTCGGAGGAGCGGCCAGGCGTGCTCGCCCGCGCTCATCGGACTGTAAAGGGCGTCGTGGTAGTCGAGGATCTGAAGCTGGAACTCGAACTCTTCCATCTCGAGGGCTAGCCACGCCGTCGAGTCGAGAATTTGCTGGTGGAGCCGCCATTTCGGGGTGTTGGCGCCCGGGGGGTTCTCGGTCTCGTAGAGCTCGCGCGCGCGAGCGAGTTCACGCATGGCCTGGGGCAACGACCCCTCCGCGACGTGCAGGACGCGCCCGAGCACGTAGTGACCGATGATCGAGCGCGGATGCTCCGCGAGCCACACCTCGGCTTCACGGCGTGCCGTCACGAACTCGTCGGCGTCGAGCCTCGCGAGCAGGGCGCGCTCCGCCTCGGACGCCGTCGGGTCGAGCTCGGCGGTCGGGTCGGCGGCGACACCGTCGCTGCCGCCGAGCGTGAGCCAGGCCGCGACGACGACCAGCACGACCGCGAGGCGCGCCGAGGGCCGCATCAGAGACTGCGCCTCGCCTGAGCATCGAGCTCGCTCGCGACGAGCTCCTTCACGATGCGCTCGGGGCGGTCGACGCCAGGCGCGAACTCGATGCGGTGCGTGAAGATCCGATCGGCGAGGGCGTCGATGTCGTCCGGCGTGACGTAGGCGCGGCGCTGCGTCATCGCGCGGGCCTGCAGCGCGGGGATCGCGAGGACGAGCGAGCGCGTCGATGCTCCCTGAAGAATTCGTTCGTCACCGCGCGTGCGGGTGGCGACGTTGACGAGCGTCTGGTGGACCTTGTCGTCCACGAAGACGCCCTCGAGGACCAGGCGTCGCGCGTCGAGGATCTCGCTGCGCGTCACCCGCGCGAGGTCGGGCCGCCCCTCGTTTTCGCGTCGCTCGCGGAGCGTCCGGAGCAGGTCGAGCTCGTGCTCGGGTGCGATGTGCGTCATTCGGATCTTGAACAGAAAGCGGTCGAGCTGCGCGTTCGGGAGCGGGAAGGTCCCAGCGACGTCGAGCGGGTTCTGCGTCGCGATGACGAGGAACAAGTCATCGAGCTGCCTCGTGCGGTTGTCCACGGTGACTTGCTTCTCGGCCATCGCCTCGAGCAGGGCGCTCTGGACCTTGGGGGAGGTTCGGTTGATCTCGTCGGCCAGCACCACGTGCGCAAAGATGGGTCCCGGCCTGAAGAAAAACCGGTTCGTGTTCGGGTCGAACACCGTCGTTCCCGTCACGTCCGAGGGAAGCAGATCGGGCGTGAACTGGATGCGCCGGATCGTGACGATCCCGTCATCCGGCTGATCGTCGATGATGCAGTCGCCGAGGGCCTTGGCGAGCGTCGTCTTGCCGGAGCCTGGGAAGTCCTCGAGCAACACGTGCCCGTCGGCGAGCACAGCGATGAGGACGAGATCGATCACGTCATCGCGCCCCTTCACCACGGCGCGGAGACGCTCGCGCATCCGCGAGAAGACCCCGAATGCGCCCTCGAGATCCCGCACCGGCGGCGCCTTTTCATGAGTCACGTGCGCGCTCTGGAGCGGTGTGCCTTCGTCGGTCTCGCGACTCACGGGGGCGTCCTCGTCCCGAGGGAGGAGGTTCACGTCACGGTCGTCGGCATCGGTCGTCATGGTGGTCGTCCTTCACTTCGAGGCGAGAAAAGAGGCCGGGTTGATTCGGCGGAGTGCTCCGCGATAGCCCACGAAGCGAGGTCGCCGCTCCTCTCCGAGACGGGCGAGGCCCTCGAGCCAGGCGGTCCGCTCGCGCTCCCGTCGGGTCGCATCGGGCCGCGATGGATCCGCGAACTGGTCGGCGATGTGCAGGCTCGTCAAAGTCTCGAAGCTCGGAAATTCGCAGGCGATTCGACGGGAGAAGGCCTCGCGGGTCTCGCCATCCGCCCGCACGACGCCGACCTCGGCGAGGCGGTCGAGCGCGGCTCGGTAGCCGACTCGCGGCAGCGCGGCCGGCCGAGCGAACCGGGGGACGACGAGGCGCCAGAGCTTCAGACCGTACAGAACGACGAGGGCCGAAACGAGGAGGGCGAGGAGCACCCGCCGCCAGGGAATTTTCAGCTTGGACGTCACCTCGAGCGGACGCGGCTCGGCACCCTTGGGACGGGATTCGTCGGGCTTGCGAGCCAGCTCGGCGAGCTTCCGCTGCAGCTCCTTGTCGACCGGCCGCGGCGGCGGGTCGATGTTCTTCTTCGGGGCGATGTCGAGCACCACCCACCCCGCTCCTTCGAGGTAGAGCTCCGGCCAAGCGTGGGCATCACCGCTCTTCACCATGAGCGCCGAGCCTTCCCGTGACTCGGCGTTCACGGCGTAGCCGACGCCAACCCGGGCTGGGATGCCGAGCGTGCGCCAGAGGTACACCGCGGCGTGCGCAAAGTGGACGCAGTACCCGGTGCGGTCGCCGAACAAGAAGTCGGCTGTCGGATCGGGGACGCCCGCATGGCGATGCCGCGTGGAGTACGTGAGGTGCTCGTCCATCCACAGCTTGATGGCGAGCGCCTTCATGAACGGTGCGTCGCGGCGCCGGGCGTCGAGCTTCGACGTCAGCTCCTTGGCAAAGTCGGCATAGCGAGGGTCGAGCGGCGGTCGCAGGTAATACTCGCGCAGCTCCTCGCTCCACGCTGGGTTGCCAGCGGCGCTCGCGACGAGCCCAGCGTGCGGGGTCGATTGAGCGAGCGCTTCGAAGCGAAACGCCCGAGAAAACCGGCGCGGATCAGGGTTGGTCGCGGTATCGAAGAGCACCGGCGTCTCGAGGGCGAACGGCTTGCGGTGCTTGACGACGACGGCGACCGTCGCCCGGATCCGCTTCCGATGCGCCTCGGGCGGCGCGTCCGGGACCTCGACTCGCCGCGTCGGGAACTCGCTCGGGACGTCTCGATCGGCGTCGGGCCGGGTCGTGGCGACGAGACGCTTCTCGGCGTATTGGCTCCACGTCTCCTGGCGCAGGTAGAAGAGCTCCGCGGGCGGCTCGTAATCGTCACCGAGCAGCACGATCGCCATGGGCTCCTGGTTCGCAGGGCTGTCGGGAGGGGGCGGCTGCTCGATGTCTTCGCTGGGCGGAGGGGGCTCGTTCGCCGCAGCGTCGTCCTCGCCCTGACCTTGACCTCCGTCAGAGCGCTCCGAGGGCCGTTCGCCCTGCTCGGAGCCGCTCCCGCTCGGGTCGTCCTTGCCGCGCTGGCCGTCGCCCTGGTGGTCCTTGCCGCGCTGGCCGTCGCCCTGGCTTCCGGTGCCGCGCTGGCCGTCGCCCTGGTCGTCCTTGCCGCGCTGGCCGTCGCCTTGGCTTCCGGTGCCGTCGCCCTTCGAGCGACCCGAGTCACCAGCATCGACCTTTCGCCCATCGAGGGGGTTCCGTGAGCGTTCGCCGTGAGCCGTGATGGGCGCGTCGCGATCGCTACGCCGCGGCAAGCGCGAGAGGTGCTCGATGTCCATCGACTCGACGAGCAGCAGTGCGAGCAGCGGCACGACGACCAGCGTGAACGTGCTCGTGCGGCGTCCGTTCTCCACCGCGAGCGAGACCGCGAGGATGACGAACGCGATGCCCCCGACGACGAGGAGCACCACGGCCGGATCGTATCCGGCGCGGTATGACCAGTCTCCGAGCCAGAGCGGCCGGGCCACGACGCCGCCGCGGTGCGACGCGAAGAGAAACGCGAGGCTCGCCACTCCGAGCGCGAGCTCGAGCACGATCGCGGTCGGGCGTCGCACGACGAGGGCACGGAGGGAGCCCGTCGCAGCCAGCGTCCAGCCGAACAGTCGGAGTGCCGTCCCGACGCGCAGCGCCAGGCCCGCTCCAAGCGCAGCGCCGAGCCACTCAAAGCGGGTGACGAGCAGTGACGCGAGCGAAAATGCGACGAACACCGCGAATCCTGAGGCCGCGACGACCCACCCTCGGTAGGGGGAGCGACCGGCGCGCTCGCCCAGCCCGATGCCGACGCCAACGGCGAGCAGCATCGCGAGCACCCCGACGAGGTCGGTCAGCGGCCAAGCGAGAGCGCCCGCCGCGGCTCCGAGGACGACCGCACGCAGTGGGTATCGGAGCCAGGCGAGGCGACGCTGTCGGCTCGCCTCGGCCGTGCCTCGAGCGGTGGGCTCGTTCGCGGGCGCGGCGCCGCTCGGGGCGAGGTGAGGCGAGCTCATCGCGGGCGACCTCCGAAGAGGTGTTCAGGCAAGTAGGCCTGACCCGAACGGCGATCGACGACGACGACGCGCGAGCCCTGGGCCGACGCCCCGAGGCCCCGCACCACGCGCGCGAGCTCTTCGAAAGGAACGCCGCGCCCGGTGTCGACGTCGCGCTCGAGCGCCCGCGACAGCCGGGAAGTTCGGTCGATTCCATCGGTGCCAATCACGAAGTCGACGCGGCCGCGCAGCTCCTTCACGGCGTGCGACACCCGCGCGAGCCAGGGGCCGGGGCGCGGCGGGACGAACACCACGAGGCGCCCGAGGGTCCCAGCCTCCTCGACGAAGCGCGCGAGCCCCGCCCCGGACTGCGACTCGGCGGCATCCGCGCTGCGCGTGAGCAAGGCGAGCGCCTCGTCGCGGGTACGCGCCTCGGCTGCGACGCCGTCAGCCCCGATCCGCCATTCGTCGCCGAAGGCGCCGAGGTCGACCGCCACACGCGCCGCACCGGCTGCGGGCTCGTCTCCCTTGCCGGTCACGAGGTAGGCGACCGTCTGGTCGACGGGGCTCGTGGCACGCTCGGGCGTCCGCACGATGAGCTGCCGGCTCTTCGCATAGACCTTCCACAGCACGAAGCGGATCGGATCGCCGGGGGCGTAACGCCGCGTGTCGAAGGGATCGCCCTCGGCCTTGCCGGCCACGTCGCTCCGGTCCGACCCGGAGGCGAGCCCATGGATCACCTGCATTTGACGGAGCGCCCCGACCGAGGGGAGCAACGCGACGTCGCAGACTTCACGCACCTCGAACGCGATTCGAGCCAGCCCGAACGCATCGCCGATCTCGTAGCGGCGGACGATCGACGTCGCCTCGGCACGGCGCCGCGGGCGCACCTCCTCCACGATGCGCCGCCCCCGAATGGCTTGACGGAGCTCAACATCCAGTCCGCGCCATCGCCACTCGAGCGTGAGCAACGGCACGTACCAGAAGGACGGCACCTCGTGGCCGGTCGCCGACCATCGATTGCATTCGAGGCGCCGACTTCCCTCCCCTGGCAGCCGACGAACCTTCCGCCACACGAGGAGCGCGCCGACGACGGTGACGACCACGCCAACGAGCACGAGCAAAACGCCGAGGGCGCCTATCGCAAACAACACGAGATCCCGCTGCCGGTAGCCGTAGCGCTGCAACGTCGCGTAACAGGTGAGCGCGACGACGAGCCCGAGCGGGGTGACGGGGATGAGATCCGTCAGACGGCCGAGCCACCGGCGTGGGCGCTCGACGAACGGTGAGCGATCCCAACGACGGAGCGCCTCGCGGGCCCGCTTCAGCATCCCTCGGAGCGCTCCGGTGGTACGAACGGAGGCGGCTTCACGTCGACTCCCTCCTTGCGCTTCGGGCCATCGAAGCAACGGATCCTGCGGAACAGGGTCGGCTCATTGACCGCTCGCCCGCCGTCGTTGTTGACGGATTGGAACTCTTGCCGCTCTTCGTCGACCTTGCCGGTGAAGTTGTCGGGGCGATAGCCGAAGTCCTTCGGCATCGTCCCGCAGACGAGCTGATCGAACTGCCACTGCACCGCCCGAAAGGACACCCGCCCGTCCGTGAATGTTCCGAACGAGTCTGGCATCGAGACGCGAATCCGGAACGGCACCGTCGCGCCGCACGCACCCGGCTCCTGATCCTTCTTCGTCCCCTCCCAGGTCTCGTTGGTGATCGAGCCGACGAGCTCCGTCGGGCTCCCCGGCTTACGCCGGATCTCGAGGCGGAAGATGACCCAGTTCTTCCAGACGTCGTTGTACTGGTGCGCTTTCCACTCGCCCTCGATGGGATCTTCGCAGTGCGCTGGAGGGGGAAGGCGGCTGCGCTGCTCGGCGATCGAGCCGTGGCTCGTCGAGGGACGCAAGACGAGCGCGGCAAGGGTCACGAGAACGACGCCACGAGTGAGGACACGCGCGGCGAGGTCGCGCGGGCCGAGATCCCTTCGTCGGCCTTTCGGCTTCATCGTGGCGGCGCGGGCGGTGCCCAGCCCGGCGGCAGCGGGAGCGGCAACGGCGGCAGCGGGAGCGGGAGCGGGAGCGGGAGCGGAAAGCCGCCGGGTGCCGGGGTCGTTCCGCCCGGCGGCGGTGCCGTGCCTCCCGGCGCCGGGGTCGTTCCGCCCGGTGGCGGTGCCGTGCCGCCCGGTGCCGGCGCGGTGCCGGGCGTGGTCGGTGTCCCCGGAATGGCAGGAAACCCAGGAATTCCCGGGATCGTTGGGATCCCTGGGATACCGGGGAAGCCCGGGATCCCTGGGAAGCCTTGCCCTGCCCCGGTTGCGGGCGCCGCGCCCCCTCCGCCGGCCCCTCGCGTCAGGTTCCACGGCCCCTGGTCGTTCGCGGAGAAGAACATCCCGTACGTCCCGCGGAGGTTGCCGTCCGCGCCGCGCTCGAACTGCGCTCGACCGCTGCCGAGCCCGAGCCAGTTGCAGTCGAGCCGTGCCCCCTCGGCCGCGCAGTTCAAGGTGCCGCCCGGGTATGCGCAGTTGACGAACGGACCGGACTCACCGCAGGTGACCTCGCCGCGGTTCGAGCTGTATGTGCCGGCGAAGCCGGTGCTCGCGACTGGAGTCGGCTCGGTGGGGCCCGGGACGGGCTGAGGGGGAGCGACGGGCCCTGGCCCTGGAGTCGCGCCGCCGTACAGCTGCGCGAGCGCCGCCTTGTCGAGCGGCGAGAGGCCGACGCGCTGGCCGATCTGGGCGCGTGGATCGCGGGGGATGATGGTGTCGTTCCCGCTCCTGGAGAACGCGCGTCGCGGGTAATGCATGATGCTCCCGTAGTCGTACGCGCCGATGTCCGTCGTGCTCGGATCGATGTCGAATTGGTCTTCCTCGCCGGGGCTGATCTCGCTCCACACGATCGTAACGTGGTTGTCGCGATCGGCGCGCGCCTGCTCGTGGAAGAAGCCAGCGGCATGCCCGATCTCGTGGACGACGCTGCCGGCCTCGCCGCAGCCTCGCACCTGGATGGCCTGCGGTCCCGCGATCATCCCCACGTAGGATGAACATCCGGTGCCGGTCTCGCTGAACATGACGTAGTTCATCTCGTCAGGCGTGCGTGGTCGCAGCTTCACGACGGACTCGGTCGACACGTGATGCACGGCCCAATCGATCATCTTGCGCCGCTCGGGCTGCACACTCGGATCGATCACGTAGGGAATGGTCGCGCCCGGCCAGCGCTGGCTGGACCTTCCGGTCGCGGTCGCATACTTGGCGCCGGGGATCCCCCCGCCGAGACGCGGCTTGCCGTAGAGCTTGTCGACGAGGTGCGCGGGGCCGAGCACCATGTCACCCTGGTACACCGCCATCCCGTCCTGGACCTGGTAGCGAACGAGCGCGCGGCGCGCGGAGCCGGGCAAGAACAGGTAGGACGACGCGTGGCGCACCGGTTCGCCCGCTCGAGAGGTGAACGTCTCGGGGCGTGCGCGCTCGAGCCCGGGCGCCGTCGGCGGGACGTCGTAAAAACCTGCCGGCGTGACGGTGACGCAGCTCGAACACGCGAGGAGGGATGCAACTGCAGCGAATCGTCGATGGTTCATCATGGGGCCTTCTTCTTCGAGACGAGCTCGAGCATGCGATGACGACGGGACGGCGCGTCGGCCGGGCGCTCGGTGACGCGCTCAATGACGACGCGAAGCTCGTAGGTGAAACCGGGCTCGAACGTGAAGCCCTCGATCGTTCGGTAGAACAGGTCCCACGGCGCGCTCTCGGACTCCCGAACGCGCAGGCACTCGCTGACGCCCTCACCCTGGCAGGGGACGCGCTTCGAGTCGACGAACAGGGTCTTCGAGGGCGACGGCGCCGGCGCGAGCGACGTCGGCGCTGCCGAGACCGCCGCAGACGAGACTTCCGGGGGGACGGTGGCCGACGACGTCGGAGCCGTCTCGGCGGTGCCGGCGCTGGCGGTCGCCGCTGCCGTCGCGGACGAGGACCTCGGTGGCGAGTCGGCCGCGGGTTGCGCGGAGGCGCAGGCAATGCAGTTGATTAAAGTCAATGCGGGGCCGAATCGCCGGAGCACGGGCGTCATGCGGCCATGCTAGACCGGTTCCGGGCGCTGCACACGTCCAGGTCGTGCTCGCGGCCAAGGGCTCACCGGTCTTCGCACTCGACCCGGACGGGCGTCGAGCCCGACGGCACCGGCTGCGCGAACGTGCGCTCGGGCAGCGGAGGATTGAGCGCCATCTCGCGGTATTGGAACAGCACGTCGTCGCCTGCGAAGGGAACCTCGATGCGGATCGAGCGCGGGACGTCGAGCTCGCAAGCTCCGCCGCTGGGTGAGATGGGCGGGTCGACGCCGTCCTCGTCGAGGCGCGGCGCGGCCGTTCGAGCGCGCGCGAAGTTGCCCAACGTTGCCCGGTAGAGCACCGCCTCGCCCTGCTCGGTGGAGAGCCCGACGACCCGGACGCGCTGGCGCGTCCAGTCGAGCAGGACGTCCTCGCCATAGACCTCGAGCAGGACCGTCTGGCGAGCTTGCCGGCCGCTGGGAACGTCCACCCGGTAGTGCCCCTGCTCCCAGGCGATGCTCGCCGTGCTGGGCTCGTGCCGCAGCAGCGGAGCCTCGCCTCGCAGGAGGTAGACGAGCGCGTGCCCGGGAACCGGGACCTGCGTGAGGCGCGCCAGGTTGCAGGCGCTCGCCGCACCCTGCAAAAACTGCTTGTTCGGCAGGTCGTTCAGCGCGAACGTGCGGCCATCCGAGGTGAGGGTGTACGGCGTGGCACCGAAGGGACTCGAGATGTCGATGCGCACCCGAGCGGGGTTGACAGCAATCACGGAGGCGTCCCCGCGGATCCGACCACGCTCGCCGAAGTGGTCGAGCTTGCCGAGACCCTGGATTCCGTTCGCGCAGGCGTAGGTCGCCTTCATCCGCGCGAGCGCGCCGGCTCCCGAGGGAAACCGCGAAGGCGGCGGAGCCTTGGAACAACCGACGAGGCCCAGCATCGCGAGGCCCACCAACGACGACGTCGCCCTCATGCCGATGGGCATAAGCGCGACGCCGTGCCGGCTCAACAGGAGCCGGTCGCCTTGGAGCCGTTCAGGACGAGCGGAGCGCCTCGAACAGGTCGACGTCGGGCACCGCGACCGGGTGCGTCGAGCGAACCACGGCAACCGCGTGCTCCTCGCACAGCCGCGCGATGGCGTGGCCATCGAGCAGCGTGACCGGCAGCGACCCCTCGGCGTTGGCCTCGTCGCGCGCGCCCGAGAGCACCTGACCGGCGCTGAGGATCCAGCCGACGCGGGCGTTCTCGTAGTGGTGCAGGCTGCCGCGAAGCTCGGTGATCCGCTCGCGGCCGACGTCGCGACCATCCTTGCGGATCACGATCGCGAGGCGAATTCCTTCGCCGATGCCGACCCGTCCCGGGAGAACACCCGCGGGAGCGTGGATCACGCCGGTGAGCTGCGTCTCTGCACCGGAAGCTCCGGGGAACTTCACCTGGCGCAGGTCGCTCACCCCGAGGCGCTCGAGAAGCAGGATGCACAGCTCCACGAACGCGTGTCCCGGGAGTTCGGCCGCCTTCGCAGCAAAGGCGCGACGCGCGGCATCGCGGTAGCGCTCGATCGCGGCGTGAGCCTCGCGCTCGAGGCGAGCGAGGTCGCCATCGAGGAACCAATCGGCGAGCGCAATGCGACCCCCGGCAAAGCGGAAGCGAGGCCGGAGACCCAGCGCATGCCGGCGCGAGCCATCCGCTCGGACGGCGGCAGCGATCTGCGACTGCGCGATTTGAAGGTCACCCGACAGCTTTCCGGCGCGCTGAGCGGCCTCCGCGATGCTGCGCAGCGAGACGGGGCCCGACGAGCGCTCGAACGAGCCGAGAACGACCCCGATCGCGTCCGCGAGCTCGCGCCCCGCCAGGTTGTCGAGTGCCTGGATGTCAGAGCCCGCGAGATCGATCACCTGGGGCCCGCGCGAGCCGTCGTCTCCGCGGCGCCCACCACGATCGTGGCGATCACCGCGCTCCTGACGCTCACCGCGCTCCTGGCGCTCCTGGCGCTCGCCGCGCTCCTGACGCTCGCCGCGCTCCTGACGCTCGCCACGCTCCTGACGCTCGCCGCCGGCGACCGGTGTCGCGGTGTAGGTCGGCAAGCCGGCGCGGTCGCCGCTGCGCTCAGGCCCACGTTCCTCGGGACCGCGCCCGCCACGCCGCCGCCGTCGCCGCCGGCGCCGACCGCCCGCTTCGCCGCCTTCGCCGCCCTCGCCGCCCTCGCCACCGTCCGTCTCGTCATCGACGGAGCGCAAGATCGGCTGGTCGTCGTCCTCCTCCTCGTCGAAGATCGCAGCACCGCTCGCGGCGATCTCGGCGCGGAACTTCTCGTCGGGCGAGCGCGGCAGATCGTCAATCACCGGAGCCACCACCACCTGAGGCGTGCGCGCTGCGGGCGCAGGCCGCTTCTCGACGGCGCGCGCGGCGCGCGGTGCGGTCTCGCTCACGTCGGTCGACTCCTCGACCACGGGCTCCGTCTCTCCGTCCTCTTCGGCGACCGCCGCCCCCCCTTCGAGGCCACGCCGGACGGTCTCCTCGTCCCACTCGCGAAGCGCGAAGACACCGGGCTTCACACGCACGAGCGGGTTCTCGTCGCCACCCTTCTTGAGCGTCGCCGCGAGGCGCGCGCCCATCGTCACTTCGGGGCTCTTGCCAACGTGGCTGAGCAGATTCTTCTCGATGGCCAGCTCGGTGATCTCTTTGTAATGGAGCGGGCGGCCGACTTGTCGCAGCACTTCGCAGGCTGCATCCGTGAACGTCATCTTGTCTCTACTTCGCTCGAGCACCGAGCGGTTCCCGGGGGCTCGGTGGTCGCCCAGGCGACGCCCTCATTGGCGTGCGTGGCGCGAAGCGCACTTACCTCCGCGGGCCTGCTCAGGCGTCCGCGATTCCTGTTTGCGATGTCGATTGCGCCCCGCGAACCGTGGAACACGTCACAGCGGTTCTCCGCGGGCCGAAGCGCGAGGTACCACGCGTCGCCGTGGGGGTCAAGCAAGCGCCCCTTCGACCACCCCGCGCAGCGCGGCGACGGCTTCGTCGAGCCCGGCGGGGTTGGTGCCGCCGGCTTGAGCCATGTCCGGACGTCCGCCGCCGGAACCGCCGACCTTTTCGGCGATCGGACGGATCAACGCGCCCGCCTTGAGGCGTGACGTGGCTTCCTTGCTCACCGTCAAGACGAGCTGCGCCTTGTCCCCACTGCGTGCCGCGCCGAGCACGACGGCCCGCGCGCCGAGCTTGTCGCGCAGCTTCTCCGCGAGCTCACGGAGGGCCGCCATGTCGGTGCCATCGGCAACGCGCACCCCGAGGACGTGAACGTCACCGACGTGCTGCGCCTTGCCGAGCATCGCGTCGAGGCCACCACCCCCCGAGCCGCCCTCGAGCAGCTGCTTCTCTAGCTCCTTGACTCGCTTCTCGAGCTGGCGTTCGTGCGCGCTCATCTTCTCGATGCGCTCCGCGAGATCGGCGCCGCCGGTTGCCTTGGCGGCTGCGCGAGCGCGACGAAGCTCATCCTCGACCTTGCGAAGGTGGGCGACGGCGTTGGTCCCGGTGACGGCGAGGATGCGCCTCACGCCGGCCGCGGTTCCCGCCTCGCTCACGATCTTGAAGAGTCCGATCTCCCCGAGCGAGCGGCAGTGCGTGCCGCCGCACAGCTCGACCGAGTCCGAGGTCATCGTGAGGACGCGCACGACGTCCCCGTATTTTTCCTCGAAGATCGCCATCGCGCCCTTCTTGCGAGCCTCGGCTATTCCGAGCACCTCGGTGTGGACGGGAGCGGCGCCGAGGATCTTGCCGTTGACGAGATCCTCGAGCCGCGTGACCTCCTCCGAGGTCAACGACTGGTGGTGTGCGAAGTCGAACCGCAACACGTCCGACCCGACGAGCGAGCCTTTTTGCTGCGCGTGCGGGCCGAGCACCTCGCGGAGGGCCCAGTGGAGCAGGTGTGTCGCGGAGTGGTTGCGGCGCGTGGCCGAGCGGCGCTCGTGGTCGACGATGAGCTTGGCGCGCTCGCCGACGCGGACCGTCCCGCGCGTCACCCGACCGCGATGGAGGTGGGTGTCACCCGAGGGCTTTTGCGTGTCGACGATGGCGACATCGAAGCCGCTGCCCTGCACGGTGCCCGCGTCGCCGACCTGGCCGCCGGCCTCGGCGTAAAATGGGGTCGTCGGGAAGACGAGCTCCACCTCGTCCCCCTCACTGGCAGCGTCGACGGCGGAACGGGTGACCGTCCCGCCATCGGTCGTGAGCTTCAGGATTGCGAGCAACTCGGCGGTGTCGCTCTCCGCTTCATAGCCGCTGAAGGTCGTCTTCCCCGCGCGGGATGCGACTTGCAGCACGAGCGAATCGAGGGCGCCGCTTCCGACCTTCGAGCCCTCGCTCCGCGCCCGCTGCGCCTCGAGTTCTCGCTCGTAACCGTCGGCGTCGACCTCGAAGCCCTGCTCACGCCCGATCACCTGGGTGAGGTCGAGCGGAAAACCGAAGGTGTCGTAGAGCTTGAAGGCGACCGCTCCCGGCATCGTTCGCTTGCCGTCGCGCTCGGTCCACTCGCGGTTCTTCGCGATGAGCTCGAGGCCGCGCTCGATCGTGGCGCGGAAGCTCGTCTCCTCGCGCTCGGTCACCGACGCGATGAGCTCGGCGCGCTCGTGAAGCTCCGGGTACGCGTCCCCCATCGCCTCGGCAGCCTCGCGAGCCACGAGGTGAAGGAAGGGCTCACCGATTCCGAGCCGATGACCGTGGCGGATGGCGCGGCGCATGACCCGGCGCAGGACGTACTCGCGGCCGTCGCGATCGGGGAAGATGCCCTCGGCGATGAGGAACGCCGCCGTTCGCGCGTGGTCCGCGATCACGCGCATCGACACGTCGTCCTCACCGGGCCCTCGCGTGTACCTCTTTCGAGCGATGTCCTCGGTGCGAGCGATGAGGCGGCGAAGGAGGTCGGTGTCGTAGTTGGAGCTGACGCCTTGCACGACGCTGGCGAGCCGCTCGAGCCCGGCCCCGGTGTCGATGCTCGGCGCTGGCAGCGGGACCGCGTCGGCGCCCTCGCGCGCGCGGTCGTACTGCATGAAGACGAGGTTCCAGATCTCCATCCAGCCTCGACCGTTGGTGCCCGGCTCCTCGCCGAAGCTGCCGAGGTCGGGGTCGTCACCGTGAAAGTAGTGGATCTCCGAGCAGGGGCCGCACGGCCCGGTCGCGCCCATGCTCCAGAAGTTGTCGGCCATCCCGAGCCGCCGGATGCGGTCGTCGCCGAAGCCGGTGACGCGCTTCCAGAGCGCGGCGGCCTCGTCGTCCGCGGCGAAGCCTTCGGCGCCTTCGAAGACGGTGATGATCAAGCGCTTCTCGGGGACGCCGAGCACCTTCGTGAGGAGCTCCCACGCGTAAACGATGGACTCTTCCTTGAAGTAGTCCCCGAAGCTGAAGTTCCCGAGCATCTCGAAGAACGTGTGGTGACGCGCCGTGACGCCGACGTTCTCGAGGTCGTTGTGCTTGCCGCTGATGCGAATGCACTTTTGCGAGGAAGCCGCGCGCGTGTAGGGGCGACGATC
>Ga0194129_10006531_pt1 | contig 14227 bp, 10 predicted proteins | sample TA2KigCa35mmetaG_FD_150862 | JGI IMG/M metagenome (GOLD analysis project Ga0194129, IMG submission 150862) | Freshwater microbial communities from Lake Tanganyika, Tanzania - TA2015038 Kigoma Deep Cast 35m | ecosystem: Environmental > Aquatic > Freshwater > Lake | place: Tanzania: Lake... | reverse complement strand
TTGGTTGCGGATTAACCTTGTGTTTAGCTTTTTACCTTACCCTATGCAATTAACATAAGCCACCAAATATTTTCATAATTGGTTTGGTACTAAACTTAAATTTTTAGCATGTATATTATTTTCAATAGCAGTAACCCATTCTAAGTTTTCAACTCTATTATCATCACGAATTTTATTTATGTGATTAACTTGAGGTTTTTTATCTTTATTTGGAATAAAGTTTTCTGCTATATGTGTTCAATAATTAAGATACATGCTATAGGTCTTCCCCGCAGTTTGAGAATGTAGCCCGCTATATCACGGACTAGCCAGTAGTTGTAATACTGACTTTTACCGGCAAAATGTTTACCGATTTTAAGACCACCATCACGTGATCTTCCCTCTAGTGGTTGTCTGGTAAGTGCTTGTTTTGGACCACGAGCACGACTATGTATTTTATCCAAAACCATGTGTTTAAGACGAATTGTATACACAGGTCCAATAAAAATTTCAACATCAATTTGTCTACCTGTAAAGCCACAATACATCTTTTCTGTACCATATGGATTGTATCCAAGTTTTTCTAAAGCTTGAGGTATTTGTTGAACATCATAATTATTAAATGGTGTACCATCTACAAAATGACCTGTTTCTGCTGCTTCCTTTGATACTAAACATTCAATAATTTGTCCTAAACTCATACGAGAAGGAAAACCACAAGGATTCAAAATTAAATCAGGAATTATACCTGATTCTGTAAATGGCATATCTTTTTGAGGATATGTTATACCAATAGTTCCTTTCTGTCCATGCCTTGAATTTCCACTCAAAACCATCATCCCACATCGCCGTACAACAATAATACCTTCACCTTTAGGAACAGTGCAACAATAGACTTTTCCATTGAATGGAATCATTTTATCTGAATTACCTTCAACTTTATCACCAGTCTTTTTAATATTTTTGTTAACAAGTGGTTCAACTTGTGTTTCAATAATAGTCATACGATATGCATTAGCAGTTGATTTAATTACTTTACCAGTATTCTTTCCTGATTTAATTTCTTGAGAACAATGTCCAGCTTCATATTTCAATGAAATATTAGTTGAATAGCCAGCATGTAAACACAATCTTTGAAAATCATCAGCTAATTTTTTAGAAGATGTATCATATCTTCTTGTACCATTTTCCATAGTATGTCCATCTCCTAACATCATACCATCAATTAATTCACAACATAAATCAGGTGTTAAGTTCCATACCCATTTAGGTAATGATTTATTTATAGCACCAACATTAAATTGTTCCATGTATTGACCTAGTTGTTTATTTGAAATAGTAATAATATTATCTGATTTTGCTTCAGGATGATCTTTAGTAGAATGAAAAGTTAAATTTAGTGAATTACAAATACTAACAACCTTAACAAATACTCTATCTTTATGAGAAGATATTCTAACATAATTACTAAATTTATCAACATGACCTTCAGCAATCCAAATACCATAAAATTGTAACCAACTTTTAATTTCTAATTGTTGATCTCCAAGTTTAAAATGGGTAATATCATTTTTATCATTGTACGCAAATTGTTCTGTATTTTTGGAAACAATTATACTGTTGACATTCTTTTTGTAACATCTACGTTGATGTAAAATATCTTCAGCCAATTCAGTTTTGTATCTGGTACCAGTTTTAGATCTCACCCACATTCTGTGATTAGGTGTTACACACAATGAAACTTGATTTGATTCAACTAAATACATATTACCAACATAATCATAGTTTTGAGTTTCAGATGGATTTTGATACATTAACTTATCATCTACTAATGAAGCAACTTGATGTTCTTTAGTAACATCTTTTACATTAATCCAACCATCAGTAGTTAATACTTCATGTGAATCATCATAACAAGTAAACTTATCACCAGCAATTGGTTTACGTTCCATACGAATTCTCATATTGTACATTTCATATCCTTCAGAATTGTAAACACCAGTATGAACACGATCAATAACACCTTCATAATTTTTTTTAAAAATGACTGAACTATCTTTATAAACTTTATTGTTATTACCAGTTGGTTGAATTGGTGAAATCTTTCCAATAATAATATCTTCATTAGAAACAATTGTTTCTTCTGGTGCAAATCCTTTGTCATTTAATTTATCATAAGAACCTTGTTTCATACCAGTAACTTTATTACGATCTGGTTTAGTAAAAATATCATCTTGTGAAGTTGATGGATTTTTTTGAATTTCGGCTTCTTTTTTATCTAAAGTATCTGCTCTGAAAATACCTCTGTCGATAGAAGCTTGATTAAAGATAATACTATCTTCTTGGTTAAACCCAGAATACGATGCTACAGCAACAATAGCATTTTCACCATAAGGTAAATCTAAACAGCCATTATATTTCATAGCTTGTGTGGTAACTAATGGAATTTGTGGATGATACAAAATTTGTGAAATATCCATACGATCTTTGTAGGAAGTTAAGTATGTACCAATCGAATGTTTTGCTTGACTATATTGAAGGGTATTTCTATTTGCATAATTATGATTACAAAAAGGAATATTGGCAACAACAGTTCCTAACATAACCCATGAATGAAAATCACAATGGGTGTATTTCAAATAACGATAATCACCATATCTATTAATCTTACTAGAATCAATATATTCAATTTTACGATTTTCAGATTCTTTTGATTCTGTCAATCTATGTTCACTTTCAGCAACTAATAAATGATTCAATGATTCAATATCTTCATATTCAATTAAATTAGGATATTTACTTAAAATTTTTCTCCAAGATTTTGTTTTATCAGTTTGACTTAATTCCAAATTAATGTCTTTAATTATTTCAGGTGTTAAATTTAAATTATTATCATTAACTATCAAAACAGGTCTAATTAATCGCCCACCATCAAAATATATTTTAATTTCTTTATTTTTATAATCAAGTAAAATTGATGTATTTCTATCTATAATATTTTCTCTACGTTTTTTCTTAAGTAATTCATATATATCATAAGCTTGACTAATTTTACATACACCAACCCAATCTCCATTTAAAAATATTTTTATCCAATTATTCATAGTTAGAGGATCGATATCATAAGGATGTTTAATAGATTTATTTTGTTTAATTAAACTTTTAAGAACATCTGCTTGAGAAGAATTTTGAACACTAACTCCAGCCATCATGGCTAAACTTTTGCTAATACCAATTTTAGCACCTTCAGGTGTTTCCAAACAATTAGAACTTACAATGTTATTAGCAATGAATGAATGATTATCTGATACTGTAGTGAAATCATATACCAGTTCATTTGGTAATTCAGATATTTCTATAATTTTATCAACTATACAATTATTATTTGAATAATTATATAAAACATCACCTACTTGTAAATTTTCAGTTAATTTCCATTCATTTACATAATTATTAAAAACAAGCAATTTATGATCACCAGTTGCTTTGATTGAATTTTGTTCTGTTTTAATCAAATATAAACTAGTTGACATTATTTCAAATTTATTTTTTATTTCAGATGGTTCTGATAATAATGTATTTTTATTAACTGTCATTACACAATCACCATCTACAATGTCTTTGATTGGTTTATAATTTACACCATCACTCATTAAAATTTGCGTATCACCTGTTAAACAACATAACATATGTGCTTGATTATTATTAACGTGACGAATCGATGTTACTTTAGTTGTCGAATCATCCATATTTGGACATAAAATACGTCTTAAATAAGTCATACCTTGAACCCAACTTAAGCGTAAAAGTGATTGAGCTACTCCTTTTTTAGTTTTGTTCATTCCCCAAATACCTGTAGCTAATGCTGTTTTCAATCCTTGTTCAATAGTAGATGGTTTAATTTGATGAACAACATTTATAGGTGTATCATCTGATTGATTTTTTTTCTTAAATAATTTACCTATTTCATTTAACATTTTCTTCCAATTTTGTCTAAATAATTGTCCTAATAAAATACCTGCAGGTTCAACACGTTTATTTTGTAAAGCATCACGATCATCAACATCTTGACGACCAAGCATAACATTCAATAATTTATTTGTCATATATCCTAAGAAAACAATCTTTTTAGTAATATCTTCACCTAAATGAGGTAGTAAGTCTTGTCTAAAAATTTTTTCTAAATACATCTTCTTTTGAATTTTTGCTAATGCTTCATCAGATTGACTGATACGTTTATTCTTTTTTAATTTAGTAATTAGATATTCAATAGCTTCTTCCTTGGTTTTAATAGAAACACCATTTTCATCATTAGAAAAAACTACAGATGGTCTAATATAATTTAACATTTTCGTATCTTCCAAATTATAAGAAATATAACTAATAATATTTTGATCTGCTTCAACACCAAGAGCTCTCATCAAAATAAACAGTGGTATATCAACTAATTGAGAACTTGTACAAACTGTTAAAACACCATCTTTTCTATTTTTAATAGTCAAAATTTGAAGATTATCAGACCAATCATTACGCCTTGAATTAATTTGAGCAGAATAAATAATACCATCATCGTAAGATGAATCCTTTTTAGTAAAAACTAATATTTTATTATCTACCATTTTCTCCATAGTCATAACAATTTTTTCAGCACCATTAACTATGAAATAACCACCAGGATCAATTCTACATTCTCCTTTTAGATCTTGTTTGATATTTGTCGAACAATATTTAGATTTAACCATTATTGGAATATTAGCAACTGGGGTTTCTTTTTCTAAATCACCTACATTTTTAATTGTTTTTTCTCCTGTTATTGAATCTACTTTTTCAACAAACTGTTGAACATCAGCAACAACACTTGCAAAATAGTTCAAATGATTTTTTCTTGCATCAGAAGGAAATTTAATTTCATTATCATTTTCAAATGTTGAAGGTTTGATTCTTATATTTGAACATTTAAATCCATGCAAATAAATAATTTCCTTGTCAACATTTTCATAAAAATAGTTTTGCTCTTGAATTAAAGAATAAGGAATTATTTCCCCAACAAATTGATGAAATGATGCAAATAAATGATCATAAAGTACTTTTGGTTGATTGAAATAAAGTTCAATCAATTTATTAATTTCTTTTTGAATATTTGATGTCATTATTAAGGTATATATTCTTTTTTTAGATATTATTTTTTATTCAATTTTTATATAAAACCCTTGTTTTTATATAAAAAATGATAAATTAACTACTTTTATCTAATAATCCATCTAAAAATTTATTGATATCTTGGTTTGATTTTAGTTGTATATTTGAATTATCATCATTATTAATATATTTAAAAATTTTATTAGTTACTAATTTAGTTGGTTTTAATATCATATTATATAATAATTTATTTTTTAACATTACATATTTGATATTAATATTATTATAAATATTAATTATTTTATTTCCATTAGGATTTTTTTTTATAATATTAACTAATAGTTCAATTTGATAGACTAATAAATGTAACATTACTTTAATAAAATTGCTTAAAATTATTGCAGGATCAAGATTATTTGAGTTAAATATATTAATATTATTTTTATAAGTTATATTCAAAAATAAATTTAGTAGTAGTAGGCTAATAAAAGTTCCAGTACTCAAGAAAGAATATGAAAAACTAAAGAAAATTAATTGTAATAGTTCCATTAACAATTAATATTATTATTTGTTTAAGTTAATTATATGTATTTTTTAATGTATTATATAAAATATTATCAGATATTACTTTTGATTCTAATTTATTTTCAACTATATCTTTATTTTCTTGCATAAATTTATTGTAAGACTCGTGCCTTCTTTGAATAATAGGTAAACCTTTCTTTATATTTTTTGGTATATTAATTTTTTTAATATCTTTTATGTTTACTTTATTGGGATTACAATATAAATAACTTTGTCTTAAATATTTAACAAATTCATTATTAGTAATTGATCTATCTTTTCTTAGTTGTAATAAAAATTCTTCATGAACATTGCAAAAATTTAAATCACTACTTGATGGTTTAGATTGAACATATTTTATTGTTGTTTCTGGTAAAGAATTCATTGTATACGATCTTACAGTTGCAAATTTTTTATCAGTTATATTTTTAATAACAAAATTAACCACAGTTTGATGATATCTATAAAATATAGTTGTTGTTTTCATAATTTGATTAAAACTTTCTGGAGTTTTGATAATACCTAAAAGTTTACCAACTGCAATAGGATTTTTAGATTCAAAATTATTAAATATTTCATTAATAAATAATAAAGTTTCAGTAATATTTTTTGCATATGTTAAATCAACATTATTATTAAATATTATATGATCTTTAGAATATCCCAAAACTTTTAATATTTCATTTAATTTATTAAAATTATCAGATGTTTTAATTTGATTCAATAATTTTTTATAATTATTATTATTAACTTTGAATTTTAAATGAACATCACTTAATTTAGTTTCAATTTTATTAAATTTAAAATCACTCATATTTAATTTATATTTTTGTTTTTCTAATTCTAATCTTATATTTATTATCTTATCATTTATATTATTTAATTTAATCCCAAATATTTTAAAAATATTATTTAAATTTGCAAATATGATTAATTTATTTTTTTTTGTTAAGTTTCGCCATGCTGCATATTTATTATTAAATAATTCATCAATTGTCATATTTTGTTCTCTATGTAAAACTTTACTTGCTTCATTTTCTTTAATGCATTTAACATTATTAACATATCCTAATTCATCGAAACCATAAAATAAAGCTAATGATTTTTTTGGATTTGAAGAAAAATTAAAACAACTTTTTTCACTTGTTTTACTACAACATAATTGAGCTTGTAATTTTTCATCATTATTAACTATTTTTTTATTAATTAATTCATAAGTTAATAATAATCTATAATTATGTTTCAATAAATAAAAAATTTTTTGCAAGTTATTAAATTCATTTACAAGTGGTTTTAATTTATTTAAATCATCCTCATCTACTATATTTTTTACAACCATTTTAATATCATTTACTAATATACCAACTAATTTTCCAAAATCTTTTTTTATAAATATATTGAAATTTTTGTTATTATTTTTTTTAAACTTTGTAATTAATACCATCATATTTTTTTCCAATAAACTACCAAATGATTTTTCATTAAATTTATTTAAATATTCTGATAAAGAATAAATATCCATATACTTTAAAGGTTTATCTAATGAAGAAATATTAATATTATGTTTAAATATTTTTAAAGAACCTGTCATAATTTTGTTTGCAGTTTTATCTAATTTTTGTGTAAAAGTTTCTAATTCATTTTTATTTACTACTTGAACCTTATAAGATTTTGATTTTGATTTTGATTTTGATTTCATTTTAGGTGAAATAGATTTTACTGGAAATTTCATTTTAGGTGAAATAGATTTTACTGGAAATTTCATTTTAGGTGAAATAGATTTTACTGGAAATTTCATTTTAGGTGAAATAGATTTTACTGGAGATTTCATTTTAGGTGAAATAGATTTTACTGGAAATTTCATTTTAGGTGAAATAGATTTTACTGGAAATTTCATTTTAGGTGAAATAGATTTTACTGGAGATTTCATTTTAGGTGAAATAGATTTCACTGGAGATTTCTTTTGTGGAGATTTTTGTATAACTTTTACTTTTTGTTTTGGTTTAATTTCATTAAGATAATTTTTATAGGATAATTCACAATATTTTTGAAAATTATTCCTGCTACAAAATTCTATTTTAGGTGAAATAATTACCAATATTAATTGTTCTATTAAATTCATAATAACATTTACATCATTAATAACACACAACATGCTATTGATTAAATTATTCATATTTAATGCAAAAGAAATATCAAATAATAAATTAGTTTTTTTAATATCAATTTCTAATATAGGAAAAATAAGATAATTATTATTAACTATATTTTTGACTAAAATTGTAGAATTGTCAATTTTATTTAATGGTATTTTAATATTACTAAAATATTTTTCTAGAGTTAATTTTTTATCTATATTATTTGGTTTTACTAATGGTTCAATAATTTTATTAATATGATTATTTAATCCTAATGATGTTATAAGGGTTTTATTTTGATTTATAATATCATTTGAATGACTTGATTGTAAACTCCAACATACATTTGAAAAATTTTCAGTAGAACAATTTTTATTGTAATTAACCACAAATATTATTACACATACTAAAAGAATTAATAATAAATTTTTTTTCATTTATATTTTATATTAGATTTTTTTATACTTTAAATTAAATATATTTATAAAACAATTAAAGACAATTTAACATTTTAAACTAATGGATACAAAATTAAAGTATAATTGGAATATTTGGTATCATAATGAAAAAGATAATTGGAAACTATCAGGATATAAACAATTATATAATATAAACACTGCATCAAGTTTTTGGAAATTTTATAATAATTGGGATAAAGTAGGTGGAGTATGTAATAAACACTTTTTTTTAATGAGAGAAAATATAACACCTATTTGGGAGGATATAAATAATATTAATGGTGGTTGTTGGTCTTTTAAAATTCAAGAAGATCAAGCTGAAGATTTATGGGAAGATTTATCAGTTTATTTGGTATGTAATGAATTATGTCCTTCTATAGAAGATGAAATTATGGGTTTATCTATTTGTCTAAAAAAAAATAATAATACTGTTATTAAAATCTGGAATAAAAATTCTAAAAACAATAGTTTAAAATTAATTAATGAAAATATTTTAAAAAAATGGGGTATGGATATAATTTATATTGCTCATATGCCAGAAAATCAAGTAAATAATATTTAATATATAATAATAAAAATATATTAAATAACTAATCAGATTTAGTAGGACTCAATACCAATTTTATTTCACCTAATGCTGCAATTTGATAGGTAATTATTATTGGATAATCATTCTTTATAAACATTGTAACTTGGTTACATAAATTTGTACATTTTGTAAAAATTAATAAAAATTTTAATTCGAATAAACCTTGAACAATTTCATTTGTATTACTAGTTGTTGATATAATTGATAATCCTCCATTTGTTTCACCTACTTCAAATTCTATATTACCTATTTCACCTTTACCAGAAAAAAATAATTTATTTGAAGTAGCCTTAATTTCTATTTTATCTGTTGAACTAGCCATATCTTTACAATATTTATGAAAATCTTGCGAAGGTAATGTTATAGAATATGGAAATTGGATTGGTGAAATATCGTATGTTTCTTCTTCAATATCCATTAAATTTAATTTAAAAGTTTTCTTTTCTTTTCTTTCAGTACTTTCTAAAATAACTATTAATTTATTAATATCTTCATCGTCAACTAACCATGTCATTGTATCAAAATGACTCATACATTTTAAACATTTTAATAAGTTACCAATATCCATACCTAATGATAGTTTCTTTTTATGATAATTATATTTATAAACTTCAAATTTATCTGCATCTAATCTCATATAAACTAATATTTTACCTGTTTTATTTACTTCTTTGAGAATTACACCTCCTATAGTTTTTTTATTACCATTTAATTGTTTATTTTTTTTTTCTTTATTTTTTTTATTTTCAGAAGATTCATTATCTGAATCAGATTCATAATTACTATTATTTTCACTATCAGATGAATTATCATTTGAATCATTATTTTCTATATAATAAGGATAAAAATCAAAATTAGCATCTGTCAATAATGAATTAATGGCATCTGTAACGATTTTAATGGCAGTAGCTTGGGTAGTTTTAAGTTCTAATATATAAACCATCTATTATAATTATAAAAACTATTATTCTTTAAAATGTTTTTATTTTAAGTTTAAAAAAACAAAAAAAATATAAAAAAAATCTAGTTATAGTTATATAAATGGTGAATTCATATGTTTTAGTTAATCCTCATATAGAAGGAAAATTTAAATCTAAAATTAAAGCAAAAAATTCAACTGAAGCAGCTAATATTTTCTACAAAAATTTATCAGAACATTTTAATAATTTTGTACCTAAATTCCATTTTTCAATTCAAAAAGGTTCTTCAGGTGAAGGAAAATATTATCATTTTGAAGTTAAAGAGTCAAGGGAAAATAATGAAGTTACTTTTAAAGTTAAACAAATGAATATTACTGGTGAAGATGAGGTTATTTCTAGCTTTAAAAATAAATTAGAAAACTTTAAAGCTAAATTAAACCAAGATGGTGGTAAAAAAAAGAAGTCAAAGAAATCTAGCAAACACATGTCTGATTCAGATTTAGATGATTCATCTGATGATTTCTATCGTCGTGCAAGATCATATATGCCAGCATCTCAACCTATTTACTACTGGTGGTATGATCCCTACCTTTACAGATTAGATTCTATTTATGTTCCTACATTTTATGCATATGTTAGACCTTATATTGAATTAAGTTTAACTCTTTAATTTACATTATGATTTACACCTCCGAAGATTTAAAATACCTATTTTTTATAAATCGAGTTAAGAAAAATACTATAATAACAATGAATAGTAAGAGGTCTATTATGACTTGTTCGTGCAGTTCCTGTTTTCTCTTATAAAAAGATCATATAAGGTAGGAATAATAAGATACACATTAAAACTCATCAGGAAGGTTTGTCGCCTTAACAAAATCATAATTTACACTTTCTGCAAGGAGCAAATCTTGAAGTTTTTTGTTGAGTAAAATCGGCATTTTAAATCTTCAAGGGTGTAAAATGATAATTAATATGGTAATTTTGAAATAAAACCATAATTTGATGAAATTTTTATCATAATTTACAAACGTTAAATAATAAGTTTAATGAGATGTCATACATATAGAATTACAAAAACAAATATTTAATTAGAAAATATAATTAATATTTTCTACTTACATAATAATGAATAATTTTATTATTATATTAATATTTTTTTTAAGTATAAAATATATTATTAGTTATTTACATATCTTTATCCAAAATATAAAATATGAAAAAAATACCCAACATCCTTCTAAAGTTAACTTATCTCAATTAATATCCAATAATAAATTAAAAAAGCCATTACAAACTAGAAATAAAATATTAATTATAACTTTTGATAATAGAAATGATAACTATATAACAGCTCATAATAATAATTTAAAAGAATATTCTAAAAAATGGAATATTGATTATAAATTTTATAATAAATGTGAAAAGAATATTTATTGGTGTAAAATTTATTTGATCTTAGATGCATTGAAAAGTAATAAATATGATTTTGTCATGTGGTTAGATTCAGATACATATATTAAAAATATGAACATAAATTTATCGGATATATTAAATCAATATAATTCTGATATTTTTATTTGTTCAGATAATAATAAAAATTATGATTGGGTGAATGCAGGAGTATTCATTATTAAAAATTCAAAAATTGGTAGACAATTTATTGAAAAATGTATTGAATCTTTTTATCCCGAATGTTTAAATAATGATAATTCTTTGAAAGGTAGATGGGCAGGATTTTGTTATGAACAAGGAATAATGAATATTCTAATCGCAAATAAATATAGAAAATATACAACAATTTTAACAAATGATATTATATTTTGTAACGATAAATGTGTTGAAAATGTTTTCATACTACATTTATTTGGTTCAAAGGAAAAAAAGAATTCAGTAGAAAATAGAGATAAATGTTTTAGACCCTTGAAGATTAAAAATGAGACAAAACGGCTTAAAGATAATATATTATAATAACAATGAATAGTAAGAGGTCTATAATGACTTGTTCATACAGTTCCTGATTTTCTCTTATAAGGGTTTTAGGTAGGAATGATAAAAAATACACATTAAAATTCATCAGTTGTATTAGAAGATGCAACATAGTCAAAATTTACATTTTCTTGAAATGGATAAACCTTGAAGAACATCATTTTGTCTCATTTTAAATCTTCAAGGGTGTAAAACCGCACCTTTAATTTTTTTTACACCTTTGCACATTTAAAACGCCGACTTTTACACCGCTGAAGATTTAAAATGCCTATTTTTTTATAAATCAACTTAAAAAAAAAATATTATATTATAATTACAATGAATAGTAAGAGGTCTATGATGACTTGTTCGTGCAGTTCCTGCTTTTCTCTTATAAAAAGAGCATATAAGGTAGGAATAATAAAAGATACACATTAAAACTCATCAGTTAGGGTTGTCGCCCTAACAAACCCATAATTTACACGCTCTGCAACGGGCAAACCTTGGATATTTTTGTTGTTTAAAATCGGCATTTTAAATCTTCAAGGGTGTAAATATGCTAATTATTTATAATTTTTTAATGTTTTTCTCCTATTTGAAAGGTTCTTATGATATTTTTTTCAGTTCTATTATAAGTTCCTTTAATTATATTTTCATACTTGTCTTTGGGTATATCCTTAATTACTTTATCAATATTTGTTTTCAGTTCTTTTTGAGTTAATCCGTCCAATTTATATAATTTTGATTTCATCAGACTAAAGTAATTTTCAATAGAATTAGTTAAATGTTTAATGTTTTTCTATATAAAGACAATAAATTATATTTATATAATATGAGCCATACATCATTTGGTAATTTTTTAGATAAAAAATATGAAGTGAAATTTATTTCAAATAAGCATAAAGAATATAATTTTGAATATATTGATTATAGAGTTGGTTGTGATTTATGTGGTAATGGAAATGCTTGTGGATTAAAAACAAATTTTCCAAAATTGATGAATAAAGAGAAATTTCTTCTTAACGAATTAGAAATAGATTTTGAAGATGCATGGTATAATGATAATGATTTACTAACATTGAAAACAATGTATGAAACATCAAATACAAAAGTTATTTATTTATTGTATAAATATCATATAAAATTTAATGCGATTGAAAATAAAATGAATATAATCAATAATATCGAAATTTCTTCAAAAGCAATAGAAAATGAAGGAAAAGTTATTTTGACAAGTATATTTGAATCTGAAGAAAAATTAGCTTTTACTCCTATATCATTATCAGAATTAGACAGAATTAAAAAAGTACATATATGTGGTAAATGTTATCAATGGTTTATTTCAATACACAATAATAAATATAGAAAGTATTTTGCGTATCAAAATCCACTTAAATACTTTTGGGTTTATTTTGTTGAGGTATATCTAAATGATTTGATAGAATTTGAATCAGAAACGATTATGAATTCATTTTATAATACTTATAAGGATAAGGAAACAAAATAGTTCATTAAAAAATGATTTCTTTTACAAAATCAATGGGCGTTTTAAATGTGCAAAGGTGTAAAAAAAAATTGATTTAAAAATAAATAAATTTAAATATTAATAAAGTAATAATTATGAATAAACATATTAAAAGATTTAACAATATTTCAAAGGCGATTTATGGTAATTTCTTTTCAGATTTGGGGACAACTGAAATTACAGATGACTCAACACTTGAAGATATAAAAATAAAAGTAATTCCTAACGAAGGCATTCATAAAAATTTAGAATATATAATTACAATCAAATTTCAGGAGGAAGGAAACTGGCCTTTGGTTTATATAGATTCTGAAATATTTGATAAAATAAAAACAGCTCAATATTTACAAAATAAAGGAAAAGTGGGAATCCATAAAGGCGTTTGTATAAAAAATCTTGGATATGGTTACAATTTTAACAAAAATTTTCAAGAATTATGTGATAATAAATGGGAAAATTATATTTATTACTTGATTATCACATTCAATAATATACAAGATTTTGAAAAAGGTAATGGATTTAAATCAAAATATAAACAAATATTATCAATATAATATGTGTCATAATTATAAAAAGATAGATAAAATTATAATTTCTTAGTGTTTCATTTTTTATTTTCGTTTTTGGTATGCTCTTTTCCTGTATTCTTTTAGTTTTTGTAAATAATTAGCACCATTATCCATAACTTTTTCTTTATTTTTTTAATCTTTTTTATAATTCATTTATGCGTTGTTTTAACAATTCATTTTTTATATTAAACTATTATAACTAAATATTTTTACACCCTTGAACATTTGTTATTAAATCGGTATTTAGAGCGGTGCAAAAGTGTAAAATAAGTTTATTTATTTTTATATAACTTTTCAAAACTACTAATTAATTCAGTCATACAATTAAAGTACATATCATTAATTTGTTCTTTGACTTCAAAATTTTCAACATGTTCT
>Ga0194129_10006527_pt1 | contig 14241 bp, 15 predicted proteins | sample TA2KigCa35mmetaG_FD_150862 | JGI IMG/M metagenome (GOLD analysis project Ga0194129, IMG submission 150862) | Freshwater microbial communities from Lake Tanganyika, Tanzania - TA2015038 Kigoma Deep Cast 35m | ecosystem: Environmental > Aquatic > Freshwater > Lake | place: Tanzania: Lake... | reverse complement strand
CCATCTTCGCTCAATTCCACGCGCACCTCATAGCTGTTTCGACGGTCATGCGAAACCGAGAAAACATGGGCTCTTCCAGCCATCCCCTTGAAAATATATTGGTACACAACGCCGCTTGCCGACGAGTAGGTTTTCTCGCGCTGCGACAACGGTAAAGGCTTGAGCGTTTCTTCCTTTTTCGAGAGCCAGGAGAACATGAGACTGACTCCAGTCTAGTATGAGGGTAGTGCCAATTCTCATTTACCTGTGGCTCTTGGCCCAAGCTCCAACAACCCAACCGCCCGCACCCGAAGCTCCTCCGGTCTTCCAAAGCGCCAGCGGCCCCATCCTGTTGCCCAACCGGTGCTCTCAGGTGGATCTACCTGCCCTCGGCCTCACCTGCAGCGAAGCGGAGCCATGTCAAACGTTTCTTGAACTCTCAAGCGTGGAAACTCTTGGCACGGTGCTCGTCCTGGCGGGCAACATCCACACCACAGCCACAACACTGCAGTCCGTTGCTCTCGTCAGCGAAGACGGTGGATCAACCTGGCGCGAATCCCATCCCCGGATAAGGGGCAGCGCTCTTGAATCGATGCAGTTCATCGACTTCTCAACCGGCTGGCTCACTGGCCAGACATCGCTTGGCTTGCCTCGCGACCCCTTCGTGCTGCTCACCACGGACAGTGGCCGCACCTGGCGCAAGGTCGATTTGTTTGCCGAGACGCGTGTAGGCGTAATCGAGGATTTCGCCTTCCAGTCCGCCAAGCGTGGCTGGTTGCTCGTGGATAACAAGGGCAGCGGAGAGGCAGGCAAGTATGAGTTTTATGAAACCCAGTCCGGCGGATCTTCTTGGGAACTTCGTGAAATTTCGAGCCGCATCCCCAAAGCTGCCGCGCCTGGACAACGCCCACCCACAACGAATGCGAGGATTCGTGTCGATGAAAAAAAGGGATTGCTCCGCATCGACGTCCGCGCCGGAAATGGCTGGAGAGAAGTCAGCACCTTCAAGCTGAAGCTTGAGGACTGTAAGCCGGATCCAGAGCCGCCACCCGCTTAGGCCGCGCATCGAGACGGGTCGCGATCAGTTGCTTCTTGAGTTGCACACCCTTGGGCACTGCCGGGTTGCCGCCCGCTGCGATTACATCCTCATCGGTAACCTCAAGCGCAATCGGCAAGTACTTCTGCAGATAGTTCTTGATGCGGTCCTGCACGTTGCGTAAGGGTGACTTGGCAAGCAGTATGAAGATCTGCTCAGCCGGCGCATCCGCTAACGCTGCATAAACAAGCGAAGGCTTCACAAGCTTTGCCGATTTCAAAGTGTTCGACAACGCCTTTGCTTTCGCATCCAACCCCTTCCAGGCATCCACTTCACGCTTTGAAAACTTGCAGTTCTTGATGAAGGTCAGCTTGTCCTTCGGCGTCCATTTCTCGCTGATCGTATTCAGAAACAGGGAGAAGCGGTCTTCCTTGATTTGTGCTCCAAACGGAACCAACCCGCGGAACTTCATCAATTTTGCAAAGCCAGCCGCGTTTAATTTCGCTCCGCCAAAGCCCGGGAAGTAGAGATCCAGAAACCCTTCTTTTTGCAGAGTTTCGAGAATCGGCAGCGGATTAAACTCTTCGCCGATCTTCACGATCTCCCGCCGCAGCGCTTCGGCTGGGATTAGCTTTTCAACTTTCGCCTGCCGCGCGTTGTCATATTGGCGCTTCGTGCGCTCATCCAGTTGGAAGCCCAACCGCGCCTGTAGCGTCACAAGCTTCAACACTCGGGACGGGTCGTCCATCAGCGCATGGCTGGTCGCCGTTCGCAACTCGCGCAGGGCAAAATCAGAAAGTCCGTTGGTTGGGTCCAATAACAAGCCACGGGAACCCTTAGCGAGCGAAATTGCCAAGCAGTTGATGGTGAAATCACGCTCCCGCAAATCCTCGTGAATTGTCGCCGGCACCACTTTCGGCACGCCTCCCGGCTTGGCGAACTTTTCGATCCGCGCCATCGAGACTTCCGCGCGCACCCCATTCGGAAAAGCGATTTCGTAGCGCTTCCGCGTCTCGTCAGAGTTCAGAACTCGCACACCGGCATCTTTTTCAAGAGCTCTTACCAGCTTCAACGGCGAGCCTTCAAGTGTGAAATTCAGATCCCGCACAGGCAAGCCGGCCAACATATCTCGCAATGCGCCACCGGTCAGAAATACGTTGATTTGAAGCTTGGCCATCATCCGCTGGACTTCTGCGATCACGAAATTCTGTGCCTGGCTCAGATGGCTCTCGAGCATGAACATGTAGTCGCTCATTGTTTCTTGGCTTCCCTTGGGTGAAATTGGTCAACAATCCCACGCAGCCGTTCACGCTCCACATGGGTGTAAATCTGGGTTGTCGAAATGTCGGCATGCCCGAGCATCGCCTGAACACTTCTCAAGTCTGCCCCGCCCTCCAGCAGGTGCGTGGCAAACGAGTGGCGGATCATGTGCGGATGGATTGCGCCACCAACGGCCGCTTCCAGTTTCCGCAAAACCTTCCAATAACTCTTGCTATCCAACTTCGGGCCTCGGGAACTCACAAATAGATAGGGCGATGCTGTGCCCTTCAACAACTTTGCCCGGCCTTCGGCCAAATACATCTCCATTGCCTTTGCTGCTTCGCCGCCAACGGGCAACAATCGCTGGCGGTTTCCCTTGCCGGTCACTCTTAACCTCATGGCCAGGGGATTGTAGTCCGGCAGTTTGACTCCCACAAGCTCACTGACTCGCAAGCCAGAGCTGTAGCAGAGTTCGAACATTGCCCAATCGCGGAGCCCATGGGCCGTTTCTCGATCAAACGCCTCGACGGCCTTCGCAATTCGAGGTTTCGATAACGATTTTGGCAATCGCCGCCCGGGTTTTGGCGGCTTCAAAAACTCGGTTGGGTCCTGTTTTAGTTTGCCTTCCGCAACAAGAAACTTCAAAATCCCGCGCAGTGCAGAGAAGATCCTCGCGATACTACGCTCGCTCAATTTCCGACCTAGAATTACATCCTGAAAACGATTTAGGGTGGAAATTAGGCCAAAATCCTCCTCACGCGACTCCTCTAGCCATCGCGAGTAGACCTCAAAATCCCGCTCGTAGGCCGTAAGTGTCGCTGCGGAAAGACCTTTTTCGACTCTGCAGTAAGTCAAATACGACCTTACGGCAGCCGCGAAGGTTGCCTGGCCGAACATTGAGCCAATGATACAATACCGGGGTTTCTGTTTGAAACATTTTTGGCCTTTTTTGACTTGAAAGCCTTTGAGGAAGCAGGAATTTAAGACTTGACTGCCGGTTCGACGAAAAAAGCCATGGTTTACCGCTTCGAGCGAGAATTACTCGCTGGATTTGTCGATTCCGCCAACCCGTTCGAAGGGAATCAAGTGCAATTCTTGAACCGCGAAGGCGTGGTCCAATCGATACCGCTCGAGCAGGTTAAACTTATTTGTTTTGTTAGAGATTGGATTGATGGCCCGGCATGGCAACGCAATCAGTACGCCGTCCGACCGCGTCAACAGGGTCTTTGGGTCCGCCTCAAATTTCGCGACGGTGAATCACTCGAGGCAACCATGCCGAACAGCCTTGCCGCACTAGACCCGATCGCACTCACAATTTCACCGGCCGAGACGACACAAGGCGTCCAACGCGTACTGATTCCCCGTCAGGCACTGGAAACCTTTGAGGTATTGGGAGTTGTCGGCAGCCCCCTGAAAAAGGCGCAGTCGAAACCCCAAAACCAGCTCAGTATGTTCGACTAAGCTGCTGCACCGGCTGCATTGCCCGTGCATTGGGCAAGCCCATCAACCGGAACGTCCTTAGGTCTGACCAGGTGTTGCACACCGAATTCTGCACAAAAACGACCCGATCGAGAAGGAATTCTCGCGGGCCCTCGTACTCCAACCATTTGGCTTTTGCGGTTTCAAATCGCTCCCCAACCGTATCCACCTCAAAGTTCTGCGCCAGCGTAATGTGAGGGTGAAATGGGTAAGGCTCGTCAAACTCGAGCGCCCCTTGCGATAACGCCCCATGCATTTTCAACAGGTCGTTTTGACCAGACGTCAACTCCAGGTAAACCACTGAAGTTTTGGGGAAGATGCAAACATCTCCGATAGAAACTACAAACGGCTGGGTTATTTGAGCCAGGTGTTCGATTTGCGATTCAGCGTGATGGGAGGCAGCTTGGAGGGATCGAGGAGGAAGGAGAGATAAATGAGAGCGAGCGGTACACTGTGCAACCAGGTCTCGTCTCATCTGATCCAGAAAGCGACCGAGCTCGTCAGGGAGGTAGGTCACCAACGCATATTGATTTATCGGTTCAACGGGAACCGAACAACTGCCCATGTCCGGGAGTGTAGCGCAATTTTTACGCCTTCGCTTGGCACCGAAGCACTATGCGCTGACGCTGTCGGTAACGGCAGCATCGGGGCGGGGTGGTGGGACAAACCAGGCAGCTTCTTCCAAACCCACAAACTTGAAGATTCTCAGCGTGCCATCCGGCAGTTCGAGCAAGTCTCCAACGCGCAGCTCGTTCGGGGTTTCCCTGAGCTGGTTGAACAATGCGTAGGCGCTCAGCGCCTCCACTTCTCCAACCATTTCATAGTCTTTTTGCCGAACTGTGGCGAGCCCGGACGTATGCGGTGCCCAGCGAAACTGCGAGGAAACATACTCGCGGAGTTTGTGGATCTTGAAGCTAACCATCACGATTCAAGTTAGCATGGGTTTAGCCCTTCTGATGCGTCCCACTCACTGCACCGCCTGCGGCACCGCCCTCATGGAAGCCGCTATCGTCTACGAAATCATCGTTGACGAGGATCTCTTCCAGATCGACGATGTCCCCGGTCTCGTTTGCCGGGCTTGCGGCGAGCAATGGATCGATGAAGAAGTCCGCTCCAATATCGAACAAATGGTCGCTGAAAATCGAGGACCCGAGCCCAATGTCAACTGACTTGGCCGAATCCGTCGCACGCTGGTCGACTGAAGACGCACTCTTACCACTGACCGCTCTCGACGAAGGCAGTTTTTCAGGCCTCATGCCCCTGCCGGCGAGCGCCTTTGCCTCTTGCCGACTTCCTCAGGAATCGCGTGCAGGTTGGCTGCTCTTCGCCGGCTTTGGCACAAAAAGCCACGCCGTCTCTCAAGACCTCAAAACCCGCGAAGCCAGCTACTGGCATGCCATTTACCATCGCCTCGAACCGGACGCATGGAACGCGCAGTACTGGTTCCGCCAGGTCGGCCGGCACCCCATCGAGCAGCAGCTTCTCCAGCAATCGAGAGACGCTGGCTGGGATCCTGGACAAAACTGGGATCACTCGCGCTTCGTCGACTACATTGATGCGGCTCGTGCCTCAAGCCACGCGCAGCAACGCACCCTTGCGGCCCGCATCCAAACTCTCGAATGGCGTTTGCTCTTCGAATACTGCCAAAAGGATCTTTCGGAATGAAGCGTATCGCCCTCGCATTGCTCATCATCATCGTTATCGTCGGCGGCGCCGTTGCCTGGCGAATGAGCAATGAGTTGCCTCAAATCCCCGCTCACCGCATCGCAAAAGGCAGCTTCGTCGATCAGGTCACCACCAACGGACGCGTCGAACCCAGCGTCTGGTCCACGGCTCGCGCCGAGCGCGAAGGCCTCATCATCAGCCTTACAGCCACCAAAGGCCACGCGATTGCAAAAGGTGCCCCCATCGCTCTTCTGGACTCGCGCGAAGCTCAAGCCGACCTCGCCTCCGCAAACGCCCGCATCGAGGAGGCAAAAGCAATCATTCAGTCGCTGGAGTCTGGCGGCCGTAAGCGCGAAATCGTCGAAATCGAACAAGCGCTCAAACAGCGTGCCGCCGAGAAGTCACAGGCAGAAAAGGACCTCGCCATCGCCGAGCGCCTGCTGGCCAAGAACGCCGGCACCCGCGAGGAGGTTCGCCTTCTCAAAGACAAGCTTGAGTTGATGCAGCTTCAAATCGCAACACTTGAGGCTCGCCGCCCCACATTGGTTGCCTCAACCGATATTGCCTCTGCCCAGGCGCGTCTCCGCGAGGCCAGCGCCGCTGCAGATCTCGCCCGCCGCCGCATCGAACTGAGCACCATCCGTTCTCCCATCGAAGGCATCGTCTACCAGCTCGATCTTAAGCCCGGCGCATTTGTCACTCCGGGCACCCTGATCGCGAGCATCGGCCGGATCGACGACCTCAAAGTCACTGTCTACGTCGACGAACCCGAACTCGGCCGCATCCGTAAGGGCATGCCTGTGTCTATCACCTGGGACGCGCTCGAAGGGAATCGCTGGCAGGGAACGATTGAGTCGATCCCCACCCAGGTCGTTGCCCTCGGAGCCCGTCAGGTCGGCGAGATCGAATGCCGCATCGCCAATCCTGAAAGAACTTTGATTCCAGGCACAAACGTCAACGCCTTCATCGAAACACGGAAGCTCGAAAGCGTTCTGATCGCACCCAAGGAAGCGGTTCGCACCCTTAACGGTGCCTTGGGCGTCTACCTGATCGAGAACAACATCCTCACTTGGCGCAAAATTGAGACCGGCTTATCCAACGTCACCACTACGGTAATCCAGTCTGGATTGAAAGAAGGCGATCAGGTGGCACTCGGCCCCGAGGCCAATCTCAAGCCCGGGGCCAAGGTCGCCATTTCCAATTAGCGCAAGTCGAACAGCAACAGGTGGGCGTCGCTCGATGCTTGAAATGCAAGCGCAGCTTCGTCTTCCACCATCGCCCCGTCGCCTTCAGCCAGCGAAACTCCGTTCAAGTCCACGCTGCCACTAGCGACCTGTACATAAACGCCGCGTCCCGCTTCTACGGGGTACGTAACTTGCTTGCCCTCGGCAAGATCTACAACGAGAAACTTCGCCTCCGCATTCATCCCCAGCGATCCATCCCCGCCATCCTGCGATGCGATCAATTGGAACTGCCCCGCCCGGCCAGCCGGATCAAACGTCTTCTGGTCATACCCGGGCTGCACACCGCGCTTGTCCGACATGATCCAGGTCTGAAACAGGTGCACAGATTCCTCCGACGAAGGGTTGTATTCGCTGTGAAACAATCCTGCGCCAGCGCTCATCGCCTGCAATTCCCCAGGCTCGATCGTGCGGCGGTTACCCATCGTGTCGGCATGTTCCAGCTTGCCTGCGCGCACCCAGGTCAAGATTTCCATATCGCGATGCGGGTGCATCCCAAAACCCTTGCTCGGTGAAACTCAGTCCTCATTGATCACCCTCAAACCGCGAAAGTGCACATGCTTCGGATCGTAGTAATTCGCAAAGCTGAAACTGAACTTCGAATCCAGCCACCCGTGGTTTGCGTGTCCCCGATCTTCCGACTTCCGAACTTGAATCATTTTGTGTCTCTTTCCTTTACTTGATTAGTTAGATGTCGTTATAACAGAAAAGTTGCAGGCTGCTCTGTTGCGAAACTGATTCTTGAGAGAGTACGTCGCTAAACACATGAGTCATACAGGACTTGCGGCATTGATTGCCGCCTTCAGCCTTCTCGCCGGCCCGGCGCTGGCCCAACGAGGCTCCAACACATACATCGTTGTCTTGAAGGACCCGCCGCTGGCTGAATCCCTCGAATCGGGTAAGGATCTCACCCGAAACACTGCCCGGGCCGCTCGGGCTAGCCTTCGCGCCCGCCAAACTGTCTCGGCGAGCAGGATCTCCGACTTGGGCATACGTGTCTTTGACTCTACAGAAGTCCTCCTCAATGCCCTCTATGCGGAAGTGCCCCCAGAAAAGCTGGACGACCTCAAGGCCCTTCCCGAAGTCGCCTCCGTACAACGCATGATGCCGCTACGTCGCCGCATCAACAGGGCCCTCGACCTCACAGCAGTGCCCGGTGCCTGGAATCAGATTGGCGGTGGAGCCAATGCCGGCTCCGGCATCAAGATCGCCATCCTCGACACCGGCATCGATCAGAATCACCCTGCCTTTAAGGACTTCTCCGCCACTCCGCCCGCCGGATACCCGAAATGCCGCACCGACAACAACGACTGCTCGTTCACCAACAACAAGGTCATCGCCGCGCGCAGCTACGTCGATCTTCTGAATTTCGCCTTCGGCTCCGACGCGGTCAATACACGCCCCGATGACAATTCGCCACTCGATCGAATCGGCCACGGCACAGCCACCGCAATGGTCGCGGCCGGACAATCCCACGACTCTCCGATCGGCCGCATCTCAGGCGTCGCACCGCGCGCCTTCCTTGGCAACTATAAAGTCTTCGGCACCCGCGGCGTCAATGACACAACCTTCGCCAACGTCGTCATCAAGGCGATGGAAGAAGCGATTTCAGACGGCATGGACATCGCCTCTCTCAACCTGAGCCAACCCGCCGGCTTTGGCCCCCTCGATAACAACTGCGGCAGCAGCCGCAATCAACCCTGCGATGCCTTCGCCTCAGCCGTGCAGAACGCCGTCCGCCTCGGCCTGACAGTCACCGTATCGGCCGGCAACAGTGGCGATTCGGGGGCAAACTTCCCCTCGCTCAACACGGTGGAAAGCCCGGCAACTGCCCCGGCTGCCATCGCCGTAGGTGCATCCACTAACTCGCACATCTGGTACAAAACACTCACCATTCTCGGCAATGGCGTACCGGCCGAGTTGCAAACCATCAACATGCGCTTGGGCCAGGGCCCTCAACTCGGCGGAGTTCTCGAAGCTCCGATCGTCGATGTAGGCCGCATCTCCTCAAGCCGTCTTGCCTGCGATCCGCTTCCGGACAATTCGCTGGCTGGCGCAATCGCTCTCATCGAGCGCGGAACCTGCCGCACGTCGCAGAAGGTAAACAACGCTCAGCGCGCCGGGGCCCTTGCCGTCGTGCTCTCAGGCTTTGAAGGCGCCGCTCTGTTCCAGCTTCAGAACCTCGACAACACCGGGATCCCAGCTGCCCTGATCGGCTTCAATGCAGGCAACTCGCTCCGCTCGTTCCTTTCCAATCAACAGCGCACCGCCCGCGTCAACCCGGCCTTCCGGGAAGTCAACGCACCATCCGACGAAATCGCCGACTTTTCCTCCCGTGGCCCCTCCATCGGCAACTTCGCATCCAAACCCGACATGGGCGCCGTCGGCACAGACCTTTACCTCGCAACCCAATCCACCGACCCCGGGGGAAATCTCTTCAGCCCCTCTGGTTATGGAGTCTTTGAAGGCACCAGCTTCTCAGCCCCCATGGTTGCGGGTGCGGCCGCTCTGATCAAACAAAAGAACCCCAGCTTCCGCCCAAATCAAATCAAGAGTGCACTGGTCAATAACGCCTCGACAAGCCTGGTGGAATTCGATAGCAATAACCGCTCTGTCCCGGCAGGAGTCACTTCGATGGGCGGCGGCAAGCTCGATGCCAATCGCGCACTTTTGGCCAATGTTTCGGCCGATCCCCCCAGCATCGGCTTTGGCGCTCTTCCGGCGTCCAGCTCCCTCACCGAGGGTTTGGTCATCACTAACAACGCCGCCTCCGGCACGCTCAACTTAAGCGTTCGCGTTGAACAGCGCACGCCTGCCTCAGGAATTACCATCACTGCAGTTCCCAACAACTTCACGCTGTTCGCGGGACGCGAGACCCAGGTCACACTTCGCCTCTCCGGCCCGCGCCCGGCTTCTGGCAAGTACGACGGATTTATCGTCATCAGCGGTGGGGCCACCGAGCTTCGCGTCCCCTACACCTTCTACTCCGGCCCAGCTGCGGCTTGGAACATGTACGCCCTCAGCGGGTCCTTTTTCGATGCCATCCCAGGCTACGAAGGCGGCATCCTGATGAAAATTGTCGACCAGTTTGGCATCCCTGTCCAAGGGGTAGCCGTTCGCGACCGCGTAGTTTCTGGCGGAGCCTCGATCAAGTTCGCCAATGAACGAACCGACGAATTTGGCATTGCCGAAGGCACCATCGTTGCCGGCTCCAACATCGGAGAACAGGTCGTCCGTTTTGAAGCTGGAAATCTCTTCGCCGATTTCGTCATGAACGTGATTCCCCGCCCGGCCATCGCAAATGGCGGGATTCGCGACGCCGCTTCTGGCGAGGCCTCTGCGGGCTTTACCGCCGGACAATACATTTCGATTTTTGGTGCAAACCTCAGTCCAAACCTGAAAGTCTTCTCCGGACGAGAACTCCCACTATCGCTCTCCCGCGTCAGCGTGAGCTTCGATAACCCCTCGCAAAGAATCTCCGCCGCCGGCCGGCTTCAGTTCGTAAGCGAAAACCAGATCAACGTCCAGATCCCATGGGAGTGCGCCGGCCTGGCCACCGTCCAAATGAAGGTCTCAATTGGTGAGTTCTCAAGTGCTGTGCAAACCATCAATCTGCGAGCCGCCAATCCTGCGCCGTTCGAATACTTCGAACCAGGCACCAATCGCCGCTACGTTGCCGCTCTCGATGGAAACTTCAGCTTGATCTCAGGATCCAATCCGGTCCGCCGCGGCCAGGTCGCCCAGCTCTACGTCAACGGCCTCGGGGCTGTCAATGCAACGCCGGGTAACGGCCAGGTCACCCCAGCCAACCCCCTGCCAAGCACCAACGCCACGCCGCAGGTCACCATCGGCGGCCGTGTCGCGCAACTGCTGTTCAGCGGCTTAGCCCCGGGCATTGTAGGCCTCTATCAGGTCAACGTGATAGTACCCAATGACGCTCCGACCGGTCCGGAAGTAGAACTTTCCATCATTCAAAGTGGCATCACCGCCCGAACCTCCCGCATCGCCGTTCAATAGACGGTTTAGAATGAAAGTCTGTAGAAATCGGGTGACATGATCGACATTAAGAAGAAGCTGTCTGACGAAATCGCTACTTTGGAGCACGAACTCCGCAGCGAACTCCCCAAGGAAATCCTGCGCGCTCGCGAACTCGGCGATCTCAGCGAAAACGCCGAGTATCACGCTGCCAAAGAACGCCAGGGTTACGTCAACGCTCGCATCGGACAACTTAAGATGCGTTTGCAGGTCATGTCCATGGTCGATCTCACCAAAATCCCCCACGACCGCATCGGCCTGGGTTCGGAAGTTGTTGTCTTCGACACGAAAAAGGAAGAGGAAATCACCTACAAACTCGTCACCAGCGAAGAGGCTGACGTCAACAAAGGTCTGATTTCAACCAGCTCCCCAATCGGCAAAGGCTTGTTGAATAAACAAGTTGGCGACGAAGTGAAGATTGTGATTCCCGGCGGCACCAAGGAATTCGAAATTTTGCGAGTCAAGACCATTCACGAACTCGCCGAATTGAGTTAACCTAAGCCAGACAGTAGAGACTTAAGTGGAATCAAAAGCAACATGGACGGGAGCGGTCGGGCGCACCTGCAACCTTCTCCTCGTCAAGATTGTCAATGGCCTGGCACTTTCGAAAATTCATCCGAACGTGCTCACCTTTATCGGTCTCGTCATCAACATCTATGCCGCACGACTGCTCGCGATCGGTGCCTTTTGGCAAGCGGGTCTTGTCATCATCGGTGCCGGCCTGTTCGACATGGTCGATGGTCGCGTAGCGCGGCAAACCGGCCAGGTCACCCGCTTTGGCGGCTTTTTCGATAGCGTCGTCGATCGATATTCCGACCTCGCGCTGCTCATTGGCCTGCTCGTCTACTACGGCAATCTCAACCGTCCGCTTTACGTCGTCCTTACCGCCATTGTCATGGTCGCCAGCGTCATGATCAGCTACACCAGGGCTCGCGCTGAAAACACGATCCCGCAATGCAAGGTCGGCTTTTTGGAGCGACCGGAGCGCGTAGTCCTTCTGATCATCGGAGCACTGTTCGACCGCATGGCCCCGGTTCTATGGATTGCAGCCATCCTTGGGAATCTCACCGTCGTGCATCGCATGATCTTCACTTATCAGGAAGCACAACGGCTTGAAGACGCCCAAACCCGCGTGCCCGCTTCCAATTCCAGCGTCGCCGTTGGCCTCTAGTCCTTCTCAGCAATCACAATCGCGGTAACGTGCGCCTTCGTATGACTAAATGACACGTGTACCCGCGACACTTCCCGGGCCGCCGCCAGCCGTGCCGCCTCGCCGTGTAATTCCAACCTCGGTGCTCCGCCTGGCTGCGCGATCAACTCAAAGTCCTGCCAGCGCAACCCGCCTTCCCAACTCGCTTGCAAAGCTTTAAACGCCGCTTCCTTCGCGGCAAAGCGCGCCGCAAATCGTTCCTTCGAATTCGCCTTACCCTGGCAGAACGCGATCTCTGTCGGCGTGAAGATCTTTTCTAGAAATCTCTCACCGAACTTTGCGATCGATTCCCCGATACGCTCTACTTCTTCGAGATCCACTCCGATACCCACAATCATTCGCCCCTCGCAATCGGCGCGAGCGGATAAGGCCCGCGCTCCTGTTCCAGCTTCATACCAGTCTCCAGCAACTGCGCCTCATGCCACGGCCTTCCTACCAGTTGAACCGACAGCGGCATCCCATTCTCGTCGAATCCCTGCGGCACTGCGAGCGCTGGCAAACCGAGCAGGTTCGCCAGAACCAGCGGCCGCATCGCTCTGACACCTGGAAACTCACCCAGCTTCCACGCCCCAAAGCCGGGATTCGGCAGGGCAAACACAGGATATTCCACCATCCACTCCAGACACCAGGTTCGCAATCGATCCCTCCGGGCAAAAATCGCCAACATCTCGCCTATACTCGGTTCCGGCGTTTCCAGATACTCCCGCGTCCTTTCCAGTGGCACCCCGATCGCATGAGCATTCACTCGCAGAAAGAAGAACTCCCAAACGGCAAAGATCTCGTCCCAGGGCAGCTCCTCAATCGGCGCCTCCCAAACGCGCAGTTCTCCCTTCATCTCCGGCACAGGCGCAGAAAAAGGATCGCGATCCGAATGCCCCGACACTACCTGATAAAGCAGGCTGACATCTTCGACAGTTCTCGCCATGGGACCGACCACGCCCAGCAATCCCCCCGGATGTCCGATCGCCGGCACATGCCCGGCCCCAGGCACACGTCCTGGCGTCGGCTTCAATCCACAAATTCCAGTCAATCCCGCGGGCAATCGAATGCTGCCTCCGCCGTCTGACCCCATACCGCCGGCCGACATACACGATGCAATCGCCGCAGCCTCACCGCCGCTCGACCCCCCCGCCGTCCGGCTGAAATCCCACGGGTTCCGGGTGATACCGAATTCTTCGCTCTCCGTCTCCCAGTTCATCAACATCGCTGGCACATTCGTTTGCCCAATCACCACTGCGCCCGCTTGGCGCAACCGCGCCACACACACGGCATCGAGCCCAATCGACGCTTTAATCGTGATCGGAATGCCAGCCAGTGGCCCTTCGCCTCCTTCCGGCTTCACAATCCGCGAAACAGCCCGCAACGTGTCGTTCCATTGATTCCGTTGCTTCAGGTGCGACTCAAGCAACTCCTCGGCGCTCAAGTCCCCCTGATCGAGTCGCCTCCGCATCTCCGCAATCGTCCAGCAACGTGGTTCTGTCAAACTTACAGGTTAGACTGAGTTCAGCGAATGGCTACACTGTCCTTTGCCGAAGCGCGTCAGCAGGTTCTCGATCGCGTTCAGGTCCCCACTTCAATTCCGCGCGAAACCGTCTGGCTCTCCGATGCCGCAGGCCGCGTCAATGCCACTGCGATCCATTCCGATCGCGATATGCCTCCCCTGCCGAGGAGCCTTCGCGATGGGTTCGCGCTCCGATCGATCGATCTTCCCGGTCCCCTTCAGGTCACTGGTGAAATCCGCGCTGGCCAACTGCCTACTCAGCCCATCCATCCCGGCACCACCATGGCAATCATGACCGGTGCAGTCATCCCCGAAGGCTGCGATCAAGTCGTCATGAAAGAGCACGTCTCCGCTAGCAATTCCACGCTCACTTCAGACCGTGCTGCTCTGTCCGGCGAGTGGATCAGCCCCGCAGGAAGCATGGCCCGCCAGGGCGATATCGTAATCCCCGCCGGCCGCCGCATCGATGCCTCGGCGATTGCCATGCTTGCGACGATCGGCCAGAGCCAGATTCAAGTCAACCGGCAACCCGTGGTCAGAATCCTCGCCACCGGGGATGAAGTCGTTGACATCGCAAGAAAACCCAACGAAACACAAGTCCGCAACTCCAACTCCTGGGCCTTGGCTACCGACGTTCGACGCTTTGGCGGCCGTCCCGAGATCCTTCCGATCGCGCCCGATCAGGAACAGATCACACGCGACCTGATCGCCTATGGCCTTGAGGCGGATCTGCTGCTCATTAGCGGCGGCGTCTCGGCCGGCGAATACGATTTTGTCGAGGTCGCTCTCGCGAACCTCGGTGCCAGCTTCTTCTTTGACCGCGTCACCATTCAAC
>Ga0194129_10006524_pt1 | contig 14248 bp, 9 predicted proteins | sample TA2KigCa35mmetaG_FD_150862 | JGI IMG/M metagenome (GOLD analysis project Ga0194129, IMG submission 150862) | Freshwater microbial communities from Lake Tanganyika, Tanzania - TA2015038 Kigoma Deep Cast 35m | ecosystem: Environmental > Aquatic > Freshwater > Lake | place: Tanzania: Lake... | reverse complement strand
TCGTCGTGCCGCCCGGCAAGTCGCGCATCGCCGCCTGGGTGCTCCCGGTGTTCGGCGGCTCCTGCGACGGCGCCAAGAAGAGTGAGACGATGCTCGGCTCGGTGTTGGCGGAGGTCGAGCTCTACAAGGATGACGGGTCGACCAAGGTCAAGACCTCGGACCTCTACGACCCGTGCCCGGTCCTCAAGGTGAAGGGGCTCGACCCAGGCGCGTATCGCCTCAAGGTCCGCGGCAACTCGATGTTCTGTCCGAAGTGCCGCTTCGAATACCGCCTGCACGTCGACCTGCAAGACTGACTGAGGCGGCGGCCCCGCTGTGCGCGCTCCGCGCGAGGCAAAGGCGACGTCCTCTGCGCGATCTGCTACAGGTTTCGACGTCCGAACCGGAGAAGGCGATCGTCGGCGCAGGCTCGAGAGAGTCCGCGCGGGAGGAAAGTCCGAGCTTCACAGGGCAGGGTGCTGGGTAACGCCCAGTGGGGGTAACCCCGAGGATAGTGCCACAGAAATCAAACCGCCTCGCCGAGCCTCCAGAGGCTTCGCGCGGCAAGGGTGAAATGGTGGGGTAAGAGCCCACCGCGTCGGCGGTGACGTCGACGGCACGGCAAACCCCACCCGAAGCAAGGCCACATAGGGAGGCGCTCGAGGACGGCCCGTCCGAGCCTCCGGGTAGGCTGCTCGAGGGTCGCGGCAACGCGGCTCCTAGATGAATGACCGCCAGCGTCGTGCGGGTGACTGCGCGACGACACAGAACTCGGCTTACGACCGGTCGGACCACGAACACCTCGCCTCGGCGGGGTGTTCGCGCTTGGCGCGCGCGTCCGCGACGCTGCCGTGTCGTCCGCCTCGTGCCATGATGCATGCGGCATGCTCGACCAGGTCCTCGCCACGATTCGCAAGCATTACCCCGACGATGACCTGTCGCCCGTGCGCGAGGCCTTCGCCGAGCTCGAGGCCGTTCACCGCCGAGGCGGCGAGGACGAGGGCGCGCCAGGGGCTCGCGTCTCGGGGCCCGGGGACGCTCGACCCTCGCGGCCAAGCGCCCCGCCGCCGCGAGGATCGTCCGCGGGCAGCATGGCGTCGCGCGGCTCGTCGACCGGCATCCCCGCGCCGCGACCCTCGGGCGTGAGCCTGGCTCTCCCTTCGGCAGGGGGGGTGCCCGCGGTCGGGGCCGGCTTCGCGCTCGGTGCACCCCCGCGTGGCGAGACCTCCGTGCGCGCCGCGCTCGAGACCGCCCAGATCGTCGCCGAGGTTCGGCTCGACCCGAAGGCCGTCACCGCCGCGCTTCTGGCACGCGTCGCGCTCCGGGATGCCGCCGAGATCTCCCGTTGTCGCGAGCGCTGGGGTGCGGAGGTCGCCGGGCTCCTCGAGGGCGTGCAGCGTCTCGCCTCGATCCGCTGGGACCGCATCGAGGAGGAGGAAGCCGAGTCGCTCCGCAAGCTCTTCCTCGCGATGGCTCGGGACGTGCGCGTCGTGGTCATCGTGCTGGCGATGCGGGTCCAGACCTTGCGGGCGATCCACGCGCGCGACGCCGCGACGGCAGAGGGCGTGGTCCGCTTCGCGAGGGAGACCCTCGAAATCTTTGCACCGCTCGCGAATCGACTCGGGATCTGGCAGCTCAAGTGGGAGCTCGAGGACATGGCCTTGCGCGTGCTCGATCCCGACACCTACGAGCGGCTCGCGCGCGGTCTCGCGGCGCAGCGTCAGGAGCGCGAGGCCTTCATCGAGGGCGTCATGGCGACCCTGCGCGAGAAGCTCGCCGCCGAGGGCATCGACGCGAAGATCAACGGTCGCCCCAAGCACATCTACAGCATCTACAAGAAGATGACGCGCAAGGACGTGCCGCTCGACCAGATCTTCGATGCGAGCGCGGTCCGCGTCATTTGCCACAAGTTGACCGATTGCTACGCGGCGCTCGGTCTCGTGCATAGCCAGTGGATCCCGCTCCCCCAGGAATTTGACGACTACATCGCGAAGCCGAAGGAGAACGGCTACCAGTCGCTCCACACCGCAGTCGTAGGGCCGGGCGGTCGACCCTTCGAGGTGCAGATCCGCACCGCAGAGATGCATCAGTTCGCGGAGTACGGCGTCGCGGCGCACTGGGCCTACAAGGAGCGCGCGGACGTACAGTCCAAGCAAAACGAGAAGTTCATGGTGCTGCGGCAGCTCATGAACTGGGAGCGCGAGGTGACCGATCCGCACCAGTTTGTGGAGTCTCTGAAGACCGACCTCTTCGAGGACCAGGTCTACGTCTTCACCCCGAACGGCGACATTCTCGATCTGCCGATCGGGGCGACTCCGCTGGATTTCGCTTACCGGATCCACACCGAGGTCGGCCACCGGTGTCGCGGCGCGCGCGTCAACGGCCACATCCAGCCCCTCGACTATCAGCTGAAGACGGGCGATCGCGTCGAGATCCTCACCCAGAAGAAGTCGCAGCCGAGCCGTGACTGGATGAACCCCTCGTTCGGCTTCATCAAGACGACGCAGGCTCGCGCAAAGGTGCGCGGCTGGTTCCGCGAACAGGCCCGCGACACGGCGATCGCCGAGGGGCGCGACATCGTCACGCGGGAGCTAGCGCGGCTCGACATCACCCAGGTGAGTCACGACGATCTCGCAGCGAAGCTCGAGTACCCGAGCGTCGAGGACCTCTTCGCGGCCGTCGGCTACGGCGACCGCCATCCGCAAGGCGTCGGCACCGCGGCGCTCGGGCTCGATCGCGCAAGGACGCCCGCTCCCGAGGTGCCATTCGAGGTCCCCTCCGCGCCGCAGCCGAAGCGGAGGAGCACGAGCGGGCTCTCGATGGACGGTGTCGACGACATCCTCGGAAATCGCGCGAGGTGCTGCAACCCCGTCCCCGGTGACCGCGTCATCGGCTTCGTCTCGCGGGGTCGCGGCATCGTGATTCACCGCCGCGACTGTGTGCACGTCAAGTCCACCGAGGAGCCGGAGCGCCTCGTCGAGATCGACTGGGGCGGTTCGCAAGGGGAGCGCCATCGCGTCGAGATCGAGATCCGCGCTCGGGATCGCGCGGGCCTGCTCCGCGACGTCTCGAACCTCGTCGCCGCCGAGGACGTCAACGTCGCGTCGGCGCGAGCCGAGGGGACCAAGGACGGCGCGGCGTGGCTGCGCTTGACGCTCGACCTCAAGACCGCCGAGCAGATGGTCCGGGTGATCCAGCGGATCGACACCTTGCCCGAAGTGCTCGAGGTACGTCGCGTCGCGCGCTGAGCGGCTCCGGCGCATTGTGGCGCGTGGCCGACGACCGCGCGTGACGAGCCGAGGCTTGTGCTCACACCTTCCGGAACGCGCCGCTCCGCCGCGGATCGCCCGCGCCCGAGAGCGTGCCGTCGGCCGCGCGTCGAACGAGGTGCACGCCGCCGAAGAACAGGTTCTTCTCGTCGAAGCGCACGAACGATTCGGCTCCGAGTGTGGCGAGCGCGTCGCCGCGATCGTGCAGGTCCATCACCTCGGCGTTGAGGACGCCGGCCTCGAAGTGGAGTCGCGCGGCAGCGACTGCGCGCTCGGCGTCGTAACCGCGATCGATGAGGAACGTGACGACCTGGGTGATGGCCGTGCGAATGCGGTTGGCGCCGCCAGTCCCGAGCACCGTGATGCCGCCCTCCTCGTCCAGGAGCAGCGTTGGCGACATGCCGGTCGAGAGCCGCTCGCCGGCGGGGCTCGTCCCGAAACCACCCGGGTGGAGATCGGCCTCGCCCATGAGGTTGTTCATCATGATGCCGGTGTCGCCGATCAGCTGACCGTTGCCTTCGCCGAAGCTGAAGGTGACGGCACAGGCGTTGCCGGCTGCGTCGAGCACACTGACGTGCGTCGTCGACGGCTGGCCGGGCTTGGTCGGGGCTTTCGGGAGGATCGGCGCTGCGACGAGCGCACGAAATCGGGCGAGGGCATCGTCGAAGGAGGTCCTGCCGAGTCCCCGCGCGCGCGCCTCGTCGGCGGTCGCCATCGCGCAGGCGAGGTGACGCGCATGCTCGACGCTGCCCGGCGAAAATTGATGAAAGTCACTCGACTCGAGGAGGCCGAGCATCAGCGCGATCATTGAGCCGCCCGCACCCGGTGGCGGGTTCGTGAGCACGCGGACGTCGCGGTAGGTGCGCTCGAGGGGCGTGCGGAATTCGACGCGGTAACCCTCGAGATCGGCCGCGGTGAGGAGGCCGCCTTGGGCCGGCGAGAACTGCGCAAGCATCGTGTCGCAGAGCCCGCGGTACCAGGCTCTCCAGTCGCTCGCGGCGAGATCTTCGAGGGCGTCGGCGAGCTGCGGCAAGACGAACACGTCTTCGGGGCCGAGCAGCTTTCCGTGTGGCGCGTAGATGGCCCGCCCCTTCGCGCTGTCGGTGAGGATCGCCTCGAGGAGCTTCGTCGCCCGAACCTGGAACGGCCCGAGCGCAACGCCTTCGCGGAGGAATCGGCACGCCGGGGCGACGACGTCGGCGAGCGGCAGGCTGCCCCAGCGCTCGAGCGCGGTGCAGAGCCCCGGGATCACGCCGGGGACGCCTGCGGCTCCGGCGCCGATGTGAAACTGCTGCTTGGCCGGGCCGAAGTCGATGTCGACCGCGCGGAAGTCGAGGCCCGGGACGTCTTGCGGCAGGAGCCTCGGTGCATCGGCGAAGAAGTCGCAGAGCGTGACCTCACCGGTCGCAGCGTCGCGGTGGATCATCACGCCTCCGCCTGCGAGGCTCGTCAGCGCGGGCTCGCCGGCGGAGGTCGCGAAGCAGGCTGCCACGGCGGCGTCGACCGCATTGCCTCCGCGCGCGAGGATCGCGGCGCCCGCTTCTGCCGTGGGTGCCGAGCCTGCTGCGATCACGCCATGCATGGTCGCTACTCTAATCCGACCCGGGTGCAGCGCGGCGACGAAACGTGTTATCAGCGAGGGCCTCGCTCGAGCATCGCACCATGCCGCCCCTCAAGTACTTCGCACCCAACAGTTTCACCGCGGCCTCGCTCGTCCTCGGGCTCGCCTCGGTGGTGTGCAGCACGCGCGGCGAGTTCGAGCTCGCTGCGTGGATGATCCTCTGGGGGACCCTGTTCGACAAGGCAGACGGGACCGTCGCGCGGCTCTGCAACGCGACGAGCGAGTTCGGGGTGCAGTTCGACTCGTTCGCCGACTTCGTCTCGTTCGGGATCGCGCCGGCCGCGCTCGTGTACTTCAAGCTCGCGCCGACCTCGTCCACGCCGGGATTTGTCGCGGCCGCCTCGGCGCTCTATACCGTGGCGCTCTCCGTTCGCCTCGCGCGCTTCAACATCACGACTGGCGGTGAGGGCGTGTTCTTCGGGATCCCCGGCACCTTCATGGGGGCGCTGGTCGGTTCCTCGTTCCTCACCGCGGCGAAGTACGGCATGCCCGAGTCGGTCTACGGATACTTCCCGTCGCTGCTCGTGGTCGGGGCGTTCGCGATGGTCAGCACGGTTCGTCTGCCCAAGCTGAAGCCCCGCGAGAACAAGGCGATGAACGCATTCCAGACGCTCAACGTGCTTGCGGCCTACATCGCCGCCCCGTTCCGGGTGTTCCCCGAGTACATGCTCGGGCTTGCGCTCGTGTACCTCGTCGGTGGCATGGTCTATTGCCTCTTGCATCCCGAGGCCGGGCTGCCCGAGGCGGTGACGGACGAGCCGAAGCCTGGTGAAGGCGGCCAGCTCGCCGCCTGAGCGGACCCGGCCTGGTCGAGAGGCGGCCACCACACCGCCAAGGCGCTCAGCGATACTTCTCGAACAGGGCGGACTGGCGCGTTCGAAGAGAGGTTTCCTGACCGCGGATGAACACGCGTTCGCAGCGTGTCGCGAGCTCGAGCGGGTCGGCCGACCACACCGCGAGGTTCGCGTAGCGGCGCTCCCTGGGCGAGCCATGCTCCTCCAGGCCGAAGATTCGGGCGGGAGCATCGGTGATCGACGCCAGCGCTGCCGCGTGGGGCAGTCCTGCGCGTACGGCGTTCCCCGCGACTTGACGAAGCTTTCGAGCGTTGTGGCTCTCGCCCGTCGAGAGCGCCACCGTGACGCCGGCAGCGGCGAGCAAGGCTGCGTTTTCCTCGCGAGCCCCGCGCGCTGCGAAGTCGCGGGGCCCCTCGTCGAGCGGATAGACGATCGCCGGCACCTTCGCGGCGGCGAGCGCGGGCGCAACCCGCCAACCCTCGGCCGCCGAGGCCACGACGCCGCGAAGCTTGGATTCGGCGATGAGGCCGAGCACGTTGAGGATGTCGCTCGCGCGGTCGACGTGAAAAACGACCGGTAGCTTTCCTTCGATGGCGCGGGCGGTGACCTCGAGGTCGGCGCGGCTCGCCCCGAGCGCGCGGAGAGCGCGTCGATCGAAGGCTTCGCGCTTCGAGGCAAAGTCGCGCGCGTCGTCGAAGAGCTCCCGGACGAGGCGGAGTGCGCTGGCGCGGTTCATCGGGCCCGAACCGAGCGCGTAGTCGTCGAGGTGCACGTGAAGCGCGAGGCTCCGCGTGGCGAGCGCCCGCGATGGTGCATCGCCGTCGAGGTCGGCCCACGCGCTCTGGCCCATCACCACCCCGCCCGCGGGCACCACGCCCACCGAGGTCAGGCCCTCGCGGCGCGTGATCGCGACGAGCGGCGAGCGCGGGTCATAGCCGTCTGCTGCGGCGAACGACGGTGCGATCGGGCGACCTCCGCTCAGCGCGTCATCGCGCCACCCCTCTTCGAGATCGATCTCGGTGATGCCCACGCGCGTCAGCGGATCGATGAGGCCGCCGGTCACCTGCTTTCCGTTGAGGTTGACGATCGTCAAGCCTTCGGCGGCCCTCGGATCGACGCCGATCGACGCGATGCGTTCGCCCTCGATCACGATCACGCTGTTCGGGAGCGGGGCCTCGCCCGCGCGGTGAAGCTCACCGCCGACGAGGGCGATGCGCGGACCCGTCGGATTCGGAAGCGCTGGCTCGGGTGGGCTCGGGGGCCGCGGAGCCGCTGAGGCGGTCGGCGCGCCGACGGGACGCATGGGTTGAGGTCGTGCGGGCTGCGGGCGCGCGGGTTGCGCGGCGGCCCGGCCCGAGAGCGAGAGGATGCCCGCGCCGGCGAGCTCGAGGATCTGTCGACGCTTCACGGCTCCACCTCGAAATCGCTCCAGGGCTTGGCGGGCGAGGCGGCATCGTGACGGATCTTGCCGTCGACGAGCACGAGGTCCGCGCGGGTGTACACGCTGAATGGATTGCCGCTCCAGACGACGATGTCGGCGTCCTTGCCGACCTCGAGCGTTCCGACCCAACGATCGACGCCGAGCGCGCGGGCAGGGTTCTCCGTGACCCAGCGGATGGCGTCGGCCTCGCCGATGGCGAGCCCTGCGTGTCGGCCCGCCCAGAGGCCCTTGGCCGCCTCTTGGTTCATGCGGCGAACGCCCTCGGGCGAGTCGGTGTGCACGATGGCATCGGCGCCTGTGGCGTGGATCAGCGCAAGGTTCTCCGGGATGCCGTCGTTCGCTTCGAGCTTGAAGCCGAACCAGTCGGCCCAGGTGGAGACCGATACCTTGCGGCGCGCGAGGTCGCCGCGGATCTTGTAGGCCTCGAGCGCGTGGTGAAACGACGTTACCTGGAAGCCCATCTCGTCGCCCAGCGCGAGCATCGCGCTCATGTCGTCGGAGCGGTAGCAGTGGACGTGGACGGGGCTCAGGCCCTCGAGCACGGCCGCGAGGGCCTCGGTGTCGAGGTCGCGCGCCGGCGGGAGCTTCGCCTCGAAGGGCTCGACGTCGAGAGGGCCGCTCGCGGTCGAGGCGTCGAGTGCGGCGAGGCAGCGCTCCGGTCTCGATTTCGCGAGGCACGCTTCCCGCTTCGAGGCGAGCAGGTCACGGCGCCGCTCGCCGTCCGCCACCTTTTTCTCCCAGGCTTTCCGGCGGACGGTCTCGCTCGATGCCCACAGCGCCCACTCCTCGATCAGCCGACGCGCCTTCTGGAAGGCTCCGCGCTGGAGGGCGAGGTTGCCCATCCGCGTTCCCGGCGCGGCATGCCGACCGCGACCGTGGACGCGCTTGGGGTTCTCACCGCAGGCCATCTTGAGCCCGAACGGAGCCCCGGCGAAGATCAGGTCGCGCGCGGTCCGGGCCGGCGAGAGCTTGATCGTGGTCGCTCGTCCCCCGACGAGGTTCGCCGAGCCGGGCAGCACTTGCACCGTCGTCGTGCCGCCCTCGAGGGCGCGCTGGAACGCGGGGTCGAAAGGCCAGATCGCGTCGAGTGTTCGGGCACCGCCGGTGGTCGCGGCCGTCATCTCGTTGCCGTCGTCGTGGGCCTGCGCGGCCGGCATCGGGAAGACGCCCATGTGCGAGTGGGTATCGATCAAACCGGGAGTCACCGTTTTTCCCGCGAGCTCGATCACGCGCGCGCCGTCCGGTGGAGTCCCGGGGCCGTCACCGACCGCCGCGATGCGCCCTCGGAGGAGGAGCACGTGGCCGCTCGTGATCTCCTTGCCGTTGCCGATGAGCAGCCGCGCGCCGCGGAGCAACAGGGCGGGCGCGTCATCGACCGCAGCCGGGTGATCGGTGGGCTTCGGAGCGTCGACCCGCCATGGCGCCGCGGCCATCGCGGGGGGCGCAGGCCGTGCCGCGGCGACGGCGACCACGGCGTCCGGCGACCGCGTCGCCGTGCCAGGAGCGGGCAGGCACGCCGTCGCGAGCACGCAGGCTCCACCGAGGCCGAGCGAGCCCACGAGCCGAGCGTGACGGGGATCCCCGGTTCGACCGGCAGAGAGGAACTTGCGCGCGAAGCTCAGAGGACCTCCTGCCAGTTGAAGGGGTAGTTCTTCCACTTGCCGTTCGCGAAGCAGTCGAGCTTCAACGTCTGGTTGATCTCCTCGTCGATGATGTCGCAGCGCATGTCGAAGTCGTCTTCGCCGCACGGACCCTTCTTGCACTGGAAGTCGAAGACGAACTCGTCGTCGGCCTCTTGCCAGGTCCCCTCGAAGTAGAACTTCGTCCAGGTGCCCGGAGTCGCGTTCGTGGTCGCGTAGATGGTCGCGTCTGCCGTCCCATCCGTGTACGCTGCGAGTCGGTTGTACTCGCCATTGCCGAGCTTTGCGAGCGACTCCCAGTCCCGCTCGATCGCATAGTTGCAGCCCGGGAGGAGCAGTACGGCGAGCCCGAAGGTGAGCCCGCTCAGGGCGCCGCGGGGCGCGGATCGCACGTCGGTCATGGAGCGCAGGATCACCGGAACGGTTCGGAACCGCAAGCCCGGTTCGGTCGGACGTCGAGGTTGACCCCCCAGCCACCCCGCGTATACTCCCGCGCCCAACAAGGCCTCCCCGCAGGCTGCTCATTCCGGGCGGCTCGCGGTCAGGCGTCGGAGCCCGACACATGCTTCATCCGGTTAAAAAGGCTGATATCGTCACGCAGTACCGAACCCACGAGAAGGACACCGGCTCGCCCGAGGTCCAGATCGCCTTGCTCTCCGAGCGCATCTCGGAGCTGACGGAGCACTTCAAGACGCACGCGAAGGATCACCACTCGCGCCGTGGTCTGCTCAAGCTCGTCAGCCAGCGCCGCCGCCAGCTCGATTACCTGAAGCGCGTCGATTACGACCGCTACAAGGCGCTGATCGGCCGACTCGGCCTCCGCAAGTGATCCACCGCTCGGCTCGCCGAAGTCGGGGCGATGGCTCGTCCCGGCTTCGCGGCCGACCCTAACCCCGCGATGGCGCTGCGCCGCCGCGGGCGATCCCGGACTCCCCGGCCCCCGATGGTTCGTGTCGGTCGGCTCGAGTCCGGCTCCCACTCTCGAAACCGCCGCGTCCCGGCAAGTCACTCTTCGTCTTCGATTCCTGCGCATGACCGCGCTCGCCTCAACGCGACCGTGACCGTCATGCCCAGGAACCGAGGAAGAAGAACCTGCTGCGGTCCGGCCCGAACGCGAGGCGCCCGCCTTCGAGGCGGCGCCCGTTGGAGATCGCACCATGTCCGTTCGTCAAATCATCCGTGAATCCGTCATGCTGGGCGGCCGTCCGCTCACCTTCGAGACCGGCAAGCTCGCGAAGCTCGCCGAGTCCTCGGTGCTCGTCACCTACGGCGAGACCCAGGTGCTCGTCACCATGTGCTACGCGCCCCCGCGGCCGGGCACCGACTTTTTCCCGCTGACGTGCGAGTACGTCGAGAAGACCTACGCCGCCGGCAAGATCCCGGGCGGCTTCTTCAAGCGCGAGGGGCGCCTGCGTGACGAGGAGGTCCTCTCGTGCCGCATCATCGACCGCCCGCTGCGTCCGCTGTTCCCCGATGGGTTCCGCATGGACACGCAGGTCATCGCGACGGTGATGTCGTCGGATGGCGAGAACCGCGGCGACGTCCTCGCGCTGACGGGCGCGAGCCTTTGCTGCAGCATGTCCAGCCTGCCCTGGGACGGCCCGGTGGTCGGCGTTCGCGTTGGCCGAATCGACGGCGAACTGGTCATCAACCCGACGAACAGCCAGTTCGAGAAGTGCGACCTCAACATCATCGTCGCCTGCACGCGCGACGCGATCGTCATGGTCGAGGGCGGCGCCTCCGAGGTCAGCGAGCAAGAGATGGCGGACGCCCTCCAGTTCGCCCACGCGTCGGCGCAGCCGGTGCTCGACCTGATCGAGGCCATCACCAAGGCCGTCGGCAAGCCGAAGATCGCCTGGACTCCCGACGCGCTGCCCGAGGGCGTCGCGAAGCGCGTGAGTGAGCTCGTCGACGGCGAGCTCGACAAGGCCGCTCGGGTCAAGGAGAAGCAGGCTCGCTACGAGGGCTACGCGCAGCTCAAGGCGAAGATGCTCGACGCCCTGAAGGCCGAGCTCGGAGACGACAAGTATCCCGCGATCGAGAAGCTCGCGAAGAACGAGTTCGACGAGCGCAAGTACCACGTCGTCCGAAACTTCATGCTCGCCGAGCAGCGCCGCATCGACGGCCGCGGTCCGCGTGACATTCGCCCGATCGCGACCGAGGCCGGCGTGCTCTTCCGCACCCACGGCAGCGCGCTGTTCCAGCGCGGTGAGACGCAGGCGATCGCGACCACGACCCTCGGCACGACGAGCGACGAGCAGAAGATCGATGCGCTCACGGGCGAGAGCTGGAAGCGCTTCTACCTGCACTACAACTTCCCCCCGTTCTCGACTGGCGAGACCAAGCCGATGCGCGGACCGGGGCGTCGCGAGGTCGGGCACGGAGCGCTCGCCGAGCGCGCCATCGCGCAGATCATTCCGACGAAGGAGCAGTTTCCTTACACGATCCGCATCGTGAGCGAGACGCTCGAGTCGAACGGGTCGTCGTCGATGGCCGCGGTGTGTGGCGGCTGCATGTCGCTGATGGACGCGGGCGTCCCGATCAAGGCGCCGGTCGCCGGCATCGCGATGGGGCTCATCACCGATGGACAGCGCAACATCATCCTGAGCGACATCCTCGGTGACGAGGATCATCTCGGCGACATGGACTTCAAGGTGTGCGGCACCGAGAAGGGCATCACCGCCATCCAGATGGACATCAAGATCAAGGGTCTGTCGCGCGAGCTGATGCTGCAGGCGCTGAACCAGGCCCGCGAGGGACGACTCCACATCCTCGGCAAGATGCTCGAGACGCTCCCGGCCCCGCGCCCCGAGCTCTCCAAGTACGCGCCGCGGATCGTCTCGATCAAGGTCAAGCCCGAGCAGATCCGCATCATCATCGGACCCGGCGGCAAGACCATCAAGGGCATCGTTGACCAGACCGGCGTCAGCATCGACGTCGAGGACGACGGGACCGTCAACATCGCTTCCGCCGACGCCGAGGCGCTGCGCAAGGCGGTCGACATCGTCAATGGGCTCACCGCCGAGCCCGAGGTCGGCAAGGTGTACGATGGCATCGTCCGCCGCGTGGCCGACTTCGGAGCGTTCGTCGAGATCCTCCCCAACTGGGACGGCCTCGTCCACATCTCCGAGCTGGCCTGGGGACGCACCGAGCGCGTCGAGGACATCTGCAAGGAAGGCGACCCGCTCCAGGTCAAGGTCCTCAGCGTCGACAACGATGGCAAGGTCCGCCTGAGCCACCGCGAGACGCTCCCGAAGCCGGAAGGCTACCAGCCGCCGCCGGAGCGCGAGCGCGGCGACCGTGGCGATCGCGGTGGACGCGACCGAGGTCCGCGCCGGGATGACCGAGGTCCGCGCCGAGACGACCGAGGTCCGCGCCGGGATGACCGAGGTCCGCGCCGGGATGACCGAGGTCCGCGCCGAGACGACCGTGGCCCGCGAGAGGATCGTGACCGCAGCGAGCACGATCTTCCGCAGGTCAGCTTTTCCGACGCACCTGCGCCGGGCGGGAGTGCGGACGATGCCGAGCGTCGTCGTCGCTCGCGCCGAACCTCGAGCGCCGGTGGCGGCGAGGGCAGCGAGGGCGGCGGTGGCGGCGGTGGCGGCGAGGGTGGTGACGGCGGCGAGGGCGAGTCGCGCCGTCGTCGCTGAGCCAGAGGCGGAGGATCTGCGATGTCGGAACGTCGACGCGTCGTTGAGATCCTCCGCGAGTTCTCAATCCCGCTCCTCGCGGGCGTCCTCACGAGCATCGTCTGGGCGAACCTCGATGAGGTCGGGTACCGAGCGGCGATTCATTGGTCGCCGCTCGGGTCGTTCTTGCCCGCGGGCGTGGCGCACGCGGTCTCGGCCCACTACCTCGCCAACGAGATCCTGATGGCGTTCTTCTTCGGCATCGCCACGAAGGAGATCACCGAGTCGTGCTTGCCGGGGGGAGCGCTCTTTCCGCTGAACCGTGCCGTGAACCCGCTACTCGGGACGCTCGGTGGGGTGCTCGGCCCCATCCTGGTCTACAAGGTGATGGTGAGCGTGCTCGGTGCGCCGGAGATCGCCTCGGGCTGGGGAATCCCGACCGCCACCGACATCGCGCTCGCCTGGCTCGTCGCTCGCGCCGTGTTCGGCGCGAAGCACCCGGCGGTGAGCTACCTGCTTCTGCTCGCGGTGGCGGACGACGGGATCGGCCTCGGGATCATCGCGGTCTTCTATCCTGACCCGACGCATCCGACACAGCCGCTCTGGCTCGGCCTCGTCGTGCTCGCGATGGCTTGCGCGTGGGTGATGAAGCGTCGCGGCGTGCTGTCGCCGTTGCCTTACGTCGTGGTGCCGGGCGTGCTCAGCTGGGCCGCGCTCGCGCAGGCGCACATGCATCCCGCCCTCGCGCTCGTGCCCATCGTTCCATTCATGCCGCACGCGATCCGGGACGAGGGGCTGTTCGTCGAGAGCGTCGGGCCCGATCCAGCCACCGACACGATGCGGCGCTTCGAGCACGCCGTGAAAAAGCCCGTGGACTTCGGCATGTTCGGCTTCGGCCTCGTCAACGCCGGCGTCGCGTTCGCGGCCATCGGTCCGGCGACCTGGGCGGTGTTGGCGGCCTTGCTCGTCGGCAAGACGCTGGGGGTCACGACGCTCGCGCTGGTCGCCGACAAGCTCGGCTTCTCCTTGCCCGAGGGAATGACGCTGAAGGCGCTCGTCTTCGCAGGGCTCACGGCCGGACTTGGGCTCACGGTCGCGCTGTTCGTCGCGGGCGCGGCGTTCACGGACCCGACGATCCAGGCCGCAGCGAAGATGGGGGCCTTGTTCTCGGTGGCGGCGGCACCCCTCGCGATCGTGGGGTCGAGGCTCTTCGGCCTTCGACGGACCACGAACTGACACGAGCCCGCTCTCGCACGCCGGTCGGGTTGTGGTAGACCCCGTTTCGTGAGCGTTGCCGAGAAGCTCTGTCGCCTTCGTGCGCGCCTTCGCGAGCTCGATTCGGTGCTCGTGTGTTTTTCGGGCGGCGTCGACAGCGCCTTCGTCCTCGCGGTCGCGCACGAAGTCCTCGGGGCACGTGCGATCGGGATGACGGCGGTCTCACCGAGCCTTCCGGAGCTCGAGCGCGACGAGGCGATCGCGATCGCGCGGACGATCGGAGCGGACCATCGGCTCGTCGAGTCGAGTGAGATCGAAGACCCCGCCTACGTCGCGAACAACCCCGACCGCTGTTTTCATTGCAAGAGCGAGCTCTACCGACTCGCCCACGTGAAGCAGCGTGACTGGGAGGTCGGCTTCATCCTGAACGGGACGAACGTCGACGACCTCGGTGACTACCGGCCTGGGCTGGAGGCGGCGAAGAACGCCGGCGTCCTCAGTCCGCTGGTCGAGCTCGGATTCACGAAGGCCGACGTCCGCGAGGCCGCCCTCGCAACCGGGCTCGGAGTCTGGGACAAGCCGGCTTCCGCGTGCCTGTCGAGCCGCATCCCTTACGGCACGAGCGTCACGCGGGAGCGGCTCGCTCAGGTTGGCTCCCTC
>Ga0194129_10006518_pt1 | contig 14269 bp, 11 predicted proteins | sample TA2KigCa35mmetaG_FD_150862 | JGI IMG/M metagenome (GOLD analysis project Ga0194129, IMG submission 150862) | Freshwater microbial communities from Lake Tanganyika, Tanzania - TA2015038 Kigoma Deep Cast 35m | ecosystem: Environmental > Aquatic > Freshwater > Lake | place: Tanzania: Lake... | reverse complement strand
ATTAATAGGAAAAATTAAAAATACAAAAGATCATAATGATTGGATTACTTATATAGAAGATAGACCTTTTAATGATAAAAGATATTATATAAGTAATCAAAAAATAAAAGATTTAGGTTGGAGTATTAATATAGATTTTGAAGATGGTATTAATAAATTATTAAATAAATAATTTAGTATTTTATTTATTATATATTATTATAAATATATAATGAAAATTTTATTATACGGAAAACAAGGTTGGATTGGAAATCAAGTTTATGAACTATTAGTAAATAATCCCAATCATGAAGTTATTGTGGCAAATGAAAGAGCAGAAAATTATAAAGAACTAGAGGATGAAATTAAATCAGTAGCTCCAACACACATTATTTCACTAATAGGTAGAACACATGGAACTATTGGTGAAAAAAAATATACTACTATTGATTATTTAGAGCAGCCAGGTAAATTACGTGAAAATGTCCGTGATAATTTATATTCACCTCTAGTTCTAGCAATTCTTTGTCAAAGACACAATATTCATTATACATATCTAGGAACGGGCTGTATATTTAAATACGATGAAGAACATCCATTTGGAGAGGAAGTAAATGGATTTACAGAAAATGATACACCTAACTTTTTTGAATCAGGTTATTCAACGGTTAAAGGTTATACTGACAAACTATTACATTTATTTGAAGACAATGTGTTAAATGTTAGAATTAGAATGCCAATAACTTGTGATTTAAATTCAAGAAATTTTATAACAAAAATTATTACCTATGAAAAGATTTGTTCTATTCCCAATTCAATGACAGTTTTACCAGAATTATTACCATTAATGGTTGATATGGCAGAGAAGAAAGTAACAGGCACTGTAAATTTAACTAATCCGGGATTAATATCCCATAATGAGATATTAGAAATGTATAAAGAGATAGTAGATCCTAGTTTTACATGGAATAATTTTACGATAGAAGAACAAAATAAAATATTAGCTGCAGGTAGATCAAATAATTATTTGGATACAACAAGATTAGAAGAATTGTATCCTACAGTTAAAAATATTAAAGTATCAGTTAGAGAATGTTTAGAAAGAATGAAAGAAAATAAATAAATTTATGGTAGAAATAATTTTTATTTTTTAGATATATATATATATATGAAAAAAGTTGCGTTTATACAATCAGAATTTGCTTTTACACCAGAATTAAAAAAAAAATATTTAGATAATATTCTATTACTTACTTCTACAAATGTTGAAAATATTTATAAATTTATAAAAAAAAATGCAAATAACAAAAATATTTATAAATATGTCTTATATCTAAATTCTAAGGTAACAAGCGAACTAATTGATTACTTATATATTAAAAAGAAGAAATCATCAAAAGCCAAAAAAATGTTATCAAAATGTATTTTAGTAGCAACATTATCAAATGCAGATGTTGTTATACAAAAAAATATAGAAAAAAAAACAAATATATATTTTAGTTTAAGTCCAATAAGTATTGTTTTATCAGCTTTTAATGGAATACCTCCTAACAGATTAATGTTAGTTGTATCGGATACAACTAGTCCTTATTACGAACAGATATTTAATATAAATATTACTCCTAAATATAAAATATCTCAACTTACTGTTGAAATAATAAATCAATTTGCACTGACTGGTTCTAATATTACTATGGCATTAAATACACCAGAAGAATATGAAAAAATAACTCAATTAATTTTACAAAGTAATTTTACAAGACAATTAAGTGTTATTGAAATTGAATATGTAAATATATTAAGTCCTTTATTTAATAAATTATCATCTATTACTACATCTAGTTCTGGTGTAGCTTTATGTGGTAATGTAAATATATATAATGATCTAAATAAATATTTATTATATCAAAATAATGCTTTGATGTTAGTTTATTTATATAAAGAATGGGAAAATTTTATAAAAAGAAATATAATATCAATTCAATCACCTAATTATAATATTTCTGTTGTTTATGATATCAATTAAATTTATAAACATAGTTTATTTTCTACATAAATTATAATTATTCACAAACCAATTAACAGTTTTAGTTATACCTTCTTCAATAGGAGTAAAATGAAAACTTTTAATATGATTCATTAATTTAGAATTATCAGCAGTTTTTTTGTATTGGCCATCTGGCTTATCAGTATCAAATTCCATATTATTTTCGTAATTAAATTCTTTTGCAATAATAAGTTTCATTATTATTATATTTTTTTGTATAAATAATATTATTTTAATATTATTTAATAGTATATAGATTGAATGACAAAAGGCAAACTAATTGAAGTTTGGGGTTTAACCTTGTGTGAAAACAAGAAATGTAGTTTAATCCATAATAGATATAAAAATTCAGCCTTAAATATGTATAAAATAACTCAATCAATACTAAATGGAAAAGGAAGATCATAAAAGTATTGTAGAGAAATAAAATAAATTCATTCCTGTTAAACGACAGTATATAACCAAATTTTTACACCTATATACTGTAAGTATGAAAAATTACTTATAAAATCAGGATTTAAAATACGCAACGCTCTAAAATAGACCTTACTATAAGAGTTTTATATCAATTAAGAGAATATATAATAATTAAAATAAATAAATTTTATTTTTTTTATTACTATTATAATATATGTCTGAAAATACAAAATATTTAAATTTTAAAATTAAAACAGATTTAAGAGGGAGTCTAACAGTAATTGATTCAGAATTTGATTTACCTTTTAATATCAAAAGAATATTTTATATTCAAGGTGTAGATAATTTAGAAAGAGGATTTCATGCTCATAGAAAGTGCGAACAAATATTAGTTTCTATGCAGGGTAGTTTTAAGTTATCATTGGATGATGGTAAAAATACAACAGAATTTTTATTAGATAAGCCAAATTTAGGAGTTCATATACCTTTATATCATTGGTTAAAAATGTATGATTTTACAAAAGATTGTATAATATTAGTTATATGTTCATATAAATTTGATGAAGAAGAATATATTAGAGATTATGATATATTCATTGAAGAAGTTAAAAATAGAAATAGTTTAATAATAAATAATTTTTCTTTACACCTTTTGAAATTTAAAATGCCGACTTTAAATTTCAATTTTTATAATTTTTATATTTCTTAGTTTTAGATGTTTTTTTAATATAATAATCTTGTCTTTCATAAGCACCTTTTAATATATTTTTATAGTTTTCCTTAGGTATTTCTTTTATTACTTTTTTAATATTTTCTTTTAATTCATTGTATTTTAATCCTTCTAATTTTCTTAATTTTGATTTTAATAAACTAAAATAAAATTCTATTCCATTACTATAATGTTGATAAGGAACCGAATACAATAAATTATTATGTTTATTTACTAATTCTTTAATTTTTTCGTGTTTATGAGAACTAGCATTATCTAAAATTATTAATTTATTTTTATATTTTGAGATAATATTTTTCTCCAAGAAATTATATAATCTATCTACATTTATTCCACCTTTTTCATATAAGTCCGAATTATTATGAACTTCAATTGTATCTTTTGAAAAAGTTCCAAAATCACATAAATCACAATAGTATTTAAATTTCTCTTTTCTTTCTTCTTTGGTTGAGTGTTTGTTTAATATATGCTTTAACATATTTGTATAATTTGTTGTATTGTATTCACAGTCTTTACATTTTCCAACTTCTTTTTTATCTGTTTTTGTTTTCCTTTTTCCTGTTTTATGTGATTCTCTTTCACAATGATTATTTCATTGACTTATAAAATTACATTTATAATCACATTTCTCACATATAAATTTATATTCTAATTGTTTATTATCTTCTAATGGTTTATTTACTTCCATTCTGTTATAATATAAATCAATATATTTTTATATTATTTTGATTTTTTACATAATATATATATAGTATATTTAATTTATTTTTTTTATTCTTATAATTTATATAAAAAAATGATGATAAATTTTTTAGATTTAAAAAAAAATTATTTATCAATAAAAGAAGATATTGATAATGAATTTACTGAATTATTTAATAAATGTGATTTTATTCATGGTGAAAAAGTAAAAATATTTGAAAAAAATTTTTCAGAATATTTAGGAATTAAACATTTTATTGGTTGTGCGAATGGCACTGACGCATTAGAAATAGCCATTAACTCATTAGATTTAAATAATGATGATGAAATAATTGTTCAAGGAAATACTTATATAGCAACATGTTTAGGAGTTGTTAATAATAATATTAAATTAGTATTATGTGATGTTGAATTAGATAGTCATATGATAGATATTACTAAATTAAAAAATAAAATAAATAGTAAAACAAAAGTAATAATAGTAGTACATTTATATGGATTAATGCCGAATATGGATGAAATAACTAGTATATGTAAAGAAAATAATATAATTTTAATTGAAGATTGCGCACAAGCTCATGGAGCTTTATGGAATAATAAAAAAGCTGGAACTTTTGGAAATTTAAGCTGTTTTAGTTTTTATCCAGGTAAAAATTTAGAAGCATATGGTGATGGTGGAGGAATAGCTACAAATGATGATATTTTAAATGAAAAAATAAGAAAAATTTCTAATCTTGGTTGTAAAATCAAATATCATCACGAATTAATAGGTAGAAATAGTCGTTTAGATACATTACAAGCAGGATTTTTAAATGTTAAATTAAAACATTTAGATAAATGGAATGAATTAAGAAGGAAAAATGCTGAATTATACAGAATAAATTTATCAGATTTAGAACATATAAGATTACCAATTATAGAACCTAATTGTACTCCAGTATTTCATTTATATGTAATTAAAACAGATTACAGAGATGAATTAAAAAAATATTTAGAAGATAAGGGAATACCATGTTTAATTCATTATCCTATATCAATAGCAGAAACTGATGCTTTTAAAGAGCATAATTTTACTGATATAGATGTATGCTTAGATAATTCAAAAAAAATATTATCATTACCTATGTATCCTGAATTAGAAGAAAATGAAATTTTATATATATGTGATAATATAAAAAATTTTTTTTTAGAAAATAATTTATTTAGTTTTAATTCAATAAAAACTATAAATAAACCTGGAATATTAAATTGTATAAATAATTTTAATTTTAATCTTAAAAGATTTTTTTATTTTGATAATTTTAATAATGATTTAGAAAAAAAAAGGGGGTTACATGTCAATATTAATTTTAATGAAGTTTTTTTAGTTATAAAAGGAAAGGTTGAAATTAAATTAATAGATAAAAATCTTAATGAAACAATAAGTTTATTACAAAAGAATGATATTAAATATATACCTAAGATGCATTGGTTAGAATTTAAAATATTAGAGATAGATACTGTTATATTAGTTTTAGTTGATGAAATTTTAAGTAAATCTAAATCTATTTATAATTATGAAGAATTTATAAATTTCTAATTAAGTTTTTCTTGTAAAAACTCATAAACATAAAACCCAACGATTGAAGATGAAATACTTCTTATTAAAGGATAATTTATACCTTTTTATATATTAAGTATATAATAATTAATATTTAATCAGCTATTATTTTATTTTTTATTTTATCAATTCGATAAGTAAACCTACATACAATAATATTTACAGAATTTATATTTTTTTTTCTTAACATATTATAAATATTATATTAAAATGAATATAACATTTAAAATCACTGATCAACAAGTATTTTCTAATTTATCTAATGATTATAATCCAATTTATTTAGATTATGAATATTCAAATAAATCTTCATATAATAAGCCAGTTATATATGGAATATTAATTGTATTAAAATCATTAGATAATTTAAATTTTGTATCAAAAAAAAAATTTGAAAATATAAAAGTAGAATTTATTAAATTTATAAATGTTGATGATGATATCAATATAGAATATAATAATGAACAAATATTAATATATAAAAATATTAATACGTTATGTACTAAAATTAAATATTCATTAATAGATGATCAATCAAATTTAAAAATAGAAGATTTTAATAATAATTTAAAAACTCCATTAAATGATAATAAACCATGTCAAAATTATTTACTTAAATTAAATATAAATTCATCATACTTAGAAAAATATTATAATAAAATTTTTCAAAATTTAAATTTATTACAAATTTATCAAATAATTAATTTAAGCACATTTGTTGGAATGATTACACCAGGATTAAATTCTTTATTTAATTCATTTGAGTTGAATTGGGATGATAATACTTATGAAGACATATATTTATTAAATTTTCAATTAGACTATTTTGATGAAACTTATAAAACCTGTTTTTATAATTTTTATGGAAAAAATACAAATGGAAGACTTCAATGTGTTTATAGACCTGAAAATGTAAAACAAATTAAATTAAAAAATATATTAATTAATAATGAACAGTTTAAAAATGAAAAAGTATTAGTAATTGGTGGTTCTAGAGGAATTGGAGAAGTAATTTCTAAAATATTTTATGCTGGTGGTGCAGATGTTATATTATCTTATTATAATTGTTATAGCGAGGCTTTAGCTATAAGAGAAGAGTCTAATAATAATATTAAGATAGTTAAATATAATGTATTAGAAGATTATGATAAAATTAATGATATTATTGATAATATAGAAGTAACAAAGATATTTTATATGGCAACACCAAAAATGATTGAAAATGAGTATTTTAATATTAATACATTTGATTTATATTATAAATATTATTGTAAAGGTTTTAATTTATTATTTGAAAAAATTAATAAAAAAAGTTTAAAATATATATTTTATCCATCAAGTGAATATATAAATATTGAAAATAATTTTAAGGAATATTCTTTAGCCAAAAAAATGGGTGAAGAAATTATAAAAACACTAGAATATAATTATAAAAATATAAAGTTTGATTATATTAGATTACCAAGATTATTAACGGATTTAACAAATAGCATTATAAATGATTTATCAAAAAATCCTTATGAGTATTTAATTAAACATTTTAATATATTAGAAAAAAAAGAAATTATAAATGATAAAAATATTACTATATTATCAAATCTAAATGTTGATTTTATATTAGAGTATATTAATAGGAATAATCAAAAATATTTAAATAATAATTATACATTTAAAACAATACAATTTGGTCAATTATACCAAACACTAATTTCATCTACTATTGATTCAAGTTATTTATTTTTTATATTATCATTAGAGGATATTTTAAACGAAGATATAATTTTTTATAATAAAAGTAAATATAAAGATGAATTAGATAAATTTTATGAAATTTTAATAAATTTTTGTAATAATCATTCAAAATCTCAAATATATTTTTTTAAATTAAAGCAAAAATATATAAGTCCATTTGATGATTCAAATTATAATATTCAATTATTATTAGATTACTTTAATAATAAAATTACTAAAATTCCAAATATCAAGATAATTGAAAATTATTTTAATGAAAAAATATTTGATTTAGATTTTTATCTTGAATCTAGAAGTTCATTTTCATTAAATTATTACCAATATTTATCAAATAAAATAACAGGTATTATTTTAAGTAATTTAGGTATGAGTATTAAATGTATTGTCGTTGATTTAGACAATACATTATGGGGTGGTATATTAACAGATGATGGAATTGAAAATATAGAAATTAGTAATGATTATCCTGGAAATAAGTGGAATTTATTTCAGAAAGTTCTTAAAACTTATCAAGAAAAAGGAATAATTTTAGCAATATGTAGTAAAAATGATAAGGAATTAGTTTTAAAAGCTTTAGAAAAAAATAAAAATTATTTAAAAAAAGAAGATTTTATAGTTATTCAAGCTAATTGGAATCCAAAATCGGATAATATAATTGAGATATCTAAAATTTTAAATATTTCAGTTGAACATATATTATTTATTGATGATAATCCTATAGAAAGAGAAGAAGTTAGACAAAATTTACCTAAATGCAATATATTAGAAATTAAAGAAGTAGATCCTCTTCATTATATAAATCAATTACTTCTATGTCCAATATCTATGAATAATAATATTTTAGAAAGTGATTTACAAAAACATAATCAATATGTTATTCAAACAGAGTATGAAAATCAAAAATCAAGTATTGGTAATTTAAATGATTTTTATTATTCATTAAATACCCATATAACATTTAAATATATTGATGATACTAGTTTTAAAAGAGCATTTCAATTAATATTAAAAACAAATCAATTTAATTTAAATAAATATATTTTTAATGAAGAAGAATTTAGTAATTATTTGAATAAAAATATAGGTATAATATTAGAATATTCCGACAAATTTATTAATTTTGATCAAGTTGGTATAATATTATTAAAAGAAATAAATAATGAAATAATTATTGATAATATTATTTTATCATGTAGAGTATTTAATAGAGATTTTGAAAAATGTATATTTACCCTTATAAAAAAAATTTTAATTTTTAAACAAAAAAATACATGTATTGGCAATATAAAAAAAACAGAAAAAAATAAAAATTTCCATAATATTTATGAAAATAATAATTTTGTTGAAAATAATGATATATATATTTATAAAATAAATAATGAAAATTATAAATATCCTGATTGGATTAAGTGTGATGATGATAATATATTTAATGTTGATGTTAAATATAATATATCTGAAAAGAATATTAAATTTAATGAAAACAATAATATAATTAATAATAATATAATTAATAATAATATAAATAATGATATTATTAAAAGTATAAAAATATTTATTTTGGATTCATTATTATGTAATGATTATGATATTGATTCATTTTATAAAATTGAAAACTTTTCATCTATTAAAATGGTTATGTTACTTGGAATATTAAAGAATAAATATAAAAATTTTACAAATAATTTTGTAATAAAACTATTTTATAATAGTAATGAAATAGTATCAATTAATACTTTTTGTGAAAGAATATTTCAAATAATAAATAATAATATATTAATTAATAATAATGGTAATAAAAATTTAGAATTTTATAATATTTCAGTGATTAATAATAATAAAGAACTTAATAAAGTAAATGAATTTTTAATAGAAATGTATAATAAAAAATTTGCATTTTTAGATGAAGAAATTTTAAGATGGAATTTAAAAGGATATACTGATACAAATAAAGATGTAATAAATATATTACATACCAGAAGTAAGACATTCGATAATGATTATAAAGTTTTAGGGGTATTATTTTCAATAGATATATATTTACAGACAATTTATAATTCAAAATTATCTTTTGAAAAATCAAAAGAAATAATGGTTTGGAATTATAAAAAAGAATCTAAATATAGTTCGCTTGATCCAATTAATTATTTAATGGATAATAATAATTCTATAATAACTTCTAATATGATAGTAGAAACATCATTAGAAGTTTTAAAGAATATAGGTTTTCATATAATATATGAAATACCTTGTTATGTTTTAGCTTTAGAATATTCTTATGAAAATTTAATTATAGATACAAGTGCTTCAAAAAATGAAATATATGAATGGATAAAAATTGTTAAAGAAAACAATTCAATACCTTTAGAAAATATAAATTTTGATGATAATATATGTAATATATTAGAAGAATTATGGATTAAATTTAGTGTTAAATATAATTTATTATCAATCTATAAAAATTCTAATTTTTTTAAATGGAGATTTATTCAAAGTAAATATTATAAATATTTTATTAATGGAAATATAGATGAAGGATATATAATTTGGAGAAAAGAAGAAACGGTTACTAAAAACATTGGAGTGCGGATATTAGAAATTTTACCAGGAATTAAAAGTTTAGAAAATGATAACATATTCATAATTTTAATTAATAAATTTATAAAATATTGTATTTTAGAAAAATTTGAGGTAATTGATTTTCTATGCACATCAACTATTTTAAATGAAATTTTAACTAAAAATAACTTTAAATTAAAAAACAGTGATAATACTGGAATAACATCAGTACCATTTTTCTATAGCTATCGTTCTCATGTAAAAAAAAGAAATATGGGTATTTATATAAAAAATGAAAATCTTTTATCTAATCATACTATATATTTTACAAAATCGTTATCTGATTTTGATAGACCGAATTGTAGAGTTTGTAAAAGAGCTTTTTGTGATAAATTAGATATAGATGATGTATGTAATTAATTATAAAAAATTAATAGCATCATTGAATAAATTTATAAAATCTGTTAATGTTTTTATATTATTATATAAATTATAATATAAATACAAAAAAAAATATATTACAATCTTTTATATATTAGAGCGTTGCGTATTTTAAATGCCGACATAATTTTTAATAAAATATATTAAAAATTATTTAATATTTATATATAATAATGTCTAAAATTAATTATAAAAAGATGTATGAAGATACTCTTTTTGATAAAATTACTCTGCAAAAAGAAATTGATAATTTAAAACTTGAATATAATAAATTAAATGATAAGTTCGTTATTGAAACTAATGAACTGAAAGAACATTTAAAAAAATATACAGCACCTAAAAGATGTAAAATTTATTATGAAAATCATAAAGAGGAAATTATAAATAAAATTAAAGCAAATAAGCCAACGCCTGAAAAAACTAAAGAATATAATAAAAAATCTTATCAAAATAGAAAATTAAAAAAACAATTAGAACAAAATATAATAAATAATAATATAAATGATGTAAATGATGTAAATGATGTAAATAATAAAAATATATAGATTAATTGATTTTACATAATAATTATTGATTAAATTATTTTTATTACATAATAAAAATAATTTAAAATTATAATATAATACTGTATTATAATGAATTCAAAAACTGAAGTTAAAAAACCTCCAGATATTGAAACTATATATGATAATATTAACGAGCAAGTTTATATAACTATTAAATGTCCTTTAAAAACTGTTCTTAAAAATTATGATATTATTCATCCTATCATTAATAATCTCGTTATTGATATTAATGATCTTATAATTTTAGGATATCAATTTATTAGATTATATCTTTTAGATAAATTTAATAATAACAAAGAATTACCTATAATTAATAAATTATTTATATTGGATGTTCTTAAAACTATTAGTAAAACTACTAGTGAAAAGGGTAAAAAAACAAATGAAGCCAATATTAAAAATAAAGAAGGCAAAGATGATATTAGATTGTTTTATAAAAATATTTTTTCTAAATTAGTTAATAAAGAATTATTTTATAATAATAAAGGCTATATATTAGATCAAATGGCTAAAGAAATGTTAAGATGTATTGAAACTAATATTTCTACTCACTTTCTTAAACATTTATTCAAATTAATTAATTGTCAATTTAAAAAACCTAAATCGCTTGAAATTAAAAAAGAAAAGAATAAAGAAAACAGAAAAGAATTATATAAACAATTAAATGAAGATATTAGAAACTTAAAATCTGATATTATTGATAGACAAATATTAAATTCAAAAGTAGAATATCATCAATGGATTAAAGATAATATCAATTTTTTATTACCAGAAAAATTTACTAAATCAATACCATATGATATTAAAGCAAATCCAACTAAATATATTAAATTTTCAATGTATGTAAATAATAAAATAGAAGAATTAAAAGCAAAACCTTATGCTTTTATACCACAAAGAAATAGTATTGTTCCTAAATCTATTATATTAAACACATCAGCTATTGCTGATTATATTGGTTCAAATATTAAAAACTTATTTGATTATAATAAAACTGAATTATTACATAATTGTAAAAAATATCAATCACATGTTTGGAGTAAAATATTAAAATTAGAAAAAAGAAGTATTTTTAATAATAAAGAGTATGTATTTTATAATCAGATAATTACAGATGGCTTTAGCTGTAGTTTATTATTTATACTTAAAAAATATAAAGATAAAGAATATGGTGATAAAATACCTAAAATAAAAGAAGATGATAATGAATTTATAAAATTAAATGAATTAACAAAAGAAGAATGTGATAAATATCTAGATGATAAATATAAATTAGTTGCATTAGATCCTGGTGTAAATCGTATAGCATCCATAATAGATGAAAAAAATAACTTTTATAAATATTCAGGATTTAGAAGACGATTTGAAAATTATAGTAAAAGATCTAAACAAATAATTCAAAATGAAAAAGAAAAGAATAACATAATATCCAAAGAAACAGAATTATCTAAATTTAATTCAAGAACATTAAAAATAGAGGAATATAAAAAATTTATAGTTCAAAAGACAAAAACAAATGATGATCTAAAAGAATTTTATAATAATATATTATTTAGAAAATTAGATTTTAGAAGATATATAAAAACAAAACAATCAGAATATAAATTATTAAATGAAATAGAAAATAAGTTTTTAACAACTGAAGATAAACTAAATGGTAAAAAACTATTAATATTTTATGGAAATTGGACGAAATGTGGCAATACACTAAAAGGCACTATATCAACACCTGGTGTTAGTTTTAAGCGTTTATTACATAAAAGATTTGAAATATTAGAAACAGATGAATTTAGAACAAGTAAATTATATAATAAAACATTCAAAGAAATGATTAATGTTAAAGTAAGAAAAGGAAAGCATACAAAAAAACTTCATGAAATACTAACTCCAAAAGAGGAAACTGAAAAATGTATAAGAGTGAATAGAGATAAGAATGCTTGTAAAAATATATTATATATAGGTAAATATTATTTAGAAAAGCAATTAAGACCAATTTTTTTTCAAAGAGATAAAATAAAAAATGTAGTTAAAAAAGGAATAAATTTAACTACAAAATCTAAACCAAAAAACAAATAGTTGTTTAATTAAAAGTAGTAATTAAGCAACCACTGACAGGATAATATACATCTACTTAATGATATAAAAAACTATAAATGTATATTAAATAAGCCTGTTAATTTTAGAATTTAGTGCTATTTATAGCAAAGCTTTGTGTATGATATTTGTATAGAATATCTAAATTGATAATCTAACTATAGGTTTGAACGATATCATTTAGGATAAGTCGGCATTTAAAATACGCAACGCTCTAAATGAATATAACAAATAAAAAAATTGGATTTTTTGGGTCTTGTCAATTACATCTTTGTGATAATTTTTTTTAAATGAAAAAATTAAACAAAAATATAATATTGAAGTAATGTTTTCTTTACCTTTTTATGAATACGATACAGCCTATGTTGGATATAAAGGAAAGCTAGATTATTCTATTTTTGATAATATAGATATATAAATAATTGAAATAAATACATTAAATAACGATGCTTCTTCTCAAAAAATAATTGATTATGTTCAAGATAAAAATATATAAAACATTTTTAATTAAATTTCCAATTTATCCATTAAATTGGAGTGGTTATGGTGAAAATAAAGAAGATTATCTAAATTGGAATGGTTTAGATAATATTAATTATAAAGAAAAATTTAATCATTGTTTAGAAAGTGTATATAAAAGTAATATTAAAAGTGATTTAAGCACAAATATAACTGAATTTATAAAAAATAATTTTAATAAACAATTATTATTTACTCATTCATTGCACCCTACAAATATATTATTATATGAATTATGGAGATATATTTTACAAAATTTTTCTATAAATATAGAAGATAATGAATATATATTTACAGAAGAACTAATAAATTGTTGGTATAATCCATTTACAACTAAAATGATAAAAGATTTAGATATTCAATTTAGAAACGTTGTAATTGATGATGAATTTTACATAAATAGATACAATCAATTTAAGTCATTGTTTTAGATAAAAAACTATAAATATTTATAATCATATATTTTTTATGTTGAATTTACAATATCATCTATTTAAAAAGTATAAGGCTTAACAATAAAATTACTATTATTTTTATAAAAAAAATAAATTTTATATAAATAATATATAATGAGTAATATAATTAATTTAATAATTGATAATGATAACAAATCTAAGATTAATACAATAACAAAATTGTATATTGATAATAATATAAATTTTGTTATTATTAAAAAAAACATTATTAATAAGCGTCATTATCAATCTGAAGTAAATACTTTATATTTAGAAAATGATGATGATTTATTATTTCATAGTTTAATATGGGTTTATAAACAAAAAAAATATGATTATGTTTATTTTAATTATTTAAATAATACACAAAAATTACCGTTAATAGTAAATTTAGATTATTATGGAATA
>Ga0194129_10006512_pt1 | contig 14278 bp, 10 predicted proteins | sample TA2KigCa35mmetaG_FD_150862 | JGI IMG/M metagenome (GOLD analysis project Ga0194129, IMG submission 150862) | Freshwater microbial communities from Lake Tanganyika, Tanzania - TA2015038 Kigoma Deep Cast 35m | ecosystem: Environmental > Aquatic > Freshwater > Lake | place: Tanzania: Lake... | reverse complement strand
CCCCCTGTACGGCCCCCTGTACGGCCCCCTGTACGGCCCCCTGTACGGCCCGGCCCGGCCCCGGCCCTCATCCTTTTTCACATCGCCAACCCCTTCTCCCGGTTCTGACCGAGGCGAGACGTGAGGTTCGAGCGGAGCAGGACCGCGTCCTGACGTCATGCTTGGCGAGAGCAAGCCCTCTCCCCGACCTGGGAAAGGGCAGCGGCGAAGCCGCGGGTGAGGGTCGATGTCGTCGCGACGGCGCGGTCAGCGGATGCCAGGGGATGAGCGTCCGGTCCGGTCCAGGCGCTGAGTCTGGCGAAGATCGTCGAGGAGGCGAGTTGGGTTGGATCCTGAGCCCCTGCCCGGCCCCTGCCCGTCCAGCACCCGGGAGCCGACGTCAGCGCGTTCGTCGGGTGAGCAGCCGCGTGACCAGCCGCTGCGACGCACTCTCAAGCTCGAGGAAGACAACGCCCATGCCCGGCGGCTGCGAGCCGCCTGGGGGCACGACGCGGGTGACCTCGCCGATGCCGGCGATGGTCTCCATGTCCTCGTCGATGACGGTGAAGCGCAGATCGACCTTGGTGCCCTTTGGCAGCGGATCGTCGGAGCGGATGAACACGCCGCTCTGCGAGATGTCCGAGACGTATTCGGAGATGAACTCGTCGATGGACTCGAACTCACGGTTGACGCGCACGCGCTGCGCGCCGCGTCGCTGCAACTTCTTGTCGATGCCGTCGACGCTCATGACGCCTTCTTCTTCGTCGTCGTCTCGCTGCGCAGGCCCGGGGCCTCGTGGCCGCTGGCGACGACGTACTCGCCGTAGCCACCGCCATAGACCTTCGGCCCCGTCGGGTTCAGCTCGAGCACGCGGGTGCTGAGCGCCTGCAGGAAACGCCGGTCGTGGGACACGAAGACCATCGTGCCCTCGAAGTCGGACAGCGCCGACACCAGCAGGTCCTTGGTCGTCACGTCGAGGTGGTTGGTGGGCTCATCGAGCACCAGCAGGTTTGGCGGGTCGAACAGCATGCGGGCGAGCACCAGGCGGGCCTTCTCGCCGCCCGACAGGATCCGCACGCGCTTCTCGACGTCGTCGCCGGGAAAGCCAAAGCAGCCCGCCAGCGTGCGCAGCGTGCCCTGCGTGGCGGTGGGGAAGTCGCCCTGCAGAGTCTCGAAGATCGTCTTGTCGCCGTCGAGGACCTCCATCGCGTGCTGCGCGAAGTAGCCCATCTTGACGCTGGTCCCGATGGCGACGCGGCCATCGTCGGGGGACAGCGAGCCGGCGATCATCTTGAGCAACGTCGACTTGCCGGCGCCGTTGGCGCCCATCACGCACCAGCGCTCCTTGCGACGCACGCGCAGGTCGACGTCGACGACCTTGCGACCGGAGAAGCCCTTGACGACGTGGTCGAGGTGGATGACGTCATCGCCGGAGCGCGCCGGCCTCTTGAATTCGAAGTCGACGCGCTGGATGGTGCGCGGCGCCTCGAGCTTCTCGATCTTGTCGAGCTTCTTGATGCGGCTCTGCACCTGCGCCGCGTGGGACGCGCGGGCCTTGAAGCGCTCGATGAAGCGCTGCTCTTTTTCGAGCATCTTCTGCTGGCGATCGAACTGGGCCTGCTGCTCGCGCACGCGCAGCGCCTTCTGCGCCTCGTAGAAGTCGAGGTCGCCGGTGTAGCTGGTCAGCTCGCCGGCATCGATCTCGATGATCTTCTTCACGACGCGGTTCATGAACTCGCGGTCGTGGGACGTCATCAGGATCGCGCTCTCGCTGCCCCTCAGGAACTGCTCGAGCCAGATGATGCTCTCGACGTCGAGGTGGTTGGTCGGCTCGTCGAGCAGCATCAGGTCGGGCTTCTGCAGCAGGATGCGCGCCAGGGCCACCCGCATCTTCCAGCCGCCCGACAACGCGCCGACGTCGCAGTCGATGACGTCGGTGGCGAAGCCGAGCCCGTACAGGATGTCCTTGGCCTGCGCCTCGAGCGCGTAGCCGCCGAGGGCGTCGAACTTCGTCTGCAGCTCGCCGAGCTCGTCGACGAGGGCCTCCATCTGGTCGGCCTGCTCGGGATCCGCCAACGCGTGCTCGATGGCGCGCATGCGGTCGACGACGGCGGCGACGGGGCCGGCGCCCTCGAGCGCCGCGCTGAGCACCGTCATGCCGCTCATCTCGCCGACGTCCTGCGAGAAGTAGCCGATCTTCACGTCGCGCTCGACGGCGACCTGGCCGGCGTCAGGCTCCTCGGTGCCGGTAATCATTCGGAACACCGTCGTCTTGCCCGCGCCGTTGGGGCCGACGAGGCCGACCTTCTCACCGCGCTGGAGCGTCGCCGACGTCTCCATGAACAGGATCTGCCGGCCGTACTGCTTGCTGATGTTGTCGAGGGAAATCACGCGTCCGGCGTTAGCGGGGGCGCCGTCGCCGCGAAAGCCCCCACGCCCCGCGCCGCGGGCGCCCCGTCGGTGGCCGACGGAGCTGGCCCGGCTACTTCTCGGCCCGCTTGCGCGCGAGCGCCTCGGTCGACGTCCCGAAGATGTCGTACTGCTCCTGATGGAACGAGCCGCGCGGTCGCACCGTCAACTTGCGCCCGCACATCTGCTCGACGGCGTCGAGCGTCTCTCGCTCTTCGCCGAGCATCAGGTCGACCACCTCGGGGTGGGCTTGCACGACGATCATCTCCTCGAGCAGCCGCGGGGCCTGGCGCATCAGCGAGCGCAGGATCTCGTAGACGACGGTGCGCTTGCTCTTCAGCGCGCCACGGCCCTCGCAGTACCAGCAGGTCTCCTGCAGCTGGCGGCCCAGGCTCTCGCGGGTGCGCTGCCGGGTCATCTCGACCAGACCAAGCTCGCTCATCTTCACGACGTTGCAGCGGGCGCGGTCTGACGACAGCGCCTGCTTCAGCGCGGCGAGCACCTTCTCGCGGGCGTCCTCGGCCTCCATATCGATGAAGTCGATGATCACCATGCCGCCGATGTTGCGCAGCCTCAGCTGCACGGCGACCTCTTTGACCGCCTCGAGGTTGGTCTTCAGGATCGTGTCCTCGAGGTTGCGCTTGCCGACGAAGCGGCCGGTGTGATATCGATGGCCGTCAGCGCCTCGGCCTGGTCGATGATCAGCGTGCCGCCCGACTTCAGCCACACCTTGCGCGACATCGCCCGCGCCAACTCCGTCTCGACGCCCTCGCGCTCGAACAAGGGCTCGCTGCCGGTGTAGTGCACGAGCCGCGGCTTGAGATCGGGCGCCAGCAAATCTACGAAGCGCTGCACCGCTTGGAACGTCGCCACATCGTCCATGACCAGCTTCTCGACGTCGGCAGTGAACAGGTCGCGCGCCGTACGCAGCACGACGTCGAGCTCGGGCTGCACCAGCACCGGCGCCGCCACCAGCGCCGACCGCCGCTCGACGTCCCGCCACAGGCCGACGAGGAATTCCATGTCAGCCTGCAGCTTCTGGCGGCTCAGCCCCTCGCTCACAGTGCGCACGACGAAGCCGCCGACCTCGGGGTGCTGGTCGTCGACGAACGTGGGCTTCAGCTCTTCGAGCGTCGTGCGCAGGCGCGTACGCTCGGCGTCGTCGGTGATCCGCCGGCTGATCCCGATGTGCCGGTGCGTCGGCATGTAGACGAGGTGCCGCCCGGGCAGCGACACGTTGCAGGTGACGCGCGGCCCCTTGGTGCCGATCGCGTCCTTCGTGACCTGCACCAGGACCTCCTGCCCCTGCTTGAGCACGTCCTCGATGCGACGGTCCTTCGCCGGCCGCCTCTTCTTCGCCGGCGTCGCCCCCGAAGACGGCGTCACCGGCGCGGGCAGGTCGGTCTCGGCGTCGCCTTCGGTGGTCATCGCCACCGGCGGAGCGCAGTCGGCGGCACCGTGGACGTGGACGTTCTCGCCGTCGTCGTCGGGCAGGTCTTCCGGCGGGCCGACGTCGCCGACGTACAGGAACGCGGCCTTGTCGAGCCCGATCTCGACGAACGCCGCCTGCATCCCCGGCAGCACGCGCTGCACGCGCCCGAGGTAGATGTTGCCGACGATGCCGCGGTCCCGGTGACGCTCGATGAAGACCTCGGCGACGACGCCGTCTTCCACGAGGGCGACGCGGGTCTCGAACGGGGTGACGTTGACGAGCAGCTGATCGCTCATGGCGCACCCCCGGCCCCAGCGGCAGAAGACGACGAAGAAGAAGAAGAAGAAGAAGAAGAAGAAGAAGAAGAAGAAGAAGAAGACGAAGAAGCCAGCGCGGCCGGCAACGCCGCGGGCACGAAGTCATCGCCGTCGCGGTCGATGCCCGTCAGGGGCTCGCTGGCGTCGTGCTCGTAGACCAGCGCGACGGACTCATCGGCGCACAGGCCGAGCAGCTGGCGCTTCTCGTCGAGCAGCTCGACCGGCCGCAGGTCGTAGCCCATGATCCACGGCATCCGCACGTGGGCCCGCGTCGGCACCATGTCGGCGCCGTACAGCCCCCGCTGGTCGCCCCGCCCCACGAGCGGCAGCATCTGCCCCGTCGTATGCCCCTCGCAGAACACCGCCTCGATGTCGTCGAACAAGCGCGCGCGCCGCTCGACGTCGTCCACGAGCACCAGCCGGTCGCGCTCGGTGGACAGCAGCGGTCGCCAGCTGTCGTCGCGGTAGCTGCCGCGGTCACGATCGTTGGGCCGCTGCGCCCACTCCCAGTTGCGCCGACCGACGTGCACGCGCGCATTGGGGAAGGTCATTCCCAGGTCGCCAGCAGCGTCGAGGCGGGTCAGGCCGCCGGCGTGATCGAAGTGCAGGTGGGTCAGCACCACGTCGGTGACGTCGGAGAGCTGGCAGCCCGCCGCTGGTAGCGTCGCGTCGAGGGTCGTGTCGACCTTGAACTGCTCGCGCTGCTTGTCGGACCACTTGGTGCCCATGCCGCAGTCGACGAGCACGGTGCGCTGGCCATCGCGCAACAGAAGACAGTTCGTCCCCATGGCGATGCGGTTTTTGTCGTCCGCGGGGATCTTCTTCTCCCACAGCGGCTTGGGGATGATGCCGAACATGGCACCTCCGTCGAGCGCAAACGTCCCCGCGCTGACGATGGTCGCCTCATAGCGACCGAGCATGACTCGCATGTGCACCTCGCGGACGTTGGTGCATGGACCGACGCCCCGACGGGATTCCGGAAACAGGCGCCGCGTTTCGACGAGCAGGCGGAACGCCCCCGTCGTTGGCAGCGCCGCGGCGGTCGGCTCAGATGATGCCGCGACCGCGCTTCTGGACCTGCGTACCCGAATAGGTGCCCTTGATGCGCCCGATGCGCTGGATGCGCCGCTCGGCCAACGCGTTGGCGGCGCGCGTGGTCGTGATCTTCTCGTCACGGGCGATCTGGTAGATCGTCGTCACGATGTTATAGATTGAAGCCGCCTGCTGAACGGCCCGTTCACGATTGTAGCCCTCGAGCTCGTTGGCAACGTTGATCAGGCCGCCGGCGTTGATGACGTAGTCGGGAGCGTACAGGATGCTCTTCCTCTCGAGCATCGCGGAGTGCTTTTCTTCGTCGGCGAGCACGTTGTTCGCCGAGCCGGCGACGATGGCGCAGCGCAGCTGCGGGATCGTGTCGTCGTTGAGCACCGCCCCGAGGGCGCACGGTGCGAAGACGTCGCACTCGACGCCGTAGATCTTGTCGGGCGCGACCGCCTCGACCGAGCGGAAGTCGGTGGTGATCCGGCGCAGGTTCTCGCCGTCGATGTCGGTGGCGACCACCTTGGCGCCATCGCGCGCGAGGTGCTGCACGAGGTGGTAGCCCACGGCGCCCACGCCCTGCACGGCGACGCGCTTGCCCTCAAGGCTCTCGCTGCCGGTCTGCCACTTCACCGAGGCCTTGATGCCCTCGTAGCAGCCGAGCGCCGTCACCGGCGACGGGTCGCCCGAACCACCGAGCGCGCGGCTGATGCCGGTGACGTAGTCGGTCTCCATGCGGACCCACTCCATCTCGCGCACCGTCGTGCCGACGTCCTCGGCGGTGATGTAGCGGCCGCACAGCCCCTGCACGAACCGGCCGTAGGCGCGAAACAGGGTCTCGCTCTTGTCGGTCTTGTGGTTGCCGATGATCACGGCCTTGCCGCCGCCGAGGTTCAGCCCGGCCGCCGCCGACTTGTAGGTCATACCGCGCGACAGGCGCAGCACGTCGCGCAGCGCGAGCTCCTCGTTCTCGTAGTGCCACATGCGGCAACCGCCGAGCGCCGGCCCCAGCGTCGTGTCGTGGATGGCGATGATCGCCTTCAGGCCTGACTCCTGATCGTGGCAGAAGATGACCTGCTCGTGGTCCTTCTTCGCGAGCTCTTCGAACACAGCCATAAGGAACCTCCTGAGAGTGGAAAGGGGACCCCGGGCGGTTAGGGCACGGTCGTCGCCGACGCAAGGGTGCTGGGCCGAGGGCGCGGTGCGTCGTCGACGACGCACCGCGCACCTGCGAAACGCGCGCTGCGTCGTCGACGACGGATCGCGCATCCGCGAGACGCGTGGTCCGCCGTCAGAGACGCACCACACGCGCCCGCCACGAGCAGCTCGTCGTCGGCGCCCCCGGTCCGGTCGGTCGTCAGCGACCATCGTCGGGCGAGCGCGGCAACGCCTCAAGGCGGCGCAGGTCGGGCACAGCGACGGCCGCCACGGTCGCCACCAGAACACAGCCGACGCCGCCGATGACCACGGCGCCCACCGGCCCCAGGAGCTTCGCCGCGACGCCGCTCTCCAGCTCGCCGAGCTCGTTGGACGCGCCGATGAACACCGACGTCACGGCGCTGACCCGACCGCGCCACTCCGACGGGACGAGCACCTGCATCAGGCCCGACCGCACCACCATGCTGACCATGTCGGCGGCGCCGAGCACGGCGAGCATCGCCAGCGACAGCGGCAGCGATGTCGACAAGCCGAACACCACCGTCGCCACGCCGAAGACGAAGACGCCGAGGAACAGCGCGGGCCCGAGCCGGCGCTCGAGCGGCCGGACGGTCAAATACGCGCCCATCAGCGCCGCGCCGAAGGCCGGGGCGGCGCGCAGGACACCAAGGCCGGTGGCGCCGGTGTGCAGCACGTCGACGGCGAAGATCGGCAAGAGCGCCGTGACCCCGCCGAGGAAGACGGCGACGAAGTCAAGGCCGATGGACGCAAACAGCAGCGGGCGCCCGCGCAAGTAGCTCAGGCCGTCCAGCGCTGCCGACAAGCGCACCGCCGGCGGCGCCCGCGCCTCGACCGGCGCGGCGACCGTGGCCAGCAGCAGGCCGGCGGCGACGATCACGACGACGGCAGCGACGTACACCGCCGTCGGCGACAGCGCCGCCAGCAGCAGCCCGCCCAGGGCGGGGCCGAGGATCGTCGCCACCGTGAACAGCATCGTGTTGGCTGCGGCATAGCGGCCCACGGCGTCGGCGGGGATCAAGGTCGAGATCAACGCCGCCACCGCGGGACCGAGGAACGCCCGCAGACACCCGATCAGGAACAGCAGCGCGAGCACCGGCAACAACGAGCGCGCGACGACGACGAAGGCGAGGTGCCCGACGACGACGCCGGCGAGACAGAGGAGCGCCACGATGCGCCGCGGGAAGCGATCAGCGACCTGCCCGGCGACGGGCGAGAACAACAGCACCGGCAGGAACTGCGCGAGCCCGATCCACCCGAGCGCCAGCGGGTCGCGGGTGACGGCGTAGATCTCCCACGCGATAGCGACCTGCGCCATCTCGAGCCCGGCGACGATCAAGGCCCGGGCGATCGACGCCGCCGCGAAGCCGCGCGCGAAGGAAAGGACGAAGGCGGTGCTCACCCGCGACGTCGTCGCATCTTGCAGGCCCGCTGCCCAGCGTGCTCCCGGGGCTGAGCTCGGCGACCAGTCGCAGGGCAGCCGGAAGGCAGGCGACGACGACTTCTTGCTACCGCTCGCAGCCGTTCACGACGACGCTGTTGACCCGGCCCGGCGTGGCGCCCACGTCGCTGCGGGCGCGGCAGTAGCTCGACTCGACGTCGGGGGCCTCGGGCGCCGTGCGCTCGACCGAGCGCCCGTCGTCGCTGGGCACGATGGTCGACGAGAACGACGACACCGGCCGCCCGGCGCCGTCGAGCAGCACCACGCGCTCAGCGCGGCTGTTGGTCAGCGCGCACATGCCGTTGCTGCCGTCCTCGTCGACGACCTTCACGACCAGCACGTCGGCGGGCAGCGCGTAGGCCGCCGGATCGAATGCGAGCCCGGCGACGACGAGGAACGAGCCGGCAGGCATCGCCTGGCCCACGGGCAGCCGCGCGGTGCAGTCGTCGATCACCACCGCCCAACCCGACAGGTCGACGGTCTCGTCGCCGAAATTGGCGAGCTCGACGTACTCGCCGGCGGGCTCGGCGGCGGCGTTGGCCATCACCTCGTTCACCCCGACCTTCGGGATGGGCGCCGTGGCGAAGGTCGCCTCGGCGCGGGCGACGTGGCCGACGTCGTCCTCGGCGCTGACGACGACGCGGTAGGTGACGCCGAGCTGCAGCCCCGTCAGCTCGACGCTGTGGGCGAAGCGCGGCGGGGTGGATCCGCTCGTCGCCGTGCGCGCCGGCGCGCCCAGCGCCGGACAGGCGGCGCCGAGGCAGTCAAGCGCCTCGCCGGCGCCGTACCGCGCCTCGGTGGTCGAGGCCTTGTTGGTCTCGAAGCGCACCGTGGCCGACGTCTCGCCGGCGATGGCCTCGACGGCCCCGGTGACGACGACCGGCGTCGTGTCGCAGGCGGCGCCGGTCGTGAATGAGGTCGAGAACGGCAGCAGCGTCTGCCCGTTGTCGGCGACGATCCCCGGCGACGCCGCCAGCGTGTACGTCGTCGTCGGCACCAGCCGGGCGCAGCCGTCGGCTGGCGCGCCGAGCACGAGGGTGGCCGACGTGCGCGCCTCGTCGACGAGGACGGCCTCGACGGGGGCCGCCGGCTGCAGCGTCAGGGTGTCATCGCCCACGCCCTGCACTGGCTGGTTGAACGTCACCGTGATGTGCCGACGGTTGGGCGCCACCAGGGTCGTGCCGTTGACGTCGGCGGCGACCACCGTCGGCGGGCCGGCGTCGGTGGTGAAGTCGTAGCGGAACGGCGCCGCCAGCCCGAGGCCGTCAACGATGGGGTTCTGGGCGAGATCGCGGACGCCGGCGCCTACGATCAGGGTGTAGGCCGTGGCCGGCCGCAGCGGCGCGCGCGGCGTGATCGTCACCAGCGCCTCGGCGACGACGACGTCGATGGCGAGGACGTCGTCCTCGTTGCTCTCGTTCAGGCCGGCGGTCTTCAGGTCGGTCAGGAGCGATTCGGCGCGGGGCTGCTCGGCGACGACAACGGTGGCGCCGTCGGAGATTGGGTCGGCGTCGACGGTGGCCGGGTCGACGGCCTCGGAGAACGTCAGCGCCAGCGCCACGTTGACGGGCACCACCGGGTTCGACGGGGCAACCGCCAGCACGCGCGGGGCGGTCTTGTCGTCGATGGCGGACTCGGGGCGGCACCCCGCGCCGGCGACGAGGACGACCGCCGCGGCTCCCCAGGCCGGGGCACGGCCGGAGCGCAGACAACGAAGACCGGGGGCGAGGAGAGCGGCGGGCGTGGACATCGGCGGGGAGCGTACCGCGATCGGCAGAACCCTCAACGCGCGAACGTCCGATGGGATCGTTTCCGGGCGGACAGCGGCGACACGACCCGCGCCGCGGCAGGCCCGGGGTGCCGCACGGCACGCGACACCCGCGCGTCGGCCACAGCGGCGTCAGAGCGAGAGCAGCTCGGCGACGAGGTCGTCCTTCTGCGCCGCGGTCAGCGTCCGCGGGTCGAGCGCGCGGCTGGTGCCCACCATCCGACCGGTGACGATGAGGTCGTCGATCATCTGGCGCAGCGTGCGGCTCGAGCCATCGTGCAGGCAGGGCGCGGCGTGGGCGAGCCCCTTCAGCGACGGCGTGGCGAAGGCCGTCATCGTCTCGCGCGCGACGAAGCCCGCGCCGGTGCCCACGTCGTGCATGGCGTCGTCGGTCAGGTCGGCGCCGCCGTGGCACTGCAGACAGCCGAGCCCGCGATCGCCCGCCGCGCCGCGCTCGATGCTGTCGGTGGCGGCGATGGCGGCGGCGGGCGGCGCCGGCGCTGGGATGGTGTCGAGGAACGCGCCAATGGCGTCCATGCCGTCGCGGCCGAGCCCGCTGCCACTCATCCGGCCGATGCTCGTCAAGCGTCTGATGTCGGCCATGTCGCGCCCGACGCCGTCCCAGTGGAAGGGCGCGGTGCCGGTGATCCCGCCCCATGGCGGCGGCGACTGCCGCAGCCGCTCGACGAACGACCAGGTCGTGCCGTCGTCGGCGCCGCCTGGATGGCGCGACGCGCACGAGATGGCGCCGTTCTGCGTCAGGCGCTGGTCGACGGCGTGGAAGAGCTCGCGGCCGCGGACGACGTCCTCGGGCAACGCCGGTGGCGCCCCGATGAAGCGCGTCGCCGCATCGCGCTGCATCGGGGCGTAGCGCGCGTCGTAGAAAGCGTCGGCCGTGAAGCCGCCGTGGGCGAAGCGGCTCTCGACATCATTCGCCGCGGGCACCGCGCAGCGCGTGACCGACTGGTCGAAGGCGTTGAAGACGCAGGCGGTGCCGCCGTCGGGCGACAGGACGATGCTGTCGGCGCCGACGCCCGCGTCGATGACGCCGAGGATCGAGTCCTGTCCGCGGCCGACGGGCGTGCGGCGGACGACGACGCTGCCCGACCCGCGGGCCACCACCAGCTCGACCGCGCCGTCGGCGACGACGGCCACGGCCGCCGAGCCGTTTACGTTGACGTCCTGCAACAGCGTGCGGTTCAGCGGGTTGATGATCGGGCACGGCGGGCCCTCGGCTTCGGGCTGCGGGCCCGGCTGATCGATGTGCTCGCTGTCGTCGCTGCTCAGCGCGCCCAGCACCACTTCAGCGCGGCTGACGCCGGGGACGACGGCGGGGAAGCCGCTGGGGCCTTCTTTGTAGCAGGGCGCCGCGTGCACGCCGACGAACGCCGTGCTGCCGCTGTTGAACTGGGCCGGGTCATCGTTGCACTCGGCGTGGGGTACGACGACGACGCCCGGGTCGACGGGGTCCAGCGTCAGCTGGTCGAGCTGGTTCGGCGTGAAGAACGCCCGCGACGGCAGCTTCAGGCCCACCGCGTCGCGCTCGACGTCACGGTCGACATCGACCACCGACAGACGCCCCGACGTGAAGTGGCTGACGACCAGACCCCCGTCGGCGGCAGCTAGCCCGCGCGGGTCGTCGTCGGTCAGCGCGACGCGGCCGACCAAGACGCGCGCCGCGGTTGAACCACGCTGCGCCACACAGCTCGTGTGGCGGACGCGGGGGGGGCACCTTCACACGCGGCCTTGCGCACACTGGGCTTGACTCCGCGGGCTTTGCCTTTACAGTGCGCCGCGTCGCCGACATAGCTCAGCTGGTAGAGCAGCTGATTCGTAATCAGCAGGTCCCCGGTTCAAGTCCGGGTGTCGGCTCCACGAAGGTCCCTGAGGATCCACGAAGAGCGAGGCCCGGATTCGAGAGAATCCGGGCCGTCGTGTCTTTGTGGCTGCGAAGCAGCAGCAGCAAAGACACGGGACAGGGCTCCAGACAACGAAGGGCCCGGACTGCGTCCGGACCCTTCGTACCTCACCGGATGATCGTCGTCCGTTCAGCTCTGCGCCATGCCCTGCAGTTGCAGGGCGCGGATGAAGATCGCGTCGCCGATGCTCTTCACGTGGGCGAGAGCGGCGGCGCGGTCGCTCTTGGCGAAGCGATACTCGCTCTCGACGGCGACGTGCATGCTGAGCGTCGAGCCATTGCGGACGAAGCTGACGGTCGCCTGCTCAAGGGGGATGAAGACGTCCTTGGTGTAGGCGCGGACGTGGGTGATGCCCCGCTCGCGGGCGGCCTTCTCGAGGAATGGAATGAGCGAGCTGGCCGAGGCGACGTCGACCGGCAGGGCCACGGCCAGCTCTTTCTCGGACTCGACACCCGAGAAGACACCCACGGTGGTGACCGAGGCGGCGGAGACGAGGGCGGCGGCGACGGCGACGATCAGGGTCTTCATGGCGGGCTCCGTACGGTGAAGTTGCAAGGGGAGATTCAAGGACGATGCCAGCCTTCGGACGGCTTCCGGATGAGGGATCGGACAAATGACCGATGCGCATGCGCGGATTGTGCAACGGCGTCTTGCGCAAGTTGCGCAAAGTTTTTCCGGTCCGTGGAGCGTGGGGTGGCCGGGCGCATGGCCAGAGGCGGAAACCGGACAGGTCCTCCAGAAGCTTCAGCGCGGCGGCGCGGCGTGGCAAGGTCACAATGCCACGCATGAGCCGCTCGACCGACAACGACCCGCTCCTTGGACGGGTCCTGGACGGCAGGTACACCCTGCAATCGGTGCTGGGGCGCGGCGGCATGGGTGTCGTCTACCGGGCCTACCAGAAGTCGTTGGAGCGGCCGGTGGCGCTGAAGCTGATGCGCGGCTTCGCCGACGAAAAGGACGACGAGGAGCGGGAGGCCGAGTTCCAGCGGCGCTTCTTCCTGGAGGCGGCGACGGCGGCCAAGCTGAAGCACCCCAACACGATCACGGTCTTCGACTACGGCTCGACGGTCATCGACGACGAGCGCGCGTTCTTCATCACGATGGAGCTGCTTGAGGGCGTGACGCTCTCGAAGCTGCTGCAGGACCTAGGCGGTGCCCTGCCCTCCCTCCGCGCCGTGCACATCGCGCTGCAGATCTGCCGCTCGCTGCGCGAGGCCCACGCCGCCGGCATCGTCCACCGCGACCTGAAGCCGGGCAACGTCATGCTGATCGCCCCGGACGACGACGACGAGGACAGCGGCGACTTCGTCAAGGTCCTCGACTTCGGGCTCGCCAAGACCAAGACCGGGAGCGTCACCCCCGGTCAGCAGCTGACGAAGGCCGGCACGTTCCTCGGCTCGCCCCGCTACGTCGCTCCCGAGCAAATCGAGAGCGGCCCCGTCGACGGTCGCGCCGACATCTATGCGCTCGGCTGCGTGCTGTACCGGATGCTGTGCGGGCGGGTGCCCTTCGACGGCGAGCAGCCCGCCGAGGTGATGCTGAAGCACGTGAACGACCCCGTGCCGTCGTTGCGGCGCGACGGTCTGATCCTGCCCGTCGGGCTCGAGCAGCTTGTGCTGCGCTGCCTCGAGAAGAAGGCCGTCGACCGCCCCCGCTCAATGGACGATGTGATCGCCGAGCTGAAGCGCGCCCGCGGCGAGCTCGGCGGCATCTTCTCCGGCAACATCACCATCCCCGAGGACGTCCGCGAGCGCCTGCGCGCCCAGATGCTCGCCAGCGGCGAAGGCGCCCCGGTCGCGGCCGCGCCGAAGACCACCGCGTCCTCGCGCCCCGCTCCCCGACCGCGCGCCGCGGTCGGCGCCTCATCAACCTCGCCGTCGTCGCTGTCGGCCTCGTCGCCGTCGGCCTCGTCGCCGTCGGCCTCGTCGCCGTCGTCGCCGTCGCAGTCGTCGCCGTCGTACGCGCCGTCGCACCCGCCGTCGTCCTCGTCGCCCTCGCGGTCGTCGCCGTCGCACCCGCCGTCGTCCTCGTCGCCCTCGCAGTCATCGCCGTCGCCCTCGCAGTCGTCACCGTCGCACCCAGCGTCATCCTCGTCGCCGTCGGCCTCGTCGCCGTCGGCCTCGTCGCCGTCGGCCTCGTCGCCGTCGGCCTCGTCGCCGTCGCTATCCGCAGCTCGGACGAGCTCGGGCGAGTGGCAGTTCCGCGATCGCGAGGAATCGTCGCTCTCGTCGCGGCCGGGACGCGACGCCGCAGCCCCCCCGCGCAAGCCGTGGGCTGCAGTGGCGACCGGCGTCGTGCTCGGGCTCGCGATCGCGCTGGTCTTCGTCGCCGAGCACACCGGTGCGCTCGAGGAATTTCTTGAGCAGCTGCTCAGCCCCCCCGAGCCGGCGTCGGCGCCGCTGGCGTGGAAGGGTCCACGGGCCACCGAGGCCACGGCGGCGCGTCTGTCGATCAAGACCACCCCGGCGAGCGCCGACGTCTTCGAGGTCACCGCCGAGGGCACACGCCTGGTCGGGCTGACGCCGCTCACCCTGCCGTGGGACGTCGCCGTGGGAGATCCCGGACGCGAGTTCCTGCTGAAGAAGGCCGGCTTCGTCCCGTCGCGGGCGAGGGTCGACCCGCCGCCCGCCGCCCCCAACGGCGCTACGGTGTGGCTCGACGTCGAGGCGACGCTGCGCTCCCTGCCACCGGCGTCGCGCTAGAGAGCCGACCCGCATGCCGGACTGGGTCCGGCGCGCCGAGCTGTTTCTCGCTGTCGTCGAGTACGAGAGCGAACGGGAGTTCGTAGGCTGCTGAAAG
>Ga0194129_10006509_pt1 | contig 14285 bp, 13 predicted proteins | sample TA2KigCa35mmetaG_FD_150862 | JGI IMG/M metagenome (GOLD analysis project Ga0194129, IMG submission 150862) | Freshwater microbial communities from Lake Tanganyika, Tanzania - TA2015038 Kigoma Deep Cast 35m | ecosystem: Environmental > Aquatic > Freshwater > Lake | place: Tanzania: Lake... | reverse complement strand
TGTTGGGGGCGGCGGCGACGGGAAGTCATTCATCCTTACCCCAAGAGATCTCCTCAGGTCCGGAGACGGTAGGGCCCAAGAAGGCAACGACGCGGGCTCGATGCTGGAGGAGAAGTCGGATCGCCTCATAGTAGCGATGAAGGCCGTGAAAGCGGCTGGAGCGAAGGGGGCGATGGGTTTTGAAGCATGAGATCACGCCAACTGAAGTTCGTGTTCGCCGCCAGCCCGCCAGGGGGCGGGGAGTCAGGACCGTCGGACGCATCCGGCGGCAGAGACTCCCTGCTGCACATAGCGAACCGCAGGACCGCGAGCGATCTCGGCGCCAGTGAAGCCGACGCAAGTCGGTTGCACCGGCCTCTGGCCGGACAGCATTGTCCGTCCGCTGAGATCGGAACCCAAAGAGCCGGATGTGCGACCCACAAGTCCGGTTCTGAGAGAGGCCTGGGGGCGAAAGCCCCCGGGCCTACTCGACCGAGCGTCCGGCGATGGGGCGTGACCAGCCCCGAACCGCCGGCTACGATCCTCTTGGGTTGCGGCCGATAGGCCGCGTTATGCTGCGGCTGGTCGACCTTCAGCCCTATCCGCTTGGAGACGTCAGTTCGTGGATGCCGCCGCCCGTGAGTTTCTGTTTCGCCTTCTGCGGACCCCCAGCCCATCCGGCTACGAGCAGCCGATCCAGCGGCTCGTGAGGGAGTATCTCGGATGCTGCGCCGACGGCGTCACGACCGATTCCCATGGCAACGTGATCGGGGTCAAGAACCCCGCGGGAGCCACCCGGGTGCTCCTGGCGGGGCACTGTGACCAGATCGGCCTGATCGTGCAGTACGTCGATGCCGACGGCTTCATCTCCGTCCAGCCGATCGGGGGCTGGGATCCGATCCAGCTCGTCGGCGCACGGGTCACCCTCTGGACGCAGGATGGCCCCGTGCCGGGCGTGATGTCGCGGAAGCCCATCCACCTGCTCACCGAGGAGGAGCGGAAGCAGGTTCCCAAGATGAAGGACCTGTGGATCGACATCGGTGCCGAAAACAAGGCCGATTGCGAGTCGGTCGTGCGGGTGGGCGATGCGGTCACCTTCGAACTCGAGGTGCGGCCGCTGCGGCGCGACCTCTGCGCGGCGGTGGCGATGGACGACAAGGTCGGGCTGTGGGTGGTCCTCGAGGCTTTCCGCAGGGCGGTTGCCGCGGGCCCCCTGCCGTGCGCCCTGCACGTGGCCTCGACCGTCCAGGAGGAGATCGGCCTGCGGGGCGCCCAGACGAGCTGCTACGGGGTCGACCCGCACGTGGCGATCGCCGTCGACGTCACGCATGCGACGGACTGTCCCACCATCGACAAGAAGTCAGAGGGGGACGTCGCGCTCGGGAAGGGACCCGTCGTGTACCGGGGGCCGAACATGAATCCCCACGTGGTCGACCGTCTGCTGGCGGCCGCGGCCACGCGCGAGATCCCCTATCAGTTGGCGGCCAGCGGCCGGGCGACGCCCACCGACGCCAACGCCCTGCAGGTCACGCGGGCCGGGGTGGCGACCGGCCTGGTAAGCGTGCCCAACCGCTACATGCACTCGGCCGTGGAGACCGTCTCGCTCGACGACGCCGACCGGACCGCCGACCTGCTGGCGGCGTTCGTCCGGGGCCTGGAGGGCCCGATCTCCTGGACACCGTGATCGCCGCCGGCGGCTGACCTCGCTCACGGAACCCAGGTGACGGCCGTGCTGCCATTTCGGCATCCAGTCCCGACGCGGACGCACCTGGCGATTGTCCCAAGCCTCTGAAATCCGTGTGAAACCAGGTTTTGTGGTCCGCGGGACGGCCTCGGCACGCCGCTTGCATTCCTTTCGCCCATTCCCAGGATGGGCTGCCAAAACTCTCCGCGCTATCCGGACACTTTCCAGAGGAGTCTCTCGTGGCCAAACAAATGGTGTTCGACGACGAAGCGCGTCAGCCGCTGCTCGCCGGTGTTTCCAAGCTCGCCCGGGCGGTCAAGAGCACGCTGGGCCCCCGCGGCCGCAACGCCGTGCTCGACAAGGGCTGGGGCTCTCCGAAGGTCACCAAGGACGGCGTGACGGTCGCCGAGGACATCGACCTCGAAGATCCGTTCGAGAACCTCGGCGCCCAGCTCGTCAAGGAGGCGGCCAGCAAGACCAACGACGTCGCCGGTGACGGCACCACGACGGCCACGGTGCTCGCGGAAGCCATCTTCCGCGAGGGGATCAAGATGATCGCGTCGGGAGCCGATCCGATGGCCCTGGCCCGCGGCATCCACAAGGCCGTCGAGGCGGTCGGAAAGGCGATCCTCGCCATGGCCTCGCCGATCAACGAGAAGAACAAGAAGGAGCTGATGCAGATCGCGACGATCGCCGGCAACAACGATCCCACGATCGGCAACGTCCTGTCGGAAGCCTTCCTGAAGGTCGGCAAGGACGGCGTGATCACGGTCGAGGAGGGCAAGCAGGCCGAGACCACGGTCGACGTCGTCGAGGGCATGCAGTTCGACCGGGGCTTTCTCTCGCCCCACTTCGTCACCGACGCCGACTCCCAGGTCTGCGAGTTCGAGAACCCCTCCATCCTCGTCTACGAGGAGAAGATCTCGAGCGCCAAGAACCTGGTGCCGCTGCTCGAAGCGGTGAGCAAGGCCGGCAAGCCGCTGGTGGTGATCGCCGAGGATGTGGAGGGAGAGGCCCTCGCCACGCTGGTGGTCAACAAGCTCCGCGGGATCGTGCAGTCGGTGGCGGTCAAGGCGCCCGGCTACGGCGACCGCCGCAAGGCGATGCTCGGCGACATCGCCACGCTGACCGGCGGCCAGGCGATCTTCAAGGATCTCGGCATCGCCCTCGACGCCGTCAAGCTCAGCGATCTCGGCCGGGCCAAGAAGGTGATCATCGAGGCGGAGAACACCACGATCGTCAGCGGGGCCGGCACGAAGGCCGCGATCGAAGGCCGCGTGGCCCAGATCCGCGACGAGATCGGCAAGACCACCAGCGACTACGACCGGGAGAAGCTCCAGGAGCGGCTGGCCAAGCTGGCCGGGGGCGTCGCGCAGATCAACGTGGGGGCCGCCACCGAGACGGAGATGAAGGAGCGGAAGGCGCTGATCGACGACGCGAAGAGCGCCGTGCAGGCCGCGCTGGCCGAGGGCGTCGTGCCCGGCGGCGGCGTCGCCCTGCTTCGCAGCGAGAAGGCCCTGGAGAAGCTCGACGTCGAGGGAGACGAGAAGCTCGGCGTGGCGATCGTCAAGCACGCCCTCCGCTACCCGCTGGAGGCGATCGCGGAGAACGCCGGCATCGACGGCTCCGTGGTGGTCAATCGCGTGCGGCAGCTGAAGGGCAAGAACGACGGCTACGACGCAGACAAGGGGGAGTACTGCGACCTCGTCAGCGCGGGCGTCATCGACCCGGCCAAGGTCGTGCGGACGGCCCTGCAAAATGCCGCCAGCGTGGCGGCCCTGCTGCTGACCACCGACTCTCTGATCACGGAAATCCCCAAGGACGAGGAGCCCGCTGCCGGCGACGGCCACGACCACGGAATGGGCGGCGGCATGGGGGGCATGGGGGGCATGGGGATGGGCGGCATGGGGGGCATGGGCGGCATGATGTGACCGCCGGGCCCCGTGGTGGCCGCACGGCCTCGATTCGGACCAACGTTTTCACCCTGAACCGGAGACCCAAGCGATGGCAGCGAAGAATCTGAAGATCCGTCCGCTCGACGACCGCGTCGTGGTGGAGCCCGCCGAGGCCGAAGAGCGGACTGCCGGCGGCATCGTGCTCCCCGACACCGCCAAGGAGAAGCCGCAGCGTGGCCACGTGGTCGCCCTTGGGCCCGGCAAGCTGCTCGACAACGGCCAGCGGGCCGCCCCGGCCCTGTCGGTCGGCGACGAGGTGATCTACGGCAAGTATTCGGGCAGCGACATCGAGGTCGACGGCCACGACGTCAAGATCCTCCGCGAGTCGGACATTCTCGCGAAGGTCCTGTCCTGACACCTTCCCCCTTCCCTTCCTTTCCGGATCGCATCGAGGAGTAAGCCCGTGCCCAAGCAACTGATGTTCGACGACAGCGCCCGCGCCAAGCTGCTCAAGGGCGTCGAGAAGCTCGCCGGCGCCGTGGCCGTGACGATGGGGCCCACCGGCCGCAACGTCATCATCGACAAGTCCTACGGCGGCCCGACGGTCACCAAGGACGGCGTCACGGTCAGCAAGGAAGTCGACCTGGAGGACGCGTTCGAGAACATGGGGGCCAAGCTCGTCAACGAGGTGGCTTCGAAGACCTCGGACCTCGCCGGCGACGGCACCACGACGGCCACCGTGCTCGCCCGGGCGATCTTTCGGGAGGGCACGCGGAACGTGGCGGCGGGATCGAACCCCACCGCGGTCCGGCGCGGGATCGAGAAGGGCGTGGCGGCGGCGGTGCAGCACCTGATGGAGATGGCCCGCAAGGTCGAGCGGCCCGAGGAGATCGCCCAGGTCGGCGCCATCAGCGCCAACAACGACCGGGCGATCGGCGACCTGCTCGCGGAGGCCCTGCAGAAGGTGGGCAAGGACGGCGTGATCACCGTCGAGGAGGGCAAGACGACCGAGACGACGGTGCGATTCGTCGACGGCATGCAGTTCGACAAGGGCTTCGTGTCTCCCTACTTCATCAACCGGCCGGCCGAGATGGAGTGCCAGCTCGACGACGCCCTGATCCTGATCCACGAGAAGAAGATCTCGAATCTCCGGGACCTGCTCCCGCTGCTCGAGAAGGTGGCCCAGTCGGGCAAGCCGCTGCTGATCATCGCCGAGGACGTCGACGGCGACGCCCTGACGGCGCTGGTCGTCAACAAGCTCCGCGGCGTGCTCACCATCTGCGCGTCGAAGGCGCCCGGCTTCGGCGACCGCCGCAAGGCGATGCTCGGCGACATCGCCACCCTCACCGGCGGCACGCTGATCAGCGAGGACCTGGGGCTGAAGCTCGAGAGCCTCGACCTCTCCCACCTCGGCAAGGCGAAGACGGTGACCGTCGACAAGAACGAGACGACGATCGTGCAGGGGGCCGGCAAGCAGGCCGAGGTTCAGGCCCGCGTCCAGCAGCTCCGGCAGCAGATCGAGGGCACGGAGAGCGAGTACGACCGCGAGAAGCTCCAGGAGCGGCTCGCGAAGCTCACCGGCGGCGTGGCGATCGTGTCGGTCGGCGCCGGGACCGAGGCCGAGATGAAGCAGAAGAAGGCCCGCGTCGAGGACGCCCTGCACGCCACCCGGGCGGCGGTCGAGGAAGGCATCGTGCCGGGGGGCGGCGTCGCCCTGCTCCGCTGCCGCGAGGCGGTGGAGAAGGCCCGTTCCCAGGCCAAGGGGGACGAGAAGATCGGCGTCGACATCATCCTCCACGCCCTCGAGGCCCCGATCCGGCAGATCGCCGAAAACGGCGGCATCGACGGGGCCGTGGTGGCCGACGAGGTTGCGCAGAAGGGTGTGAACATCGGCTACGACGCCAACTCGGGCGAGTTCGTCGACATGCTCAAGGCGGGCATCATCGACCCAGTGAAGGTGGTCCGCGTGGCGTTGACCAACGCCGCGAGCATCTCGGGGCTCTTGCTGACGACCGAGGCGCTGGTCACCACCATCGACAAGGAAGACGCCAAGAAGCGGAAGATCGAAGGCTCCGTGCGGTGACCCGGCTCCCGCCGTGGGGCTCCCGAGGGTTTCCCGAGTAGCACCACATGGCTGAACAGCGGGACTTCTACGAGGTGCTCGGCGTCGAGCGGCGGGCGACCCCGGTCCAGATCACCGAGGCCTACCGGAAGCTCGCGGTCCGCTTTCATCCCGACAAGAATCCCGGCAACGCCGAGGCGGCGGTCCGGTTCAAGGAAGCTGCGCGGGCGTTCGAGGTGCTCTCCGACGCCGACCTGCGGGCCCGGTACGACCGCTACGGGCACGCCGGCCTCCAGGGGGGCCGGCAGCACGAGTTCAACGACGTCGCCGACATCTTCGAGGCCTTCGGCGACCTGTTCGGCGGCGGCCTGTTCGGCGAGGCCGTCGGCGGCCGCGGACGGGGCAAGCGGCCCCGCAAGGGACGCGACGTGTTCTGCCCCGTGTCGCTCACGCTCGTCGAGGCGGCGCGGGGGGCGACGAAGACCGTCGCCTTCACGCGGCACGAGGCCTGCGGCACCTGCGAGGGCTCCGGTGCCAAGCCCGGCACGAAGCCCCAGGCGTGCGAGTACTGCGGCGGATCCGGGCAGGTCATCCAGTCGGCCGGGGTGTTCCGGCTCCAGACCACCTGCCCCGCGTGCCGCGGTGCCGGCAGCGTGATCCGCGAGCCCTGCCCCGCCTGCGGAGGTCAGGGCGCCACCGAGGAGCACGTCGAGCGACGGGTCACCATCCCCGCCGGCGTCGACGCCGACGTCCGCGTCCGGCTGGCCGGCGAGGGGGAGCCGGGAGGCAACGGCGGCCCGCCGGGCGACTGCTACTGCGTGCTCGAGATGGAGGAGCACCCCTTCCTCAAGCGGGACGGCCGCGAGCTGCACTGCGAGGTGCCGATCAGCTTCACGCAGGCGGCCCTCGGGGCGACGGTGGACGTGCCCACGCTCGACGGCCCGCGGACGCTGCAGATCGCCCGCGGCACGCAGAGCGGCGACGTGATCCGCGTGCGCGGCCTGGGCATGCCCGAGGTGCGGGGCCGCGGGATCGGCGACCTCCACGTCCACGTGCACGTCGAGGTGCCCAAGACGCTCTCGCCGCGGGCGGAAGAGCTGCTGCGGGAACTGGCCGAGGAGGAGCACGCGGCGGTGAGCCCCCGGCGGTCGTCGTTTTTCAGCAGGCTTGCCGAGTACTTCCACGGCCCCGACACTGATTCGCCCGAACGCAAGGAGCAGGCATCATGACAGACGACGAGGCCCTCGACGGGGGCGATCCGGCCACCGAGCCGCAGGCCGGTCCCCAGGCCGCCGAGCCGGACGCCGAGGCCCGGGCCGCGGAATTCCAGCAGCGACTCCTGCGGGCGCAGGCGGAACTCGAGAACTTCCGCAAGCGGTCGCGGCGCGAGTACGACGAGGCGCTGCGGTATCGCGAGATCGACGTGCTCCGCGACCTGCTGCCGGTGCTCGACAACGTGCTCCGGGCGATCGACGCCTCGGAGAAGACCGGCGACCTCGAAAGTCTGCGGTCCGGGTTTCGGATGACGGCGCAGCAGCTCGAAAAGCTGCTCGGCAGCCACGGGTGCCAGCTGATCGAGACCGACGGCGCGGCCTTCGATCCGGCCGTGCACGACGCGATCCTGCACCAGGAGGCACCGGGCATGGCCGCGGGCACGATCGTCGGCACCGCCAGCCGCGGCTTCAAGCTCCACGACCGCGTGGTGCGGCCGGCGCAGGTGATCGTGGCCAAGGGGAGCTGACCGATGCCGACCTACGACTACGTGTGCGACGGCTGCGGCCACGCCTTCGAGCTGTTCCAGGCCATGAGCGATCCGGTCAAGCGCACCTGTCCGGAGTGCGGCAAGAAGAAGCTCCGGCGGCTGATCGGCGCCGGCGGCGCGATCATGTTCAAGGGCTCGGGGTTCTACAAGACGGACTACCGCAGCGACTCCTACAAGAAGGGCGCGGAGGCCGACCAGCCGCCGTCTTTCGGGGACGGCGGCAAGAAGTCCGACGCGAAGCCGAAGCCCTCCGGGTCGGGTGAGGGCTGAGCCGTGCCGCGCTGCCCCGTCTGCGACGCGACAGTCGATCTGGTCACCACGCCGACCCTCCCCTTCTGCAGCGATCGCTGCCGCCTCCTCGACCTGGGCCGCTGGCTCGACGAGTCGTATGGGCTCCCCGAGCGGCCGCGGCATGACGGTGCCCTGGACGGCGCGGTCGACGGCGCTCTGGGCGACGAGGACCCGGAGGCCTGATTGGCCGCTGTCGGCGGCCGAGGCTTATACTCCCGCCGCGGCGGCCACGGCAGGCCACGCCGCGGCCGCGAGGAGTCACGCCGTCCATGAGCACGCCCCCGAACCCCGTCGGCACGGTTGTTCACGAAGTCCGCTGGAGCGACGCCCTCCCCTGGTGGCTGTTGTTCCGCGCCGCGGCGGTGGCGTTCTCGCCGACGGTCATCCTGCTGGCGGCCTTGGGGGCGGTGGCCACCTGGGCCGGCTGGTCGGCCTGCACCCAGGCGGGGCTCGCCGGAGCCGACGGGTTCGTCGATCTCGCAACGCCGGGCGGAGCCATCGTGCTCCCGCACGGCGACGCGCCGCCGGCCACCCCGCTCACCCCGAGCCGCGTGTCGACCCCGTGGGTTCACGACCTCGTGCGGATGCTGCCCCGGCCGCTGGCCGAACTCGTGGCCCTCGTGAGCGTGCCCTTTCGTCCCACCGCCAGCCTGGCGGCGATGCTCGGCGCGGCGGCCCGGATCGGCTGGTTCGTGCTGGTCTGGTCGATCTTCGGCACCGGCATCACGCGGCACGTGGCCCTGAAGCTCGTCGGTGAAGAGGCTCCGGGGCCCGTCGGCTCCGTCCTCTACGGCTCGGCGAAGTGGCTCTCGGCGTTCAACGCGGTGCTGTTCGTGCTGGTGGGGATCCTCGCCCTGAGCGTCCCGGGCGCCCTGCTCGGCCTCGCCATGCGGACCGCCTGGGGCCTGGCGTTCGCCGGCGCGGTCTGGCCGCTGGTGCTGCTCGGGGCCATCGTGCTGGCGATCCTCGCGGTGGGGGTCGTGGCCGGCTGGCCGCTGATGGTCGCGGCGGTGGGCGTCGAGCGGGGCGACAGCTTCCAGGCGATCTCGACCGCGTTCTCCTACCTCTACCAGCGGCCGCTGCATTACGCGTTCTACGCGCTGCTGGCCTTGGCGGTGGCGGTGCCGGCGGTGGCGGTGGCCGGGCTGTTCGCCGACGCGACCGGCACGCTCGCCATCTGGGCCACCAGCTTCGGCATGGGCCACGAGCGGACCGTCGCCGTGGTCGACGCGGTGTCGGGGGCGGGCTCGGAAGCGGCCGACTGGGGAGCGCGGGCGATCGGCTTCTGGGGGCGTGGCCTGGCCCACCTGCTTTCGTCGTTTGGCTGGGGCTCCTTCTGGGCCTTCGCGACGGCGGCCTACATGCTGCTGCGGCAGGACGTCGACGGCACCGAACTCGACGAGGTGGTGATCGAGGAGCCGGGCTCGGGCTCCTGAGCGGGCGGCTTCGTGAGCGCCGGATTCGACGCAGGGCTCGGGTCATCAGGAAGCCGCAATCGCGTGAGCGATGCGGGCAGTGCGACGCAGGGCTCGGGCCATCAGGAAGCCGCAATCGCGTGAGCGATGCGGGCAGTGCGACGCAGGGCTCGGGTCTGCCCGTGCCCCGTCGCCGGACGCTCGCGTCGGGCATCGTGCCCGACACTCGCTGCATGTCCGCTGCGCGTCCGCCCTCCGGGCTGCGCTTGCGTCCACAGCCCGGCTCTCGGGGCACGGGCAGCCCCGAGCCCCGTCCGGTCGGGGAGAACGACGGGTGTGTGGCCCGCGGAGCCCCGGCGGCGTCAGCTTCGGGGGGCGAACCGGTCGAGGATCGCGGCCAGCCCCTCCAGCACCTCGCCGCGGGTGACGGCGGCGTCGGCCCCGGCCTGCACCGCCTGCTCAAGCCGCTCCTTCCAGACGTGCGGCCCGAAGGCCAGCACCCGCCCCGCCGGCGCCGCCGTCCGGCTGCGGGCGATCACTGCCGCCGGATCGGGGCAGGCCTGGATGTCCACCAGCACGAGGTCGTAGTCCGTGGCGGCCGGGAAGGAGGCCGGCGCAGCGACGTCGAGGGTGTGGCCGGCGGCCCGCGCCACGCCCCCGAGCCGGCTCGAGGCCAGCAGGTCGGACGACACGAGCAGGATCTTGGGCGCGCTCATCATCGTCTCACACCGCCTCGGCGCCGCGGACGTTGCGGTAGACCTGCACGGCGTCGAGCATCGGCAGCAGGTAGACGCGGCTCGTGGCATCGCCACCGGCCGCGAGCACCGCGGCGATCGCCCCCACCGAGCGCTCCACGAAGTCGTCGTTGACGGCGATCTCGAGCATCGTCCGCTGGGCGAGCGGCTCCGGCGCATCGAGCTCGAAGCCGTGCGCGTCGCAGATCGTCAACCGCGTCACCTGGACCGCGGCGAGCGCCTGCCGCACGCTCTCCACCTCCGACGGCTTGATCAGGGCGACGACGAGACGCATCCGGCCCTCCGGCGGCACGGGGCCGCACCAGCGGTTCGGCGGTCGCCGACGCCGCTGGCCCGAGCCTGCCGCCGTCGACGACCCGATGAGGGAAGAGTAGCATCGCAGCGATGGCGGAGCCAGTTCCCGGCCGTGGCACCACGATGCCGCTCGATCGTTCAACGTGTGAGCGGCTGCGGGATGTCTGTCGCGTGTGGCTCGGGCCCCGGGACGCGACCTTCGAGCCGCTCGACGCCGACGCCTTCAGCGGCGCTGCGGTCGTCAGGGTTCGCACGGCGGGGGGCCACGACGACCTCGTCGTGAAGGGCGTCGCTGCGGAGGCCGCCCCACGGATCGCCCGCGTGCACCGGCTGATGCGGCATCTCCGCGCGGCCGGGGCGGTCGAGATTCCCGAGGTGCTCGTCGGCCCCGTCGGCGACACCCTCGTCGCCGACGAGGGGGGCGAGCTCTGGGAGGCCGTGCGGTTCGTGCCGGGCGGCAGCGCGACCGAGCCGACGCCGGACCAGGCCCGGGCCGCCGCCGAGGTCCTCGCCAGGCTGCACCGGGTCGCGGCCACGTGGCCGGAGGAGCGGCCCCGGATGGGCGTCGCGCCGGCCGTCGCGCGGCGGATCGAGCACGCCCGGCGGATGGCGGCGGAGCCCTGGGAAGCCCTCTCGGTCCGCAGCCCGCTCGCCGATCCGCTCGCCGCAGCGATGGCGGCGCGACTGGTGCCCGCAGCAACGCTCGCCCGCCGCCCGGAGTGCATGACGGCGCTGCGGCGGGTGGCGGCGATCGTGCCCGCGCCCGTACCGCTGCAGGTGGTGCTTCGCGACGTGTGGGCTGGCCACGTGATCTTCGCGGGAGAGGGGTCGCCGCGCGTCGCCGGTGTGGTCGACCTGCACGCCGCCGGCGTCGACTCGCCGGCCGCCGACGTGGCGCGGCTCCTCGGCAGCTGGATGCACGCCCCCGGAGGCGATCTCCTCGCAGCCCGAGCCGATGCGGTCGCGGCCTACGCGGGCGTCAGGCCGCTCGCGCCGCAGGAGCGTTCGCTCGTGCCGTGGCTCGACGCCACGGGCACGATCTTCGGGCTCGACAACTGGTTTCGGTGGGTGCTGGTTGAAGGCAGGAGGTTTGAACGGCCTGTGCGGGTTTTGGAGCGGGTCGACCGGCTGCTCGGCAGGCTCGGGGCGGCCTTCGAGTGGCTCGATCGTCGGGCCGACATGGTTTGACCGTCGAAAAGTGCAGCCGGTAGACTTTGCAGACGACAAGCACCCACGGAACCGGGTTTTCCGGCCGCGGAGGTTCCCCTCGGGGTGCCCCGCCCTGCACCCACCAGACGGATCGCATGCCCCTTCCCCATCGATTCCCGGGATTCCTGCGGCGGGGCGCCGCGGCGCTTCTGGTGCTGGTCGGCCTCGCGGGCGTCGGCTCGGCCGAGGACATCGCCCAGCCGCTGGCCAAGGCGGCCCGTCCCGCCCTGGCCAATCCGCTGGCCGACGTCACTGCGGCGCTCGGCGATCCGGTGCGAATCGAGGCCCGCATCGAGCCGGGATCCGGCGCGGGTCCGGACGTGCTCGCCGTCACGGCCGCCCTCGAAGACGGCTGGCATCTCTATGCGGTCACGCAGCAGCCCGGCGGGCCGATCGCCACGCGGGTGACGGTCGCGGGGGATTCGGTCCGCAAGGTTGCCGGACCGTTCGTGCCCGACGTCGAGCCTCACCGCCGCACCGTCGACGACGTGCCCGCGTGGCAGGGACTGGTGATCGAGGAGCACTCGGGACGGGTAACCTGGCGGGCCCCGCTGGCGTCGGGGGCCGGCGAGGTGCGGGGCGCGGTCCGCCTGCAGCTCTGCCAGGACACCACCTGCCTGCCGCCGCAGTCGATTCCCTTCACCGCGACCGTCGCGACACCGCCCGCCACCGCCGGCCAGGCATTCGTCGAGCACGCGCCGGCCGGCACGCACGTCACCGTTCGGGCCGCGGTCGGTCCGCCCGTCGGCGGGGCGACGCCACTGGTCGTCCACCTCGTTCCGGCGGATGGCTGGCACCTCTACCGGCCCGCCGACTCGGCCGCCAGCGCGGTGGGCCAGGGAAAGCCGACGATCGTCTCGACGGGTTCCGGGGGCGAGTCGGCGCCGGCGCGGGTGCGGGTGACGCGCATGACGCCGACCACGCACGCCGAACTCGTCGAGGCGGGCGCCGTGGACGGGCCCGTGGCCCTGGAAATCGGCTTCCCGCCCGACGCGGCCGCGGCCCGCGAGTTCCTCGTGGGCTTCCAGACGTGCAGCACCGAAACCTGCGATCCACCGGCGGCGGTCCGGGTGACGGTCACCTCCGCCGGCGAGATCACGTTTGCCTCAGCCCGCTACGGCGAAGCGGCCACGTCGGTCGCCCCGCTCGCGGGCGATGACCCGGCACCGCCGGCGACGCCGCCGGCGATCGCCGCGGCTCCGGCCACGGCCTCGATGCCCGTCGCTCCCGCGCCGGCGGCCATCTCCCTGCCGGTCGCCCTGCTGATGGGCCTGGCCGGTGGGCTGATCCTCAACCTCATGCCCTGCGTGCTGCCGGTTCTGGGCCTGAAGCTGATGTCGTTCGCGCAGCAGTCGGGCCGCGCCCGCCGCGAGGTCTTCCAGATGAATCTCTGGTACTGCGCCGGCGTGTTCGCCGTGTTCTTCGTGCTGGCGACGGCGAGCGTCGCCGCGAACCTCGGCCTGGGCCGGGCGAACCTGGCGTGGGGCGAGCAGTTCACGTCGGCGGGCTTCAACATCGCGATGATCGGGATCGTGTTCGCCTTCGCCCTGTCGTTCCTGGGGATCTGGGAACTGCCGATTCCCGGCTTCATCGGCGAGAAGGCGGGGCACGTGCAGACGCAGGAGGGGCCGGCGGGCGCCTTCCTCAAGGGCGTGCTCTCCACCGTCCTGGCGACCCCCTGCAGCGGGCCGTTCCTCGGGCCGGTGTTCGGGTTCACGCTCACGCAGCCGACCGCCGTCACCTACGCGGTGTTCGGCGCGATCGCGACCGGGATGTGCCTGCCCTACCTGCTCGTCGGCCTGATGCCCGGCCTGGTGCGGATGCTGCCCAAGCCGGGCGCGTGGATGGGCACCTTCAAGGAGGTGCTCGGCTTCGTGATGCTGGGCACGGTCGTCTACCTGTTCACGATCCTGCACCACGAGTGGTTCGTGCCCACGCTCGCGCTGCTGGTCGGCATCTGGGCCGCGTGCTGGTGGATCGGCAAGGGGCAGGAGGCGAGCGGGGCGGTGGGCTTCGGCCGCTGGCTGCAGGCCGGTGCGGTTCTGGCCGCGGTGGGGTGGGGCGCGTTTCGGCTGCTCGCTCCCGGGGAATCGCTGATCGAGTGGCAGCAGCCGTTTTCCCGCGACCGGATCGCGGAACTCCGCCGCAGCGGAGCCACCGTGATGGTCGATTTTTCCGCCGACTGGTGCCCGACCTGCAAGTACAACCTCGCCTATGCGATCGAGACCGACCGGGTGAAGAGCCTGGTCGACCGCAACGGCGTGGTGCCGGTGCTGGCCGACTGGACCGATGGCTCCGACGAGATCAAGCAGGCGCTCGAGGGGCTGCAGAGCCGGTCGATCCCCGTGCTGGCCATCTATCCGGCGGCGACTCCCGGTGGCGAGTGCCCCGAGCCGATCGTGCTTCGCGACCTGATCACCGAGGCCCAGGTGCTCGAGGCCCTGGAGATGGCCGGGCCCTCGAAGTCGGGGGCGTCTCCGATCCGCTCGGCCTCGACGGGCCGCTCGGGGGGCCGCTGACCGCGGCCGCAGGGTTGCCCGCTTCTACGGGTCACACGTGATCCTCGCGCGTTTGCGAGGCTCGGGGCTGCCCGTGCCTGAGAGGAGCGCGGCTTTCCAACCCGTGCCTGAGAGGAGCGCGGCTTTCCAACCCGTGCCTGAGAGGAGCGCGGGTTTCCAACACGTGCCTGAGAGGAGCGCGGGTTTCCAACCCGCGGCCCACTTTCGCAGACCCCGCATCGGAAGCGCCGATCTTCGAGCCATCCGCGCTGGCCGCATGCCCCCATCGCTCACGCGATTGGGGCTTCCGTAGGCAGGGCCGACGCACACTTTATGCCGGGATTTGCAGGACTTTGAAGAGGTAGGCGGGATTCCAGCCGGCCATTCTCCGCCGCATGGCGATGCTTTCCTTGTCGTTTACCTGCTTCAGCAGGCTGATCG
>Ga0194129_10006507_pt1 | contig 14291 bp, 11 predicted proteins | sample TA2KigCa35mmetaG_FD_150862 | JGI IMG/M metagenome (GOLD analysis project Ga0194129, IMG submission 150862) | Freshwater microbial communities from Lake Tanganyika, Tanzania - TA2015038 Kigoma Deep Cast 35m | ecosystem: Environmental > Aquatic > Freshwater > Lake | place: Tanzania: Lake... | reverse complement strand
ACCATGCAAGAAGAAGCCACGTCACTAGCGGTTTGTTCAAGAGCAGAAAAGGTTGCATCGACAGAAAGATCTTGTTCTAAAGGTGATCCACCCTCAAAAAGATTTCTTTCGCTGAGTATAGAATTACGCTTTGAAGAATCGGCTGCGACCCAACCTTCCTTTAGGTTGCGCATCTCTTCTCTTATAATTTGTTCGATTCTTTCTTGTTGAAGCTGCTTTAGTTTCATGTGACTCTCCGGATAATAACTATTCCTTAAAATACGTTTTTTAAAAAACAAGAACTAATCACCCGCACTTGCTCCACCCACAAGCATTACAGGTAGCACAACCTTCCTTGTAGACAATTCCTTCTAGACCGCAAGAACCACAGACCTTATCTGATTGTGACTTAGTTCCATCAGGAATATATGTCTTTAAGACTCTAGAGACCGCCTTAGAGAACGACTGTAGACCGCTGTGTTTGTCCTTCTGTAACTGTTCAACGACGTACTGAACTGGAACACCATGACGAAGAGCTAATGAAAGAGTACGCGTCATCGCACCGTGATTTGGATTCGCGAATAATTCAACTACGTCTTTGAACAACAAGTGATCATCATCACCGATTGGAATTTGAAGGTTGTACGTAGCAACTCCGTCCTTCTTTCCATTCTTGATTAGAGTTCCTGTCTTTGCCTTCTTCGGTACCTCGACATGTTGAGATAGACCGCAAAAGATCTCGTAAGGCTTATCTTCCAACCTTCCAACAAGGACCAAGTAGCTCTCGTTGTCACTACCTGACCGGACATTAATTCTGTGAATATCACAGGTTAATTCCTTAGGTCGCTTTGGTGCGTGGCTTTCTACCAAGGTCTCCGGTTGACCAGAGGCATCGACCTTCTTCTCAGACGGCTTCGTTTCGGCCACTAGAACGCCCGTTCGGCAACCGTCTCGATAAACAGTGAACCCCTTACATCCTGACTCCCAAGCAGACATATAAACGTCTGCGACAAGCTCCTTAGAAACATCGTTAGGAAGGTTACAAGTTTTGCTTATCGCGTGACACACCCATCGCTGTGCTGCAGCCTGCAATTTCACAGAATTCTTCCAGTCAATGTCGTTGGCAGTTCCACCGTGATAAGGAGACTCGGCTACGTCTGCCTCGGTCTTGTGGTTGACCTCCATCCACTTCTTGAATGCGTGATGGTAGACAGTATATTCCTGCCACTTGTCGCCGAGAGGATCCACGAAGTCGACGCGGACTGAGGGGTCTTCACCGTTGACCTTCTTACGGCGCTTATAGAAGAGCATGAATGCTGGTTCGATACCGGAAGTTGTTTGAGTAAGAACTGAAACAGATCCTGCTGGAGCTGTGGTCGTCAATGCGATGTTACGACGGCCATAATTTAAGTAATCTTCTTTGACATCAGGAGAAGCTTCTAAGACTTGCTCAATGAACGGATGATCTTTCTCCAATGTATGTTTAAAGACTGGAAAACTTCCGCGTTCCTTTGCCATCTGAACAGATGACTTATAGGCATTAACACATATAGATTGATAAATCGTCTCTGTCATTTCAATTGAAATATTGGTTCCATAGACAAAATTTAACGCTGCAAGTGCGTCACCTATCGCTGTCACACCTAACCCGGTACGTCTGCCGCCGGCGGTTGCTGTCTTAATTTTTTCCCACAAATTGATCTCTGCGAGTTTCACAGCTTCCGGCTCAGGATCTTTTTTAATCTTATTGATGATCTTGTCGACGGCCTCAATCTCAAGATCAACCAAGTCGTCCATTAACCTTTGTGCCTTTTGAACGACGCTCTTGAATTCGACGTTGTCAAATGCAGCCGCAGACGTGAATGGATTTTTGACGAACTTATAAACGTTGACAAGAAGCAACCTACAGGAATCGTATGGAGATAACACGAGCTCTGCGCACGGATTTGTTGAAACGTTTCCATACCCAACAGATGCATAAGCCTCGGTTGGAGTGCGCTTCTTTACTGTGTCCCAGAAAAGTAAACCAGGTTCTGCTGACGTCCACGCTGCATCGATGATTTGATCCCAGATTTGCTTGGCCTTGACTTGCTTGGTGACCTTGGCCTGTTCAAGCGGCACATCCACGGGCCATTGCAATGTAAAATTTGCATCATCCTTGACCGCCTGCATAAACTCATCAGTGAGACGAATTGAGATATTCGCTCCTGTCACCTTTTTCAAATCGCGCTTGATGTTGATGAAAGTCTCAATTTCTGGGTGGACAACTGATATAGTCTGCATCAGAGCTCCACGTCTTCCGCCTTGCGCGACCTCACGGCAAGTGTTTGAAAATCTTTCCATAAAGACGCCGATTCCATCTGTGGTGCCAGCCGCATTTGCAGTATTCATTCCCTTGGGACGAATCGTTGAGATGTCGAAGCCAACACCGCCGCGGCGCTTCATGATTTGAGCTTGTTCTTGATCTGCAAATAAGATACCACCATATGAATCTTCTGGAGAAGATATCACAAAGCAGTTTGAAAGTGATTGTAGCTTGTGATCGTTACCGATTGCAGACATTGGAGAGCCCTGCGGAACGACGGGACCAAGACCTCTAGATTCTTTCGCCAATTCCTCTAACGACATCACGGTTCTCTGCGAAATGTCAATATGCTCGACGTCTGCCAGCAAACAAAAGATCTCTTTTTCAGAAAGAGGGTTAGGGTACTTGGCCTCGATTCGAGCAAACTCGCGGGCAAGGCGGCGATGCATGTCAGATGGTGTCAATTCCAGTAAGCTTCCTTGCGGGTTTCGTAATGCATATTTGTCGACAAATACGCTCGCCGCAAGTTCATCTCCATTAAAATACTTTAACGATGCAGTGTATGCTTCATCCCGTGTGTATGTCATGTTTTCTCCAGATCGAGTGAAATTCAAGAATGACAGGTTAGATAACTATAACCTAAACTCAAGCAGCAGGCAACGAATCATGATCATTGTGTCCAAGTTCTTTTTGAGTATTGGAAAATTCATTTTTTAATTCTTTCCACTTGGCTCGTAACGCCTTCTTTTGAGCTGCATCATCATCAAGTTTTGTTTCTTCCATCGAACCGGCTTGGCCGGCTATCTCAAATTTGCTACGTGCTGTATCGATCTTGATTGGAAAAACTAATCCATCACGACCCGCACGATTCTTAGCAACGAACAACCGCCCCCATCCCGTAGCCTTTTCGTGCGACTTACGAGAGATAGAAATCACGACGTCCGCAACCATCGCTTTGCCGTATGCTTCTGACATGTTGCTGAGATCGACAACGTCGGCAGAAGAACCTTCTTTGTTCGATTGTGAGGCTGTCCAGATTGGAATACCTTTCTCAGAAGCAAAGCCTCGAAGCTCTTCATAAATCAATTTCAGCTCATGACGAAGAGAATCGAACTGACGAGTTGACCGCATAATATCTGCGTAGTCGATCACAATAAGGTCTGGTTTGAAACCTTTAACATCTAGCCTTTCGATGTGAGACCGCAGCGTGTAAATTGAAGCCGTGTTAGTAGGAAATTCTTTGATAATAAGTCGACCAAGCTTCATATCCTTGTACTGCGCCATGACCTCGTCCTTGCGATCAATGACTTGATTCGATTCCATGTCACAAAGGTTCGAATCGTATCGAACACCGACCGCAGTCTCAGAAAGCTCAAAGGTATAGTGCAGAACATTTTTGCCCGCCTTTAAAGCATTAGCACCGAGCATTGTGAGCAAATGAGACTTACCGACGCCAGTCGCCGCGACGACGACGCCAATCTCGCCGGCGCCGAGGCCGCCATTGAATATTTCTTTACGATCAAGTTCATCGAGGCCGGTCGCAACGCAATTACGCTGCAACCTAGTAAATCGTGCTTCGAAATCAGTAAAAAAATCATGACCAAGCGCCGGCGCGGTGCCGACGAGAACTGCTTTTCGAATAGTCTCAACGATCGACTCATATTTTTCTGCCTGCATCTGATCGACTGCATTCTCAAGGGCCGCCTTGAGAGCTTGCTTACGACAGAAATCAAGCGAACGATCTTTTACAAACTGTAAGTCTCCTGGGTCTGGGTTCGCCTTCATACGCTGCAGATATTCAATAATCTGATCTCGGAGGATAATGTCTGTACCAATCTTGAGATCTTCTTTGATTATTGTTACAAGAAGTTGCAACGTTGGAAACACCTTGTACTTTTTTGCGTAAGAAAAATAACGGTCTGCAAGGAATTGTAGATACTTCAGCTCGAAATAAGAAGAATCAAAGACTTCGAGCATTTGCTCGGCCCACTTCGAGTCGGTCAACAGAGCCTGACCAATTTTTTCTTGAAATGACTTGCCGTACGTACCGAAAGTTACCTTGGTCGTTTTATTTTCGTTTTCTAACATTTGTTTCTCTTAACTGTTTGAAGCGGCTCTATCGACACAGCTGAACGAATAAAAAAAAGTTTCAGAATCGAAGTCGCTTATGCCTTCTTTTACGAGGGTCTTGATGAAAGAGATTTTATCGAGTGTCGGTTTGAATGTATCGACCGCGTGTTGCACTCTGGAAATTTGATCTGCTGACATCATACTACCGTCCAAATGTACAAGCTTCCAATTACGTCTAAGGTCGTCTTGACATTCCAGGACGCGACGATAAATAATCGATTCTGAAGAATGTGAGTGACAAAAGTCGATGACTTCCTGCAGTATGATCTCAGAATCATTACCAAGAAACGGGAATTTAGTCGCGGCAGTCTTAAACCCAATGCCTTTTATACCTGGCACGTTGTCGCCTGGGTCTCCGCACAAAGCTTTTGCGACGGCAAAATTGTGGGTTTTGATCTTGTATTCTTCAAAAATATCGTGAGAAGAAACGACTCTCTTCTTGTGCAAATTGTATATACGAGTTGAATCATCTAAAAGTTGATACATGTCTTTGTCTGCAGAGACAATGACTTTTTCTAAGCCTCTAAATGGTCCTTTACAAAGATGAGCAACTACGTCATCGCCTTCGCAATTTGAGACATATACCTGACAAACAGGAACAAACTTGAGCATACTAAGCAATGTTAGTAACTGATATTTTTTGTTGTCTTCAGATTCCGGAATATCGTCTCCGTAAAAACGATTTAATTTTTCGGCTCGGCGGCCGAGCTTGTAATCAGGATATATGGATCTTCTACGAGAAGATCCGCCACCTTCCCAAACGACGCAGATCCTGCTCGGTTGAATCTCTCTAAGAACCCGAGACAGAGTCTTCATGAACCCAACGCAGCCTCCCATCTGGTAACCATGACTAGACATGGTTGGATAGGCGGCCCAGCTACGAAGAAATAGATTTGCTCCGTCAACGATTAAGACTGGTCTGGGTATGGTCATTCATACACCCGTGCTACCAAACCCACCTTCACCGCGGACCGACGTCGACACCTCAGAAGTTCTTTGAAAGATCGCTTGAAAAATCGGAAAAAATAGAAGTTGTGCAATCCTATCACCTTTTTTAACAATAAATCTGTCGTCACTAGAGTTGAACAGAATGACTTTTATTTCGCCTTTGTAATCGTTGTCAATGACGCCTGGCGCATTCAAAACTTGAATGCCGTTCTTTGCAGCAAGTCCTGATCTAGAACAGACCATCGCGCCGAAGCCGTTAGGCACGTCCAGCTTGATTCCTGTCCCTACGACGACTCTTTCTCTTGCTTCAAGAACTAAATTTTCTGTAGATCGAAGATCGCATGCAGCAGAACCGGGCGTTTGGTATGAAGGAATAAGTGATGGGTCATCTGTGAGAATTTTGACCCAAATTGGATTTGTTATACGCTCATTCATCTCCGCCTCCATCATCAGTCACATTATCATCTACTTCTGATCCAGCAGCAGGACCGGCTGTCAGAGTTAAAGCAGCATCGATTACCTCCATAATAAACGGACCATGAACTTCATCTCTCATTAACGTTCCAAATTCGCTCTTGTAGAATTTCTTTTCTACAACAACCTCTCCGGTCTTTTCGTTGACTACGCTAAGCTCTTTCCAAGCGCCTTCGCCTGAAATACTGATTGTATGCCCCTTACGTTTAACAGGGCCGTTTTCTTTACAGTGAGATCTACATTCATCAAAGAGGTATTCATCTTCAACGATTCCCTTACCGAAGATGATGTCAAACTCCATCTTTCTGAATGGAGCAGCGACCTTATTCTTTTTAATAGTAACCGTTGTATGGATGCCAATAGGATTACCGTTCTTGTCTTTGACTTGATTTCCACTTCCTAGTCTAATACGAACAGATGAATGGAAAGGAATCGCTTTCCCGCCAGGCGTAACGGCAGGGTCTCCGTGCATCACTCCGATGGCATCGCGAAGTTGATTAATGCACAGCAACGTTATATTATTTTGACCAATCACGCCTGTGATCTTACGCATCCCTTTTGAAATTGCTCGAGCTTGCAGACCGATTGAGTTTTGGTCATAATCTCCATCGAGCTCGGCTTTTGGAGAAGTCGCGGCGACAGAATCCCAAATAACAAGAATTGGAACGTCCTTATCAATGATTTGTTTCGCTTTAAGAATCGTTGATTCGATGATAGAAAAAACTTCTTCAGTACAGTGTGAATCGCAGTAGACAAATCGTTTACGAACATCGATTCCCATGTCAGCTAGCTTCTGCACCGGCGTCGCATTTTCCGTGTCGATATACACGACTAGCCCACCGGATTTCTGTACCATTGCAGCTGCGTGGTAAGCAAGATGTGACTTACCTGAAGATGGTAGACCAGAAACTTCAATGATTCGACCTTCAGGATATCCACCACCAATGGCGTTTTTAATCGCATAATTCAATTGAATAGAACCAGTGTCGATCCACCTCTTCACTACTGTTGGTGCATCCATCTCAGAAAGATTGTAAGCGATTCGAGTCCCAAATTCTTTGTTGATGGAGGAAATAAGATCCTTCATCATGCTATCAACTTCATTTTTTTTTGTCATATCTTGTTATTATCTCCTGCTGCGTCTGAATAGTACAAACGCCGGAAACCCATTTGATCTCCGGCGTTTTATGCGACTAGTTGCTGATCACTCGTCGCCCATCAAATCAGCAAAAGCATCATCCAATGACTGCTTCTTAATAGGAGCTTCATCTTCTGGCTTCTTTGGCTTCTTTGGCTTTTCAGGTGAAGCTGCCTTCACTTCCGCTACAAGGTCGTCGAGAGCGTCAGCTGGAGCGGGACCTCGAGTCGTCGGAGGCGTCGATACTTCCTCAGCGACGCCACCATTGAGCCAGTTATTGAGGACTGTCTCGATCTCTTGTGTCGACTTGAGTCGATACATATCATCAAGGTTTGGAATCGAATTGAGCCACTGCTCAACAGTCTTTGAATCCTCATGCAGCTTTGTTGGTCGACGAGCCGGATCAACCGTCGTATCATTGAACTGCTTACCTGGTTGCTTCGTAATCGATACCTTCAGATCAAAACCTTCTGTTGGCGAAAGAATATCACCAACCTCCTCGTCAAGGAAAAAGCCAAGCATCCGTTGGTACACGAGCTTGCCGAAGCTCCAGATCTGGACGCCTTTGTCTTCTTCGCCACGGACGATGACCGGAGCATAACACCGCATCTTCGGCTGCAACTTCTTGGCAAGGACACGATCATCCGGTTTACCGCTGCTGTACAGCTTACGAATCAAATCATTGATTGGATCCGGCTTACCGAACTGATTTGGAGCCAAGATACCAGCGTTTTCACCGATGTAGTAGAACCACCGCTCCATGAACGGCTGACCATCAGGTGCATTCTTCCATGGTAGACATCGAATCTTATGCTCACCGAGACTCGGCTTCCACAGCTGAACCGATGACGTCTTCTTCACACCGCTGAGCTCTGCAACACGACGCTTAATTGCTTCTAGATCAATTGCCATAATACTTTTTCCTTTTCCGTTTCCTATTCCGTACCCTGTGGCAGGAATGTTTCCCTGCACCGTGCAGGTAACCTTACCTTACCACTAACCTTTTATTGTGTTCAACGCTTCTTTTCAGGTCCAACCTGGCTTCTTACGCTTGCTGCGTTCGCCTCGGGCTCCCGGACCTTCGGCGTCTTTGCCTGTGTATCCGAGAGGGGCAGCGAAGCCAGCGATCGCACCTGCGCCGCTGAACTCATCCAACTCCTCAACCTCATCCTCTTTGTCCTTCTTGTCTTCGTCACCAGGCTTTTTAGTACCCGGCATCTGGTTTGGTACATGAGAATTACCCTGTAGTTCTAGGATAATCGACCTGATGTACTCACGTAGTAAGACGTTCACAAAGATAAATATATCTCACTCTTTTTCTTGCTTCGTAGAAATGACGTCTGCATGATGGACGATATCAGCGAGGAGTGGTTCCTTCATCTTGTAGGGAGCATTGGTATCGTCATACTGACCATCATTCAGCTTGATCGCCAAGAATTCATCTTGAGTCAGTTTCAAACCAAAGTGCTGGCACAACCACACACCACGATCTGGGACGGTCATGTACTGCATGTCACGATTGTGTTTGTACATCTCGCCAAGCTTTTCACGATGCCAGTCTGAGTCCTGTGGAACATAGAGGTCAGCTTCCGGAGACCCCAGCTTTCCAATGTCATGGAAGAGGCACCCGATGATGAGAGAATCTTTCCGAACTTCCCAACTAAAAGCTTTACACAACTTCATCGCATTAGACAAGACCCTTAGAGAATGTTCCGCCAGCCCTCCTGGATACGCTGCATGATACTCCTTTCGACTCGACGCCGGACATAGTGCCAAGCGTTCGCCAAAATGGTCAATCATCGACAGCGCGGCTTCAGATCTGTCTCCAAGCTTTTCGCAAAGAGAACGAAACTTATCAAAGTTAGAGGCGATTTCTTCAGGCGTCAAAGTCATGAAGCGATAGTAACTTACCGCATTTAGAGTTTACAACAAAGTTCAAATTTTTTCGAACTTGAGTGGAAATTTATTGACATACCCGGGGACAAAAACGCTTGTCGTGGCCTCCACATCGTTCAGCCTGTCGCCACGAACGTCGAGGATCAGAGCATCATGGAGGACGAACAAGGGCCTAACGCCGTCGATGCCAAGATCGTCTATAATTTTTTTGAAGCCTAGAAGGGAAACGTCGACGCCCGTGCTTTGAGTATACGTGTTGACAAACAGGTGGTCTTGCGGATCGTCAAGCTCAAGAAGGCGACCATGCTTGTTGCGGATCTTACCAGAGCGGATGAAGTCCTCTTTCAACCGCTTACGAAGGTCTCCCGTACGAAAGTGTTTGTGTATCGTCTCCACGAATTCATCGAGCTTTCGTCCTGTGAGACCGAGGCGCGCGCCGAGCGCGTGCTTCGAAGAACCATACAGCTCGCTGATAACTGCCGTCTTCACGGTGTTACGATCGATCCGTCCCTGAAAAAGATCTTCTGCTATCGATGAGTACAGGTCTGCATCCGACACCTCGGCACCGGCCTCGGCCAGGATGATGCGAGCTTCGAGGGCGGAAAAATCGAGAGAACAAATAGTTCCATCGGAAAAGCTGCTCTTGAGCAGCTTCCTGTACTCTTTCTTCAGCGTCAAAATATTCGGTCCAGAAGCGACGGTGAGACGACCTGTGCGCGTCGCGAAACGATCGTATACGACAGGAGAAAGAAACCCGCCAGGACCAGGACGGAACGTTTCAAGGGCTCCTGAATCTCTTTCCGCGGCTCCAACAAGGTCTTTATACAGGCTGCTTTCGACTCGAGCAGCCTTGAGGCCGGCGAGAAGCTGTCCTGTTGGACACCAGACGTCCCTATAATATTCTTTTGGAAGCGCGTCGATGGTTTCTGCCACCGATTTAACGATGTTTTTTACGAAGGACTTGTAGGCCACCGACGGCATCACCTGCGACCACGGTACCTGGGATCCTGTGACGAGGAGACCCATCGCCGTCGTCCACTTCGGTGGGGGAGACGTATCGAGCTCGCGGCCGCCTAATTTCAATAATGAGTCGAGGCACAGGGGCTTCATCGGGTCGAGCGAGCCATCGAGAAACCAGACGTCTTTTGGAGCCGACGACAGCGTCGTAAAGCCGTCGGGCGAGACGACCATGTGCTTCTCTGAGCCAAGGATCGACGATGAAATGCAGAATGGTTCCACAGAGACATCGTACCACGATGGGACGGGTTTTTACAACTTCACTTTTTAGCGTTAGTTGGTGCGCCTGGTGCAGCGGACGTCGCAGGCGGCGCCGGCGGCGAGGATTCTGCCGGTGGAGGTTCGGCATCATTTATGATCTTATCGAGCGTGTCTTTTATGTTGTGAGCTCCGAAGAACTTGCCATATCCGTCAGTGTATGTGAACGTCCAATTCGTTTCGAACTTTCCTGGAGTGAAGTTGTGGATGAGCTGCGTCACAGTATACAAGTTGTCTATCGTCGTTCCTGTTCCAAGGTCGATGTAGTACTGTTGGTAAACATCGGCGATAGGACAGCCAAGAGACGTCATCGACATGCTGGCCGGTACTACTCTAAGCGGCAACGAGTACTCGCCCATCGCTAGACCATTGGGCGACAGCGTCGCTTTTGATCGATACGCACCGCCTTGCATGTTGACGGTCCCAAGCAGTCCGTCCGTCTTTGACGCCAGGTTAACGTTGTAAATTAAGCTGCCGTTCGTGCCGATCGTCAAAGTCGGCACGGTCTCTCTGATAAATTCTCTTAGAATGTTTTTGTTTGAAGCGAGGCGACGCACCGGGGTGGTCGTACCGGTTTTTTTGTAGAAGAAAGACTCGAGGTCTTCGTATTTCTTTCCGGACGCTGTTGACTTGAAAAGCTCGTTGTTTTTTTCTAAAACTTCTTGTGGCGGGGGACCTTCATAGACGCTGAACCCGCCATCACCACGAACAATCCGTTGCTGTATCTTGGCGTGCGGGCTGAACTGCTTGTCGTAGATAGAGATCCTCTTTATTTTTTTCTCTTTTTGTTGGTTCCCAGCGGGTTCGACGTTCTTTACGTTCATTCCTACATGGCTCTGTAGCTTGTAAAGAAGGTCGACTTTTCCGGCGGCGTCTTCATTCAAGACTTCCATCTTGATTCCGATGTTCGGCTTCTTAAAGCCGCCCCACTTCGCGATCCACCCCGCCATCTTGGAAGAAAAATCAGCCTCATCGGTCTTCGATTCTTCGGGTTTGTTCGCGTCATATGGTTCATAGAAAGAACGCATACCGTACCCGGGCGCCCTGCTGTCAGAGAACTGAGTGTTACACACGAAGTTCATGAACTCCTGCACGGTCATCGATTCGCCGCCGCGGCGGACTACCATTTCTAAAAATTGCTGCTTAAAATCGTCGAGGTTGATTGGAAACTCTGCGATGTTGTGCAGCGACAACGGGCCGCATGCATCGTTGAACTGGTAGAAATTGATCTGAACTTCTTCGATGCCGTCTTGCTGCGCGGCCCTTAACAAGGCCGGTAGGCAAAAAATGCAGAAGATCTTTCCGAAAGAAACCAACGTTCGTGTCGAAGGTACTTTTTCTGGTATTCCCTTGCTCGTGCTCGAGGACGAAGAAGACGCTTTATAACCGCCTGATTTTCTAAATTGATCCGCAGTCAGACCGGTCGAATCGTTCATCGATTTGACGAGCTCTTCAGAAAAAAGGTTCTGCAGAGTGGAGCTGTTGGGCGGTATTATCTTCTTTTTTAAATCGGGCAAAAACGGATCAGGACTGCTGAAATTCGAGCACTTGTTAAAGTTCGCGCTATTAAAATTTGAAACAGCTGTTTTCGCCTTTGTTATAGCCAGCGGTCTTTCTTTTCCCGTCTCTAGCGTGGTGGGGTCCTGAGCATAAAGCGCCGCGACGTCGTCGAGGAGCTCCAAAGCCCTTCTCCTGTCTTCTTTTGAAATCCCTTTTCGGTTTTGTATCACGTTCTTCGCCGCGAAGATTGACGCCGCCATCTCGCTTGGCTTCATCGGTGGGTCGAGCGTACCGGCGACAGCAGAGTCAAGCACCTGGTAAATCCTAACGTCCGCGCCGGTACCTTCGGGAGGCATGCCGAAAGCCGATCGATTCTGCTTAATTCTATCCAGAGTGTTGGTCAGCTCTAAGAACGTGCTCTTCTTTTTGTCTGCAAAATTAAGCGTTTCTGATTCGATCGATTTGTAGCCCTTGGACACCAGTTCAAGTTTAACTTCGACCTGTCCTGACGCGTCAAAAGAAAAAGAGTTGTTCTTGATCATGAAAGCTTCGCGAACAAGCATGTTTTCGTTGATAAATTTTGCGTAAATGTCGTCGTCACCGTGAGACCGCGGCGCCAACCAACCATAAGTCAGCCAGACCGTCAACCCGCGGTGGCCTTCGGCAGCTCTCAAAAATTCGGAAAATTCTACGAGGCGAGCCTTGTCGTGTATCTTGAGGGTGACATCGGCTTTTTTATGGACAAAAGAGCCGGCGCCGGCGTTGAGCATCGCGACCGAGGCGGCAGTAAGAGAGGCGCCAGGCAAAAAAGGCTTGACAGGATTGATACGTCCCGGACCTTCGCCAAGAGATTCCATGTTGGTCAACGTCTGTGGCGTCGTAAACATTTCCATCCCAGAAAAGTACGAATAATCGTCGTACTGCGCCCTGTTTGGCTTCGCTTTCGTTGGCACGACGTACGAAAGATTCAAGTCGGCCGCCGTCAAAACAAATTCCCCCGCAACTGAGTTCGTCCCAACTTTGACCTCTGAGCCCATCAAAAACCTGTACAAAGACGGTCTCTGTAGAGAATAAAGCGTCGTGTCCCTAAGGTCGTCTGCATCGCTCGGCGGAACAGTGACAGGAAACTGAAACTCGATGTTCATGTAAGGAACCATCTGGGAAGGAAAAATCGACGGCATGTGGTTCAAAAACGTCTCTATCTGCGAAGAGTTTTTTCGAGCGGCGCTCAGCGTCGGACCGCGAAGAACGTTGATGCTAAAAGAAGCCGGCGGGCCGTCTGTGCCGTCGACGCCGCAGACTTCAGAATAGAAATTATCGGGTACCGCCGTGGACAGCTTGCTGCTTTCTGGGTCTGTGAGAAAATTGTAGGACGGCCGCCAATACTTTCCATCCAGGTATCGAGCTTTAGGCTGGCTTTTTTCTTGAAAGACAGTGTTGTACAGCAGACCAAAGCCTTCCAACGTCTCATCTTCTGGTGACGGGGCAGACGTCAGGTTTTCGATGATGGTATTCCCCGACTTGATTCCCGCCAAATAGTTGTTGTAGATCCGATCGGCGGCAGAGATAGAACCTCCGTTGTCGATGTAGTTGAAGACATAGCTACCATGGATGTCTTTTGGATTCAATAGACGATAGTACCTGTCGAGCTGCTCAGAAGCATCGAATCCGCCAGGAGACGCTTTCAAAAAAGAGTCAAGGACGCCGGCACCTTCTTGCTTTGGACTCGCCACGCTACGCGACTATCCTTTCTACGGCCTTCAGGTCAGGTATCTGGATGAAAGTCCCGGGTGGGGCCTGCGGGGCCCACCCTATGTCGCTAGCGGCGGCGATGATCCACCAGTACCTCGCATCGCCGTACGCCGCGGCGGCGATGTGGTCCAGCCGCGTGGCCTGCGTCAGCACAATTCGATCGACTATCGGAATCGTTCCCTGGGCGATACCAAGACGAACCGCAGAGACAGATTGAGCGACTCGAAGGCCTGTGCCGTTCGCCCTAAGGTCGTCTCTAGAATACCTGCTGAATACCGCCATGCTGCCTCTCCTCTATATTATACCATATTCCGCGTGATCGCTGCGCATTTTTCTTCTCGAAGCCATACCGTCATTCTTTCCCACGCGAATGTGCGAAAGGTCCTGCCGGGTATATCGGCGCCCTGTTGTAGCCTTCGCTGTCGAGGCCGGGAGCGATATCGTGGATCGGCGCGAAGCTGATCGTCACCTTGCACATCTTCGGTGCCTTCCGCCCCGGGACGTTGTCCGTCGACCACGTGACGCCGTTGAACCAGTCGAAGCTCATCGATTCGACGAACCCAGCGAGCCCCCGCCCGCCGGCGGACTCGAATGACCTGACGATGACGTTGTTCTGGGGCTGCAGGAAAGTCTCAACATGCTTGTTGTACGCCGCGCGCGCGTCCGCGGTGGACTCGTCGATCGCTTTCGATTCTTCGGAATTCAACGTCTCGCGACCCTGAGAATTGGTCGTCTTGGTTCGTGCCGTCTCGGCGGCCGTGGCTTTTTCTAACTGGGTCTTTTTTTTCTTTTTGTCTGCAGCAAATTTTGCCATGCTGGCTGCCGTCATGTCGAGGAGATCGCTTTTGTTCACGATAAAGATCTGCTCTCCGTTGCGGAGCGCCGCCGCGACTG
>Ga0194129_10006504_pt1 | contig 14298 bp, 8 predicted proteins | sample TA2KigCa35mmetaG_FD_150862 | JGI IMG/M metagenome (GOLD analysis project Ga0194129, IMG submission 150862) | Freshwater microbial communities from Lake Tanganyika, Tanzania - TA2015038 Kigoma Deep Cast 35m | ecosystem: Environmental > Aquatic > Freshwater > Lake | place: Tanzania: Lake... | reverse complement strand
CCATCGCCACCGCGTCGCCGTCATCGCGTCGCCGTCATCGCGTCGCCGTCATCGCGTCGCCGTCAGCGCGTCGCCGTCAGCGCGTCGTCGGCAGCGCGTCGTCGGCAGCGCGTCACGGTCATCACGTCGCCGGCAGCGCGTCGCCGGCAGCGCGTCGCCGGCAGCGCGTCGTCGTCAGAGCTTGATGCAGATGTTCTTGGGCTCGGCGTAGAAGTCGAAGCTCCAGCGACCGCCCTCGCGGCCGACGCCCGAGCGCTTCTTGCCACCGAACGGCGTGCGCAGGTCGCGCAGGTACCACGTATTCACCCACACCAGCCCGGCGTCGACGGCGCGGCTGACCCGGTGCGCGCGGCTCAGGTCCTGCGTCCACACCGCGCAGCACAGGCCGTAGTCGGAGTCGTTGGCGCGGGCCACCGCCTCGTCCTCGTCGTCGAAGGGCAACACCACCGTGCAGGGGCCGAAGATCTCCTCCTGGACGAGAGCGTGGCCGTCGCCGACGCCCGTCCAGATCGTGGGCTCGACCCAGTAGCCGCCATCGAAGCCCGGCGGCGCCGCTGCCGCGGTGCCGCCGGTGACCACCGTGGCGCCCGTGGCCTGCGCGCGGTCGTAGTAGCCGAGCACCTTCTTCGCGTGCGTCTCGCTGATAAGCGGCCCCATCGTCGTCGACGTCGCCTGGGGGTCGCCAAGCACCCGCCGCTTCGCGCCCTCGGCGAGGCGCTCGACGAACGCCGCGTAGACACTGCGCTGCACATAGATGCGCTCGGTGCACAGACAGATCTGGCCGGTGTTCAGGAACGTGCTGCGCAAACAGCCGGCGACGGCGGCGTCGAGGTCGGCGTCGGCGAACACGATCGCGGCGTTCTTGCCGCCGAGTTCGCTGCTGAGGCGCTTCAGCGTCGGCGCCGCGTCCTTCATGATCGCCGCGCCCGTCTTCGACTCGCCGGTGAACGTGATCGCGGCGACGTCGGGGTGCTGCACGAGGAGCTGCCCCGCGCTGCCCACGCCGAAGCCGTGCACGACGTTGTAGACCCCGTCGTCGACGCCCGCGCTCTTCATCACCTCGCCCAGCAGCGTCGCCGTCTGCGGCGTCTCTTCGCTCGGCTTCACGACGACGGCGTTGCCCGCCGCCAGCGCCGGCGCGACCTTCCAGGTCATCAACAGCAGCGGCAGGTTCCACGGACAGATGACGCCGACGACGCCGAGCGGCTCGTGCACCACCAGGTTCAGCGCCCCCCGCCCGTCGTCGGTGGCCGTCGTGTACGTCTCTTCGCCCATCGTGCGCAGCTGCGCCGCGAACGCCCGGAAATTCGCCGCGCCGCGCGGGATGTCGACGACGGAGGCCAGCCCCACCGGCTTGCCCGTGTCCTCGATCTCGGCGCGCAGGAACTCGTCACGGCGGGCGTCGATGCCGTCGGCCACCCGCTCGAGCAGCGCCGCGCGCTCCACCGCCGAGCGCCGGCGCCACGGCCCCTTCATCGCCCGCTTCGCCGCCTGCACCGCGGCGTCGACGTCCTCGGCCGCGGCCTCGCAGACGTCCTTGACGGCGCGGCCGAGGGCCGGGTTCACGTCGGCGAACCGACGCGCGGTCTCACGAGGCTTGCCGTCGACAAAGCAGCGGACGAGATCGGTCATCAAGGGACTTTGCGCCGCCTCGTCGTCGGCGGGAAGGGCCGTCCTTCCCGGCGGCCCGGGCCGCGCCGCGAGCGCACGCTGCGGGACGCCGCGCTACTTGATGCCGACGATACGGCGCACACCGTCGTCGCCTTTGACGACGTCGATGAGCCACGCCTGCGGCTCCTTCGGCAGGCCGGGCATCGTCACGATGCTGCCGCACAGGGCGACGACGAAGCCGGCGCCCGCCGACAGCCGCAGCCCGGTGACCGTCAGCGAAAACTCGCCGGGGCGCCCCTGCACCTTGGCGTCGTCAGAGATGCTCAGGTGCGTCTTGGCCAGGCACACCGGCAGGCCCGCGCCGCCCAGACGCTGGACGAGGGCGAGATCGGCCTGCGCCTTCTCGTTCAGCGCCGCGCCCTGCGCGCCGAGCACGACGCGGGCGACGGCGGCGACCTTGTCGTGGATTGCAGCGTCGAGCGCGTACGGCGCCGTGTACCCCGGGCTGTCGTCGGGAGTCGCCGCCAGGCGCGCCATGACGGCGTCAGCAAGGTCGACGGCGCCGGCGCCGCCGTCGGCGAAGTAGCGCCCCTGCACCACCGTGACGCCCAGAGGATCGAGCCGCGCGCTGACGGCAGCGACCTCGGCGGGGTCGTCGTCGGGGAAGCGATTGAGCGAGAATACCGGGCGCGGCAGCCCGAGCCGCGCCATGCTCTCGACGTGGGCGACGACGTTGTCGAGGCCGCGGGTCACTGCGTCGACGTCCACCTGGCCGTAGTCCTTCTTGCCGCCGTGGAAGCGCAGCGCGCGCACCGTGCCGACGAGCACGACGGCGGCCGGGCGCAGGCCGCCGGCGCGGCACTTCAGGTCGAGGAACTTGAAGCCACCGAGGTCGAAGGCGAAGCCAGCCTCGGTGACGACGACGTCGGCGACGCGGCGGGCGAGCTGCGTCTGGATGAGCGTCGAGGTCCCCTGCGCGACGTTGGCGAAGGGACCGCCGTGTACGAACACCGGATTGCCCTCGAGGGTCTGCACCAGGTTCGGCCGTGCGGCGTCGAGCAGGATCGCGGCCATGGCGCCCGACGCGCGCACGGCCTTCGCCGTGACCGGGCTGCCGTCGGGGCCGGCGCCGACGACGATCCGGTCGAGGCGTGCGCGCAGGTCGTCGAAGTCGCGGCTCAGGCACAGAACCGCCATGACCTCGGACGCGGCGGTGATGTCGAAGCGGCTCTTGTACGGCGCCTTGTTGCTGGCGCCGACCTCGACGGTGCGCAGCCCGCGGTCGTTCATGTCGAGGGCGCGGCCCCACGTGATCTTGTCGAGCCTGGGCTCGTGGCCGCAGACCGCGTGGTTCTCGGCGACCGCGGCGAGCAGGTTGTGCGCCGACGTCACCGCGTGCAGATCGCCCGTGAAGTGCAGGTTGATGGCGTCGTCGGGGATGACCCGCGCCTTGCCGCCGCCGACGGCGCCGCCCTTCAACCCGAACAGCGGCCCGAGGCTTGGCTCGCGCAGCGCGCCGACGGCGTGGACGCCCTGCTTGCGCAGCCCGTCGACCAGTCCGATCGTCGTCGTCGTCTTGCCCTCGCCCGCCGGCGTCGGCGTCATCGCCGTCACCAGCACGACCCGCCCAACCTCGCGGCCGCCGTGCTTGCCCGACACCTTCTCGGGGTCGATCTTGGCGACGCCGCGGCCGCGGACTTCGACGGCGGCAGCAGGAAGTCCGAGTTCGGCGGCGAGGGCGACGATGTCCTTCATGCGGGCTCGTCTAGCACGCGGCGACGCACGCCGTCGCAAGCGCGCGACCGCCGGCGCGCCGTCACCACGTCACCACGTCACCACGTCACCACGTCACCACGTCACCACGTCACCACGTCACCACGTCACCACGTCATGGCGTCACCACGTCACGGCGTCGGCCGGGCGTCGGGTGCTCACTCGGCGAAGGCGACGCTCGGCACCAGCGACACCTGCGGCGGCGCTGACAGCACCGCGACGCCTATGGCCACGCCGGCCCCAGCAACGACGACGGCGCCGGCGACGCCGCCCACGACCCACCACGGAACCGGCGCCGGCTCACTGGCGCCCGCCGCGGGCGACCGCGGCTCTTCCAGAGCGCCGGTGACGACCGCGGCCCTCGACGGCAGCTCGAGCAGCGCCACCTCGCCACCCTGGGCGTCCAGCGCCACCAGCGTCACCGCCGCCGCCGCGGGCACCGCCAGCTCGACGACGTCGGCGCGCTTCACCGGGCGCGACAGCACGCCGCCCTCGCTGCGCCAGGCCACCCGCGCCACCAGCTCGGCGGCGTCCTGCACGCGCACCCGCAGCGCGCGCCCGCCTTCGTCCACCCGCTCCGCTTCGACGACGAGCGCCAGCGGCGCGACGTCGACCCACGCGCCCTTGGCTTCGCGGAAGCTCGATGTGAACCGCGGGCTGAGGCCCTCGGGCAGGCGCGCGTCGCGGTCGATGGCGAGCATCCACTGGAACGCGTCGCGGGCGGCGTCGGTGTCGCCCTCGGCGGCGCTGCAGAGTCCCAGCAGCCGGTAGGCGTCTACCCGCTCGGCGCGGGTCGACGGCACGAGCAGGGCCGAGCGCGCCTTGTCGCGGCAGCGGGCGTACTCGACGTCTGCGTAGGCCTTCTGCGCCGCCGCCAGCTCGCCGGCGGCGGTGGCCACGAGCAGCACCCACGGAAGCGCGGCAGCGGCGACGGTCATGGGTTCACTGTAGCCGAAGCGGGCGCGGCCGCCGCCACGTCGCCATCAGATCGCTGCGGGCCCGCCGGTGCCTTCGGGGCCCACCACCGCCGTCACCCGGGCGCGGGTCAGCACCCGCTGCGCCACGCGGCGGACGTCGTCGACGGTGACCGCGGCGAGGCGGCGCTGGTGCTCGAAGTGGTGGAGGTGGCCGAGGCCATAGAGCTCGTTCAGCGTCATCGACGTCGCCCGCGCCCCCGTGCGCTGCAGGCCGATGGCGTGGCTGCCCTGCAGATAGCGCTTGGCGCGGGCCACCTCGCCCTCGGTCAGGCCCTCGTTGACGAGGGCCTGCCAGATACGGTCGATGCCCTCGAGGGCGCGGTCGACCTTGTCGGGGCTCGTGCCCATGTAGACCGCGAAGGACCCGGGCTCGAGCCCGTCGACGGCGTAGCCAGCCACCGAGTAGCAGAGTGACTGCTTGTCACGCAGCTCGAGGAACAGGCGACCGCCCTGCCCCGAGAGCGTGGCGACGAGGAGCTCGAGCGCGAAGCGATCGTCGTCGTGCAGCGTCAGGCCGCGCACGCCGGTGATCAGGTGGGCCTGCGCGCGATCGCGCACGAGGCGGGCGACGCGCGGCGACGTCGGCTCGGGCTCCGCTGGCGGCTGCGGCGGCGACACGCCGTCGTCGTCGCGCAGCGACTCGTCGACGAAGGCGAACATGCGATCGGGGTCGACGTCGCCGACGAAGCAGAGGACGGCGTCCTTCGCCCGCGCCCGCGCCCGCCAGAACGCCGCGAGGCCCGCCGACGTCGCCGCCTTGACCGTCTCCGGCGTGCCGAGCAGGTCGCGGCGGTAGGGGTGGCTCAGCCACAGCGACTGGTGGAAGCGATCGAAGGCGAGGCCGGCGGGGTTGTCAGCGCGGGAGCGCAGGTCCTCGAGCGTGTGCTCCTGCTGACGCGCCAGCTCGTCGGCAGCGAAGGTGACGTCGTTGAAGACGTCGAAGAACAGCTCGAGCCCGCTCTGCAGGTGTGGCGTCAGCACCGTCTGGCGCAGGCCGAACGAGTTGCGGCCGGCGAAGCCGTCGAGGCCACCGGCGGTGCGATCGAGGTACTCGGCGATCTCGATGGCGCTGCGGCTGGTCGTGCCCTTGGCGGCGAGCGCCGCGCACAGCTGCGTCCATCCCGACGTGGCGTCGTCCTCGGCGCGCAGGCCGCCGAGCCATGCCGCCCGCACGGCGACGATGGGGTTCGTGTCGTCGCGCTCGACGATCACGCGCGCGCCGCGCACGGTCTCCTGCACGATGCGCTCGCGCAGGTGCTTGCTGCGGCGTGCACGCGGCGCCAGCGCCTTCTGCGCGTGCTCGGCGAGCCGACCGTCGTCGACGCGCGCGGCCTCGGCCCTGGGGGCAAGGGCGACGACGCTCGCCTGATCGACGCGGAAGACCGTGCGCGCCGCCTGCACGACGTCGTCGACGCTAACCCGCTGCACCAGCGCCTGGTACTCGCGGTCGAAGCCGGGGTTGCCGGTGAGCAGCTGCCAGCTGCCGAGGCTGCGGGCCAGCCCCTCGACGGACTCGCGCTGGTAGATGGCCTCGGACGACAGGATGGCCTTGGCCTTCTCGACCTCCTGCGGGCTCACGCCGTCCTGGACGCGGCGCAGCTCGTGGCCAATGGCGTCCAGCACCGCCTCGAATTTGTCGTGGTGCAGGGTCGCGCCGACGGTGAACAGCCCCGGGTCCTTCGGGGTGTACGAGTAGGCGTAGACCTCGTTGGCGACGCGCTTCTCGCGCTTCACCGCGCGGGTCAGGCGCGACGAGTCGCCCTGCCCGAGCAGAACGCCGAGCACGTCGAGGGCCGGGGTGCGCGCGTCGAGCAGCGACGTGCCGCGGAAGCCAAGCGCCAGGTGCGACTCCTCGATGTCGTCGACGAGGCCGGCGACGCGCAGGCCGTCCTGCGCCGGCTCGGCCGGCCGCGCGGGCAGCGCGCGCGCGCCGCGTGTGCAGTCGGCGAAGGCGCGCTCGACGCGGTCGAGGGCGACCTCGGCATCGATGTCGCCGGTGACGACCACCGTGAGGCGGTCGGCGCGGTAGTGCGCCGAGAAGAAGCGCGTCACGTCGTCGCGCGTGAACGCGGCCACGACTTCGCGGTAGCCGATCACCGGCCGGCGATATGGGTGCGCCTTGAACGCTTGATCGAACAGCGCGCGGCTGACGCGGTTGCCTGGCGAGTCCTCGCTGCGCTTGATCTCCTCAAGGATGACCTCAAGCTCGCGCGAAAGTTCGTCCTTGTCGAAGGCCGAGTGCTGCACGGCGTCGGCCAGGACGTCGAGCCCGGCGTCGAAAAACTCTCTCGCGATGACGACGTGGTAGACGGTCTGGTCGTAGCTGGTCCAGGCGTTGATTTCGCCGCCGGACGCCTCGATCTCGCTGGCAATCTGACCCACGCCGCGGCGCACGACGCCGCCCTTCGCGGTGCCCTTGAACAGCATGTGCTCGTGCACGTGGGCGAGCCCCGCCTCGGCCTCGGTCTCGTCGGCAGAGCCAACGCCCACCCACACCTGGATGGCGACGACGGGCGCGGCGCGCGACTCCAGCGCCAGCAGGGTCATACCCGACGACGTGGTGCGCTTGACGATGGGGTGGTGCGAGGACGGCAGGTCGAGCATGGGTCGGTCGTACCCGCCCGCCGGTGCGGCGTCCACTTTCCGTCGTCGCGGTAGCGGACGCAGCGTGGTCGCTACCGCTCGTCGCGCAGACCCGGGAACGCGCGGCCCTGCGCGCCAGGCGGACGCACGTCATCGACGAGCACGCGCGTGAGCAGCAGGTAGGCGTCACGCGCTGGCCCGGGCGGCAGCACCGCGAGGTGGCGCGCGACGGTGTCCACGTCGCCGCGGGCCACCGGCCCGGTCAACGCGTGCACAAGCGGCGCCTGCAGCGCGCGCGCGGCGGTGGTCTGAAGCAACCTCGCGAGGCTGGTGCGCGCGACTTCGGCGTCGACGCCGGCGGCGACGAGCTGCTGCACACCAAGGTGCAACAAGGCCGTGGCGAGGTTGCCGGCGATCACGGCGCCGGCGTGGTAGCGGCCGCGGTCGGCGTCACGCACGCGGAACGGCACGAGCCCGATCTTCTTCGCGAGCCGCGCCAGCAGCACCCCGTCGTTCTCGTATTCGCCGGTGTCGCCATCGTCGACGCAGCCGTCGATCCAGTCGAGGCCGTTGTCCCACGCGCAGAGGCAGCCTCGCGGCACGGGCGACCTGCCGTCGAGCGACGCGAGCACGTGAAACACCCCACGGCGTCGCGCGACGCCGGCGAGCACGTCGAGGCCCTGTGAGCCGGCGAGGTGGACGACGAGGTCGTCGGTCTGGATGCGCGCGGCGGTCTGCCGGATCGCGTGGTCGGGCACGGCGAGCACGACGACGTCGGCCTCGACGAAACGCGGCTTCGTCGCCGCGCGCAACGGGCGCGCGCGGATCACGGTGACTTCGACGCCGGCCTTGCGGAACGAGGCGACGAGCGACCCGCCAGCGCGGCCACGCCCGACGATGACGACATGCAACGACTCGCGGCCCATCCGCTGCCTCTCAGACTTCTTCGGGCAGCTGCGACAGGTCAACCTGCCGCAGCGCGAGCCGCACGATCTGGCTGCGACTGACCCGACGATGACCGCGCCGACGCGCCTCCTGCAGCAACTTGTCGAGGCGGGCGACGTCCTCTTCGTAGAACGAGAAGGTCACGAGGCGGAACGTCTTGCCGTCCTTCAACGGCTGGCGCCCCTTGCCGCGTTTTTTCTTCGTCGCGCGCTTCGCCGGACCCGGTCCGTAGAAGGCGTCGAGCAGCGGATCGCGAGCGGGGTCGGCGAGCGGATTGTCGCCGAGCCCCTGCTCGGCACCGTCGGGACGGGACGCGCGCGTCGCCATCGGTGTACTACCCCGCCGCCTGCGCCGGCGCCGTCGTGCCAGCCTCGTCCTCGAGGGCGATGCGCCGCGAGCGCTCGAGCATGTAGGCGACGACCTTGCGGTAGTCCTCTGAGCCGGCGCTGTGGGGGTCGTGCTCGAAGATCGTCTTCTTGTGGCTCGGCGCCTCGCGCAGCCTCACGTTCTGACGGACGGGCGGCAGCGTCAGATCGCCGAAGTGCTTCTTCATCGCGTCGAGCGAGTCGCGGCAGATCTTGGCGCGGGCGTCGAAGAACGTCGGCAGCACGCCGCCGACCTTCACCGTGTGGCCAAGGTGCGCGTGGATGTTCTTCAGTGTCTTCAGGACCTGCTTGACACCCACCAGGCTCAGGTAGTCGCAGGCGACGGGGATCAACACCTCGTCGACGGCGCACAGCGCGTTTTGGTTGATGAGGCTCAGGCTCGGCGCGCAGTCAATGATCACGTGGGTGTAGCCCCCCATCTCGCGGCCCGCGCCCTGCAGGCGCTTCGCGAGCACGCCGCCGCGCGACGGCGTCTGCGCCAGCCGCAACTCGGCCGCCGCCAGCGTGTCGTCGGCGCACAGCACGTCGAAGCTGCGACCGATGGGCACCACGGCGTCGTCGACGGCCACCTCATCGGTGAGCACGTGGAACAGCGTGTGCTGCGGCTTGAGGCCAAGCGATACGCCGACGTTGCCCTGGGCGTCGGCGTCGACCAGCAGCACGCGACACCCGGCCTCCGCGAGGCCGGCGGCCAGGTTCACCGACGTCGTCGTCTTGCCCGTGCCGCCTTTCTGGTTCAGCACCGCGACGCGGTACGGGCTCGCGAGGGCGCTCGGCGTCATCGATCGCGCCGCCTTCAGGTCGCGCGCCGCGGCATCCTTCTGGCACGCCTCGCTGCAGACGTAGCGGTTCTTGCCGTTGGGCTGGCGCGTCACCTGATACGCAAACGTAGGCGCGAAGCGCTGCGAGCAGACGTCGCAGGTCGCCTGACGCCCGGCGCCGGCCCGACACGGCAGCGAGCAATAGTACCGCGTGCCTTCAGCGGTTTTTTCTGTCTGGTAGCTCATGCGCGGCGCGAACGCCGTCTGGCAGACCGTGCAGGTGACGGGGGCGCGGGCGAGGTCGTCGGGCGGCGGAGTCGTCGTCGTCATCGGTGTCGCTACTGTAACCGCTTTTACGGCCGCGCACGCAAGCGGCGCGCGGCGGTGTCCCGCGGGTAGCACGCTGCGCGCCACGATGATCGCGGGGTTTGGTTGGCGCTGAAACAACCGACGCCGCGATCAGACGCAGCGCCGCGATCGCGGTCAGGCATGATCGCGGCGCGCCGGGATCACGCCTGACGTTGCAGCCGCATCAGGCGCCCTTGAAGCTCGGCCGGCGAACGCCGAGCGTCGACAGCCCCTCGTAGGCGTCCTGCGACGAGAAGATGCGCGGCAGGCCCGCCGTCTCGGCGGCGAGCCCGTCGGCGAGCGAAGACGCCGCGGTCTGCTTGATGAGCCCGTCCGCCGCGATCGCGGCCAGCGGCGCCTTGAACGTCGCCTTCTTCAGGCTCTTGTCGAGCGCCGGTCCGACGTTGGCCTGCCCCTTCAGCAGGTCGGGAAGCGCGATCCAGGTCATCGCCGTCCACAGGGCCTCGAAGCCAGCCGGCGGCGTGGTGGGCGGCGCGGCCTCGGCGCGGGTCCGGCCCGACAGCGCCCAGCGGCGGCAGGCGGCGTCAAGGGCGTCGGCCGGCACGACCTCGTCAACGAGGCCGATGGCCGCGCCCGCCTTGGCGTCGACGGTCTCGCCGGTCAGCACCAGCCAGCGCGCCAGCGGCACGCCAACGCGGCGCGCGCTGCGCTGCGTGCCGCCGAGGCCGGGGTAGATGCCGATGCCGGTCTCGGGGAAGCCCAGCGACCCGCGCGGCGAAGCGACGACCCAGTCGCACGCCAGCGCCAGCTCGCTGCCGCCGCCAAGGGACAACCCGTGCAGCTTGCAGACGACGGGCTTCGGGCACACATCGATGCGCGCGAACAGCGCCTGCCCGCCGGCGGCGAAGCGGACGATGCGGTCGACGTCGTGGGCCTCGATCTGCTCGACGAAGAATTTGGTGTCGGCGCCCGCGACGAAGGCCTTGCCCTGCCCCTCGATGACGATGCCCTTGCAGGCCGGGTCGGCAGCGAGGCTGTCGAACGCGCGACCGAGTTGGGCGACCACCTCTTCGTTCAGCGCGTTCATCGCGTCGGGGCGGCAGAACGTGATCACGCCCGTGCCGTCGGCGTCGACCCGCGCGGTGACGAGTTGGATAGCGAAGGGCTCGTTCTTTTCGCCACGCTCGACGAGAGCGGCGGGGACAGCGACGTCGGGGTACTTCTTCGCGAGCGCCTGCACCGCCCACAGCGCGGCGCGGGTGCCGACGTCGTTCATCGCCTGGAAGGGCCCCTTCGGCCAGCGCAGGCCGACGCGGGCGCCGAGGTCGCAGTCCTCGAGCGTGCAGACGCGCTCGTCGAAGACGAGCCGGGTGGCCACCTGCCACACGACGCCCCACAGGCGGTCGGCGACGGCGGCGAACTTCGCGCGGTCGGGCGCGCCCGACAGGTCCCAGCTCTTCTTGCCGCCGACGACGGGACGGATGAGGTCACAAGGCGCGTAGAAGGCGCCGAGCTCCTTGCCGAGGGTCGTGGCGGCGTGCAGCGTGATGGGCACGCCGGTGACGTTCATCAGCTCGAACGGCCCCATGCCCACGCCGAACGACTGCTTCGCCGCGGCCTCGACGGTGGCGACGTCGGCGACGCCCTCTTGCACGAGCCGCATCGCCTCGTTCAGCCACGGCACGAAGAAGCGGTTGACGACGAAGCCGGGGGCGTCCTTGCTGTCGATGGGCGTCTTGCCGCACGCTTCCTGGATGCGCCACGCCGTTGAAAACGCCTGCTTCGACGTCTGTGTGCCGGCGATGACCTCGACGAGCCGATTCTTGGCCGGGTGATAGAAGTAGTGCAGGCCGATGACGCGCTCGGGGTGCGCGCAGACCTGCGCGACGTCGTCGACATAGAACGAGCTGGTGTTGGTGGCGAGGATCGTGTCCTTGCCGAGGCGCGCGTCGAGGTCATTGAACAGCGCCTGCTTGACGCCGAGGTCCTCGAAGACCGCCTCGACGACCAGCGCGCAGCCCAGCAGCGCGTCCTTGTCGGGCGAGAACTTCATTCGACCGAGGATCGCTTCGCGCTGCTCGGGCGTGAAGATGCGGCGGGCGACGCCCTCGTCGAGAGTGGCGCGCACGCGCTGCTGGCCACGATCGACGGCAGCCTGATCGACATCGACGACGACGGTGCGGAAGCCCTCGGTGGCGTACTTCTGCGCGATGCCGGCGCCCATGTTGCCTGCGCCCACGACTCCCACTGCCACGGTCTTCAGATCCACTGTGCACCTCGGGGCGTCGACGTCGCCATCGACGCGGAGAAGGGATGCGCGGGACTACACGCGCCGCGCATCGGCGCAACGGGCCGCGGCACGGCAAGCCGGCCGCGGCCCCGGGGGGACGGAACTCGCGCCGGCATCGTCGATGGCGGTATGGTCCGCGGCCGATGGTCGTACGCGCCTTGGTCTGCATCGAGGATACCGTCGCCGCCCGGGCGATCGTGGCGGGGCTGGTGCGCGCCGACCTCGCTGGCGTCGTCGTCGAGCGGCCGGCCCTGCTCATCGACGAGGCCCGGCGCGGGCTCGCCGGCATCGTCGTGCAGGAGCGCTATGCGTCGGGCGAGGTCGGCTCGTCGCTGCTGCGCCAGGTGCGGGTGGCCCGGGGCGAGATCGTGCCCGCCGTCGTGCTGGTGTCTGGCGACCTCGCGCCGTCGGAGCGCCGCGTGCTCGAGCGCCAGTGGCGCGTGAAGACGTTCCTGCCGGTGGGCACTTCCCCTTCGGTCGTAGCCGAGGCCGTGCGTGACGCCTGCGGTGTCGCTGAGCCCGCCAGCGAGTCCGTGGACCTCGACATCGTCCACATCACGGCGAGCGCCGAGGGCAGCGCCGTCATCGACGAGCTGACCGACGACGGCGACGGCGACGAGCGCGGCGCCATCACCGTCGAGCTGCCCCGGAGCGAGCTGCAGCGGCTGCGGTACCAGCCCGATCCCACGGGCCCGCTCGCCACGCAGGACGACGCCAGGCTGTCGCAGCTGCCGCCGCCAGGCGGCGACAACGACGTCCGGCTCGACGAGCGCCCCGCTCCGCCACCTCGGCCGGTGCGCCCCGACGAACGCGGTGCCGCCTCCAGCGACGGAGCGCCGGCGACCTCGCCGGGGATGGCGATCTCGCCCGGCATCGTGGCTGCCGCCGCCGCCGAGCGCGCGCGCGACCGCGCGGCTTCGCCGTCGCCGCTGTCGGCGGCGGTGGCCGCCGCCGCCGCCGCCGCCCCGAGCGTCCTGCCGACCGCTACGACGACCGCGCCGCCCGCCGCAGCGAGCACCGCGTCGGCCGTCGCAGCGGCGACCCCCGCGACGGCGACTACCACCGCGTCGACTCCGGCCCCTGCCGCCTCCCCGCCCACACCGCCCGCCGGCTCGGGCGGCGGGAGCGCACACCCACGATCCGACCTTCCAGTTTCGTCGCCGGCGGCGCCGGCGGACGAAGAGGACTCAATGCAGATCCAGGAACTCCAGCGCACCCAGGCCGAGTTGAAGAAGGCGCTGCTCCAGGAGCGCCGCCTACGCGAGACGGCGCAGAAGCGCGTCGACGAGCTCGAGGCCCGCCTCGCGAAGATGGGCGAGGAGCCGGCGACGGCGACGCAGGGTGTCCCCGCCGAGGGCGTCTTCGAGGAGCTGCGCTACCCGGCCCTGCTCGCGCGCTGCCGGGCCGATGGCTTCACCGGCTCCGTCGTGATGCAGACCGGCGCAACCCAGCGCACGGTCTTCATGAAGGACGGACTGCCGGTGGCGTTCTCGTCCAGCGAGCCGGGTCAGCGGATCGGCAAGCTGCTGGTGGCGCAAGGCCGCATCACCGACGAGCAGTACATGAAGGCCGCAACGTTGATGGTCGAGCGAAGCATCAAGCTGACCGACGCGCTGGTCGAGCTGGGGCTCATCGACGCTGAGAGCCTCGCCGTCGAGCAACGCAACACGACCCGCGACCAGATCATCCTCGGCTTCGAGCTGGTGCAGGGGCGCTTCCAGACAGTGGCCGCCGCCGCCCCCGAGGCGAACACGGCGACGTTCGACTTCGGCCCGGGCGAGATCTACGTGCAGGGCTACCGGCGCTACGCCCCGGCCCACGAGATGCAGGCCGCCTACGAGACGCTGCGTGATCGCTACCTCGTGGCGAACGCGCGGCTGGCGAGCTTCCGTCCCAAGCTCGGACTGACCGGCGACGACGAACGCCTGCTGCGCCTGTTCGGCGAGGCCTACACCGTCGAGGAGGCCTGCGAGCGAGCGGGCGTATCGACCGAGGCGGCCGCGCGCCTGCTGGCCGCGCTGCAGGCCCTCGACCTCGTCGAAGAACGGAACCCCGGCATCGACCAGTTCCGCAGCCGCCTGCGCGTCGAGCGGCAGCGCCACGCCGAAGACCTCGCCCGCGTGCTGCAGGAGTCGGCCGCGCGTGAAGACAAGCTACTCGCCGCCTTCGGCAAGGCACTGTCGGCGGCGGGCGCCGGCCCCCTCGAACAGCCCGAGGCCCGGCCCGCCGAAGCGTCCAGCGCGGTCGCCGCCACCGCACCGCGCCCCGAGGGGACAAGGCCAGAGCGGCCGGGAGCATCGCTGCCGCCGCTGGCGTCGTCGCGCAGCCCCTCGACCGGCGCCTCCACGCCGCCGGTGCCCGGGCCTTCGTCTTCGGGTCCGTCGTCGTCCTCGGCTCCAGCGTCGTCATCCTCTGGCCTGTGGTCGTCCTCTGGCCCGCACTCGTCGGGCTCGTCCTCGTCTGGCTCGTCGCCGTCTGGCCCGTCGCCGTCTGGCCCGTCGTCGTCTGGCCCGTCGTCGTCGGGCCCGTCGTCTGGCCCGTCGTCTGGCCCGTCGTCTGGCCCGTCGTCTGGCCCGTCGTCTGGCCCGTCGTCGTCGGGCCCGTCGTCGTCGGGCCCGTCGTCGTCTGGCCCGTCGTCGTCGGGCCCGTCGTCGTCGGGGGCG
>Ga0194129_10006501_pt1 | contig 14305 bp, 12 predicted proteins | sample TA2KigCa35mmetaG_FD_150862 | JGI IMG/M metagenome (GOLD analysis project Ga0194129, IMG submission 150862) | Freshwater microbial communities from Lake Tanganyika, Tanzania - TA2015038 Kigoma Deep Cast 35m | ecosystem: Environmental > Aquatic > Freshwater > Lake | place: Tanzania: Lake... | reverse complement strand
TACCTGTTGTACCAGTTGTACCACTTGTACCGCTTGTTGAATTTAATCCACTTGTACCAGAACTTGTTGTTGGTGTAGTACCATTTGTGCCACTTGTACCTGTTGTACCAGTTGTACCACTTGTACCGCTTGTTGAATTTTTACCACTTGTACCAGAACTTGTTGTTGGTGTAGTACCATTTGTGCCACTTGTACCTGTTGTACCAGTTGTACCATTTGTACCACTCGTTGCATTTAATCCACTTGTACCACTTGTACCACTCGTTGCATTTAATCCACTTGTTCCATTTGTACCGTTTGTACCGCTTGTACCAGTTGTACCACTTGTACCACTCGTTGCATTTAATCCACTTGTACCACTTGTACCACTCGTTGCATTTAATCCACTTGTTCCATTTGTACCGTTTGTACCGCTTGTACCAGTTGTACCACTTGTACCACTCGTTGCATTTAATCCACTTGTACCAGAACTTGTTGTTGGTGTAGTACCATTTGTGCCACTTGTACCTGTTGTACCAGTTGTACCACTTGTACCGCTTGTTGAATTTAATCCACTTGTACCAGAACTTGTTGTTGGTGTAGTACCATTTGTGCCACTTGTACCTGTTGTACCAGTTGTACCATTTGTACCACTCGTTGCATTTAATCCACTTGTACCACTTGTACCACTTGTACCGTTTATACCACTACTACCACTTGTTCCATTTGTACCGTTTGTACCAGTTGTACCACTTGTTGCATTTAATCCACTTGTGCCAGAACTTGTTGTTGGTGTAGTACCATTTGTGCCACTTGTACCTGTTGTACCAGTTGTACCACTTGTACCGCTTGTTGAATTTAATCCACTTGTACCAGAACTTGTTGTTGGTGTAGTACCATTTGTGCCACTTGTACCTGTTGTACCAGTTGTACCACTTGTACCACTCGTTGCATTTAATCCACTTGTACCACTTGTACCACTTGTACCGTTTATACCACTACTACCACTTGTTCCATTTGTACCACTTGTACCGTTTATACCACTACTACCACTTGTTCCATTTGTACCACTACTACCACTTGTTCCATTTGTTCCATTTGTACCGTTTGTACCAGTTGTACCACTTGTTGCATTTAATCCACTTGTGCCACTTGTACCACTTGTACCGTTTATACCACTACTACCACTAGTACCATCTGTACCTGCCGTACCACTCGTTGCATTTAATCCACTTGTACCACTTGTACCACTTGTACCGTTTATACCACTACTACCACTAGTACCATCTGTACCTGCCGTACCACTCGTTGCATTTAATCCACTTGTACCACTTGTACCACTTGTACCGTTTATACCACTAGTACCATCTGTACCTGCCGTACCACTCGTTGCATTTAATCCACTTGTACCACTTGTACCACTTGTACCATTTATACCACTACTACCACTTGTTCCATTTGTTCCATTTGTACCGTTTGTACCGTTTGTACCATTTGTACCACTACTACCACTTGTACCGCTACTACCACTTGTACCAAATATTATTAATTCTGCGATATAATTACCAAGATCATCAATTAAATAATTACCAAATTCATCTTGTAAATAAATAATTATACTTCCAGAACTTGTTCCACTACTACCACTTGTTCCATTTGTACCACTACTACCACTTGTTCCATTTGTTCCACTTGTTCCATTTGTACCACTTGTTCCCGTTGTACCACTGGTACCACTAGTTCCACTGGTACCGGTTATTCCGTTAGTACCACTCAGACCATCTTCACCACTAGATCCATTTGAACCTGAAGATCCACTTGTACCTTGAGTACCTGTTGTACCCGAACTACCGGATGATCCACTTGTACCACTTGTACCATTTGTACCACTTGTACCACTTCCAGCGTTTACTCCGCTTGTACCGTTTGTACCCGTTGTACCACTAAAACCACTTGATCCACTCGTACCAGCAGTACCACTTGATCCACTCGTACCCGCAGTACCACTTGGATCATTTGATCTACAACCCAAAGCGTAACCTATTTGTGGAGTTGGAAATGTTATTGTTGCTGTATTATCATCTATTAAAATTATTGATTCGGGTATTACTTGATTAAAATTTTCATCATAAACTTGTATCAATACTAATTTACCACCTAAATTATGAGAAAACGTCCAAGTAGTTGAAGCAGATGAAAAATATTGACTATTACATGTTGTCTCATTGGTACCACTTGTCCCACTTGTGCCTTGAAAAAAATGTACTAAATCTGCATCTTCAACACCGTCTTTGTACCAATATTTATAAGCTTCGCCGCCAACTAATAATCTTACTTCCATTGATTGAAATCTGATTGCAGGATCAATCGCCGCGTTTGCAGCAGCTTTTGCTGAATCGATTGTATCAACAGCTCCAGTATAAGGGCCGGACCAACTGTCAACCGGTACCGGATTGACAGGCTGTATACCAAACGGTATTTGTATTCCGGTTGTTAACGCCATATATTATAATATTTTTTACAAAAGTATCTTCCTATTAAATATTAACATTATATAATTAGATGTTTTATGGACATATAATGCATATAAATCTAAAACAGCCGATATTAAATTTATTATAATATATTTCATGATTTTAATTTGTGAGAACTCTATAACCTTTGTTTCTAAAACTAACGAAGTTAAACCAGCTCTTGTGGGTGTAGCATTACCACCACCCGATACATCTATAAATTTATCTGTAAAATTTGTACCACTTTGAGTAGTATAACCATCTATAGTTTGTAAAATATTATTAATTTGAGCCGCTGATAAATTATTATAAGACACATCAAAATGATATGTGGTAGTAATATTTACAGAAGACTTCATTGTATACTTGTTAAACTATTAACATTTGCATAAAACTCGGTTAAGTTATTTAAACTGTTTAGATTTATAGATGAGAATGAGTTATTTGTTATTAATTAATTATTTGTTATTATAGATTCTAATTGATGATATGAATCAAAATTATAAACATTTTTTTTATTCTATAAATATTACCGCCAAAAATCGTGTTTATCGTTATTGATTTAACAACATCTGGATCTACATCTTGAAATTCTAAAAGAGGAACATTATTCATATTTTATTCTGTATAATCCAATGTTGTTAATGTAGGTGTATACCATAATCATACAGTTGTAGAAATTTGGTGTCTATGGTTATAATCTGTATAAGCTATAGAATTACTTAAAGAGTAGATGTGATATGGTGTTGCGTTAGAACCACTATCCATTACATTAAAATTGGATTGACTATAATTTGTTGTTAGATTTGTATATCCAGCATCCAAATCTATAACCTCACTTAAATTAAAAGTAGATGGCATTGCAACTGTAAAAATTGAATAAGCACCTCCTGTATATAAATTAAAAGAACCGGTATAGTCCGCAAACAATCTGTTATCTAAAGATCTTACCATTGAAGATGTAATTGGACGAACTGCCGATGGGCCATAAAAAAATAAATAAAAGAAATTTATTGATTTATAACTCATACTCGAAGTTGAATATGTATCAACAACTTGAAGTTGATAGTCTATATCTGTAATATTTGCACTTCCAGTTGGTACGTGTACTGTAGACGGAATTGTTGCTGTAGCACCTGCAATAGAAATGTTTGAAAGTCCTGGTACATCAAACCAATTACCTTCATTAACTCTAAATTGTACACTATAACTTTTTAGATCTACATCAGTTGTATTTCGTAAAATGGTACCACTTAGATTAGTATTTACGTTACCACGTTCTCGTTTTATATTAGTTTCTGGTAAACTTATTGACGTACCGATTACATTTACATTTCCACTTGCTGTTACATAAGCTAAAGGTGTTATGTCAAAATAAGAAGTGGCTGATGCGCCGTCGGTATCTATTACCGTATATCTATAATTAAAAGAACTTGTATTAAAATTTGTATCTGTTAATGAATGGGTAAAAGGATTCGGATTTACAGAAGATATATCTAAAATCATATACGAACCGGAATTATTTCTTCTCCACGCTAAATTTGCGCTATCAACACTTGCATCCAAAGAATTAATTGTATATGATGCTAACAATCTATTTTCTATTGTAATTTGATTAAAAGGAATAACGGTTGATGAAGTTAAATTTACAGTTGGAGATAAAGGTTCTTTAATTGCTAATTCAATTACTTCGGAAACAGTTTTTCCGGTAGCTGGAATTATATTTCCATTTAAATATCTACCAAAAGATTTACTACCCGATATTGAAACTGTAAGATCGTTTTCAAAAACGAACGAGTCAGCAGAAGTACCGCTTGTACCATCGGACCCAGTACCACCTCCTGCCCACGAAATTGAATATGGTTTAGATTGATTTAAATAACCGGTACTTGTATAAATTGCACTGATTGTAATTTCAGAATACTCATCAAAATTCTCAACATTTATAACTGTATAAATTCCGTTTACTTTTGGGTTACCAAATTCAACCAATTGTAAAAAAACGTTATTTAAATCTGTATTAGCTAAATTTAAAAGCCAACTGGAAACGTCGTTGTTATAATAATCATATTTTGAAATTTTTAAAGTTGTTAATTCTGAAAGTAAAGAATTATCGACTGAAAATTTACCAACCTTAACAATTTCTGAAACGCCAAAAAATTCCCATCTCAAAGAATTTGCACCGTCATTTCCAGACAAACCTCCGGTTCCACTTGAACCACTAGTGCCGGTGTTTCCGCTACTTCCACTGGTACCCGATCTTCCACTGGTGCCAGTTGTTCCACTGGTGCCGGTTGTTCCACTGGTGCCATCTTGACCTTTAGTGCCGTCACTACCACTTGTCCCACTCGATGTCGGTTTTGGAGCAGGTTGAATTATACTAATCCATTCGGTATCATAGTCTAAATTTGTCGCTTTAGCTAATACTTGAGTACGTGTACCACCTGTTGGAACACCTATACCCGTTTCGCCACTGGTCCCTCCTGTACCCTGAGGTCCTGGCGAACCATCTAAACCACTTGAACCCGATGTACCATTCTCTCCAGTTTCTCCATTAGTACCACTAGTACCACTTGTACCTAAAGCAATATTACATTCGATTAATCGTTTTAGTTCATCAACTATTTTTAGTAAATCTTTAAGACCAGGATCGTTTATAGCACCTCTGGCGCGCTTATAATTTAATATAGCATTATTTAGAATATCCGGATCGGGAGGACAACTATTATTTTGGTCATTACAGTTTGCCATTATATTATAAATATAAAATAAAAAAAACTATATTTTATATATTATAATGGGCCAAAAAATGATACGGGTATTCTTCTCCACTCACCTGTGCTGTAAATATAAAAATATTCTCCGTCATAACTTATCCAACCGTCTTGTCCATAATCAGATGATTGATATGGTACTTGATGATAGATTTTATCTGGAAATCTTTGGAAAACTCTAAAAGCAGTATTTATAGGTCTTCTATTTTGTGTAGTATAGATCGGATTACCATTACAATCGTATCCACTTATGTATTGTTGTACACTATAGTCGTAATCAAATGTTGCAATTTCTCTTTTTAACCAACCATTTGGATATTTATAAAGATAAATATACTTACTGTCATATGCCAACCAACCATTTTCTCCATAGTCTGTAATTTTAATAGGTGCTGGGTGAAAGATGGAAGTTGTGTTGAATGAATTGGTATTTGGTATTTTATTATAACCAGAATTATCTTTAATATTGTCCGACTTTAATTCCATTCCAACATCGTCAACATACACAAAATCTGTATTTTTATCTTTTAATACAGTAGTATCAGTGTAGGATTTATTAACAATTTCGTTCGGTGAGGAAGTAATCATTTCATCTACTTTAATTTTACGAACGGTAAATAATTTGTTAGTAGTATTCTTAATACCGTTCATACTTGTAACGATTGTGTCGTTCAACAAATAAGCATTTACGTTTAAATCAAACGTCGTTCGTATATTACGATCTTCACCGTCATTTACCTCTTGTTCTACACTGTAACTATCAATTCTAGCTCTAAACTTAAATCTTTCTCTATCGCCCCAATAATCTTTAGCGGCATAATTTATTTGTTCTAACAATTTATTATTTTGATCAACATAATCTGTCCAAATTATACATTCATAACTAATATTTACATGATTTGGTAGAGAAACACTATAAATTTGTTTTGTTGGTTTACTTTTGAAAACTCCTTTATTTAACAAATCAAAACGATCATATTTATTTTTTTCACTATAATCCATCAATGTTTGATAACTCAAATAACGATTAAATGTAGCTAAATCTTTATTATTTTCTACATTTTTTCTACGGATCATAAATGCGGGTAATAGTATTTTACCTTGATTGTCTCTAATATGACCAAACTGTTTCATTGCATACCATCTTTCAGGATTCCCATAAATTACAGGTACTTTTACTACTTCCCCGTTATCCATTACCTGTAATTTTAATCTATTATTTAATGTGCTTATTATTGCAGTATCAATATCAAGTAATGTGACTGTAAAATTCTTTTCTTTATCAGTGTCGCGACGAACTGCATTTGCACGATTATAATTAACCTTTACATCCGATTGATTATTATTTTTTTCAATCGGATTAGGCGAATTATTCGGATTAGATACATTATTTGGTCCCCACGCCATAAATTATGTTTGTCTTTCTACGAGGTTAATTTTACTAAGTCTTGTATAGTGAGTATTGACGATTAAACTCAAAGACTTGTCTGGATGACCGCCTAAAAATTGTTCTTGTACAACGTTATCAATTTCAAAATAACGTTCATTATAGAGCACCAAATCTCCTATTTCTGGAAAATAATTAGTTATAATACAATCTCTTTCTCTAAATCTATAAACTATATCTTGTTTACGATCTGGTCCATATCCCTGATTTTCCGTATTTATGTCGCTTCTTTCTACCAAACAACTTACGTTTACGGCAGGAAAAAATACCTTTCCTTTTTCACTACTACTTTCGCCGTAAATATTTGTAGTAGTTTCGTAAGCAGCAATTTTAAATACTTGTACTACACATTCAATGATATCACCAACAAGTTCAGCATTTACCGAACTTAACATATTTATATCTCTTCTGGAGAAATATCTACCGGGCAAATAATTAGAACTATAAATACCTACGTCTTTTCTAACCGGTGTCCAGAACTCCTTGAAAGCTGGATTTTGCTTAGGATATTGTTTTGTGGTTGGTGCTGCCATAAATTATCCTATGTAAATGTGAAGTGGTACTTTTGAAAGCATTTTTTGCATTTCATCACTTTCTTTACCTTTATTTTCTAACTGATTTACACGCAATGTTTTCTCAAGCATATCTCTCAATTTTTCAAGTAAATTATCTTTTTCTTCTTTAGCTTCTGCTCTTAATTCTGCACCATCAAGTGTTACTTCGCCGCCTGGAATTGGTACTGTACTATATTTTTGAAGGATACGACCCAATGTTTCTTTACAAAGTGCCAAGAAATATTTCCTTATCCATTGTTTACCCGCTTGATTTATCTTACAATATTTACAATATTCATAAGGCACATCACTTGGATCGCTGATATATTCATAACGAGAACCACTTGTAAAATTTGTTATATTTTTATCACTCTCAATATAATATTCAATCCAAACTCTGGTATTTTCAGTAGGAATTGGAAACAATCTCAATTGATTATTACCTAACAATTCAAATCCGAAATGACTCTTACGAACCATATCATTCAACTCAATAGCCTGTACTCTTTCTAAATCTTCAAATATAGGAGTCATCAAAAATTGTGTAGCAGGGCTATAAGCACTGAAACCCATTTCTTGAAGCACATTACTATAACTCATGCCTGTCATGCTAAATGGATCGTAAATACGAGCGATTGCTGGGGGTCTATAATGAAATATTCTTCGAACTTCAATTCGCGAACCAGTTATATGTGCAACGTCGTCTCCAATTAATTTATTTAGATCAAAAGTTTGATTTGTGTTTGATAAACTTGCGGTTATATCAAAATAACTTTTTCTAAGTTGTACTTCTCCACCTATAAGTGCTTCACTACCATATTGTTTACTTAATTGTACAACAAATGGTAAGCCTGTACCTTTTACTCCCAACCCCGTTAAATTTTGATATTGATCTTGTGGTAATCCCTGTACATTAATTAAATTGTTTACAATATTAAATTCATTTATAACGCGGTTGTATTCTAATACAGATTCTTCAAAACAAGCATAAAAGTTAACATCAATCATTTCAATGTCAACTATAGGATAACCTAATCTTTTAGCTGCCCACATCGCACTGCCACTACAATCGTTCTCAAATGTACTTTCTTCGGCACTACAATTTTCATTTAGATAATAGCCAAATGGTACACTTCCAGAGGTTACAATACTACCACTACCAGGCCATCTCACTCTGTCGGCATCGAGATTAGCACTCATATTTTAGTCTGCCCTTTCACACGATGAGTTTTAATCATCAGATACAGATATTTATTGACATTAGCACTCATTAATTATAAATATCTAAGAATAGATATAATATAACCAAATTAGTGGATTAATAACCAAGTTCCTATTACATCACCTCTATTTGCACTATCATCTCCATCTCCTGGTTTTACAATAACATTCCATTTAGGTTCACTACCTACAGGAATTTTCATCATTTCATCGTAAGTAACTACGCTATCTTCGGGCATACCATATTTTGCAGCTAATTTCTTTTTAAGAATATCAAGTGCTTCCGGCGACTTGAATTGAATTTTACCTTCTGGATCTTTAACCAATTTACCATCAGCTTTCAATATTAAATCGTCAAACATTTGTTTTGGTACAACCGTACTATGTTTTGTCTTAGAGAAATCAATTTGTTTTTCTTGTTCAGGAGTTGCACCCGCGCTGAAATTCATCTTAAAATTTGATGGTTTATCGCCTTGAGCAACACTTGCTACTTTGGTATAAGCATAAAAATCAATATTTGGAAAATCTCTCGCAATACTATATGCTAAATTCAAATAATCAGGACTAAAGAAATCACCAGCATCGTGCCATCTAACAACTACTTTTGTATCTTTCTTACCGAATTTCTTTTCAGCAGATGACAATTCAGCTTTTAATTTAGCTTTATATCCACTTGGATCGTTCAATAAAAAGTTTAATTGACGAGTTTGTGAAAGTGAACTTGCTTTCCATTGTACATAACCACCTTTTTTAGCATAACAATATACTTTACAAGCACCCGCACCTGGACAAGTATCCACTACAACAAAATCACCTGTTTTTTCGTTTACAGCCAATCCTTTTAATGCAGGCAATCCAATATTGTAATAAATTGTACTGCCGCCGCCACTATGAGAAATCTTTTCGTTTTGTTTTAAAATCTTTTCGGGACGAGCTGAGATTGCTGCTTTTAATTTATCCAAATCATAAGTTCTATCATTTTCATCCTTAATTTCAATATTACCTCTGTGTACATAAGGCATCTTATATTTATCTAATTTTTCTTTTTCGCCAGCAGCGGTCCTTTGTAAATAAGCTTGTAACTCGCCTGGAGGCAATATTCTTGTCGTAGCACCCAACATATCTGATTCTTCATCTAATTCTTGTGCTACAAACTGGCTTAGTGGTACAATTGAACTACCAGGCAAACCAAATTCGTTTAATTTTGACTCCAATAAAATATCAATTAATTTCATATATTATAAATATTCAAAGTTTTGTTATTTTTATAATTAGTTTTCCATCTCCTTTTATTACTCGATGATAAGTTTCTTTAGGTATAAATAACTTGTTTTTTAATAATCTAGGCAATTCATTATCCAACTGTACTTCCCAATTATTATTTTCTATAACTTCAACAATTCTATCTTCACGGTCTATATGCCATTCTAGTTCGTGATTATCTATATCATTACTAAATTCTCTTATATACTGATTATTGCCCACTGAAGTTTCTTTGAATGGCAAATTGTTCATTTGAATAAACCTTTAATCCAATCTATAAATCTCATAAACCAACACTTTTTCTTAGGCGGTAATGGCATAGTAGATACAAATTCATTGTCTATCATTTTAATCTTATCATCTGTTACATTAACACCCCAGAAACAATGTAATTTCGTACTTTCTTCAAATGTTTTATCAATTTCTCTAAAACCAAGTGTTACTTTATTTTTTGTTATTATTATATTTTCAAAAGCCGGATAAGTTTTGTGATCAACATTCGGTGCATGTGCATATCCACAGAAATTGGAAACTATAGGTGCTTGAACCCAATGCCAATGACAGTCTCCTTTAGCTAATTCAACTTCATTATTTGTTACCAATAAGTTTTTATTAAAACTAATTTGATTGAGATTATCCCAGTGTTGACATGTTAATTGTAAAAACTGACATACATTTTTTGCAGTATTATTTTCTATAATAAAATCTTCATTTGTCCAACTGTCAAAATAAACACATGCTCCTTGAAAGTTTATAAATTTATTATGGGTTATTTTAGCGTTTTTACTGAAAGCTAATGATATACCATGCAACGGACTTTGTTGGTCTACCACATTAAAATCCATATTCTCAAATACATTATTACTTACCAAAACATCATATCCGCCAACAGCAACACATGTATTTTCAGGCACATGTTTTTCACTGCTATTTGATTTTCTACCCGGCAACGTAAAGTAATTGTCAACAACTGTTGTACCTTTCATTGTATTACTATCAGGTCCTACAATGATTTGAAAAGCTTCATGCGTTTGTTTCTCACCCACGCCAAAATTGATAAATTTACAACTCTTAATTATATTATTTGCACCACGAATTCTTATTCCTAACAGTGTTGACTTGGTATTGTTTTCATAATTACCATCAAATGTTATACCTTCAATATGATTATCATTACAATATTCATTCCAATTAGTTGTAACCATTGTTATAACATCAGATTGTTTATTATATATGTAAGCAGCATTACAATTATCTATCCATTTTAACCTTGTTTTGTCTCTACCAGCACCAATTATCTTAACGGAATGTTTTCTGTTCCATCCCCAACAAATACAACTATCACTCCATACGTGGCCCAAATGCCAATTTGTATCGTTTCTACCTAATATATGTATTCCTTCACTTATGTAACATTCGCCTGTTGTATCTATACATTTATTGATATACGGCGCAATATTATCGCCTATTTTATAACCATAGTATTCTGGAGTATTCATAAAATTTAATTGAAACTTTTACCACTACCTGGACCGCCAGCCATGAATATATGCTTGAGGGTCGATGGATCATCTATACCCTTGGTCAAACTGTGTTTCTTAAGTAATTCAAGTAAGTTCATTCTTATAGTATCATAGAGAGTAATTAGTTCTGTAGGATTGGACAATTGCCCACTTATTTTCGGGTTGAAATATTTGAGGATACTTTAAATACGAAGCATGTCCATCTGCATATATATATGATGCTCCATTGTTGTGCTTTTTAAAATCTAATTCAGTTTGATCATTACCTTTTCCTTCAAATATATCCATATAAAAATGTCTTGAATTTCCTAACTTTTCCCCAAATATTACTGTTTCACTTACCAATGGAATGGAACTAGACTTCAATGGTTCCTCTAAAATGTCCCAATCCGCTTCAAAATATTCATAGTAATAATCATTAAATCCATTGATTATAAAACTACGATTTGCTTTGTTAATGTTTGTTTCAACTAGATTATTTGTAAATTTATCGACAGGACATCTTAATACACCAACATTCTCATAATATGGTTTTAATGCTAATGGCCACTGATTTGTCAAACTACGTGGTGGATATATGTCATTATAATCTAACTTATATTGTTCAGCTGAAAGACCCAATTGCCTAGAATTGTTTAAACATTGTATTTGAAGCGCTTTACTTTTTGCTTTACTCAACGATGGTAATAAAAGACCGGCTAATATTGCAATTATAGCTATAACTACTAGTAATTCAATCAAAGTAAATGCTTTTGTATTTTTCATAACTAATTGTATGTCTTTTTTAAATTATACTTTACCAATTCTACAATAACTTGTTTTAGTAGGATCTTTAAATTTCACCATAATTTTAAAAATTTAATTGAAACTTTTACCACAACCGCAAGTGCTTGCTGCGTTTGGATTATTAAATTTAAAACCTCCGCCCATTAATTCATAAGAATAATCTAGTTCAGCATCTTTAATATAATTCGCACTAAAATTGTCTACAACTACACTCACACTTTCATATTCATATACCAAATCATCGTCTCTGATTTCATCAAATGTCATGCCATACTGTAAACCACTACATCCACCTGCTTCTACAAATATTCTCAAACTTTTGTTTTTATAATGCTCTGTATTTTTAACTAAATTATTTACTTCAGTTAAAGCATTATCAGTTAATTTAATTATTGAAGTTTCTAATTTTATCATAATTTACCAAAATCTACCTCGACCTTTATTACCTAAACTGCGCATACGATGACTACGACAACTCCAATAACCGGCTGTTGTTCTGTCTTTCTTTTGAGCACATCTATGTCTAGCAGCAAAACTTTTGCGACGAGCTTTATTGCCTGCTCTACTTCTCATATTTGGATCGCCAAATGTTACTTTCTTGATTTTACCATTTTTACCTTTGACGTAGACAGCATATTTTTTTGGTCCACCTGGAGTTCTAAATGGTCTATTAAGTGTAACACTTCTACCACGATGTTTAGCTTCTATTATCAAGTCTTCTTCAATTTCAATTGGAGCGTCCAAATAAACTTCTCTGCCCTCAAAAATTTCTTTTTTACCAAGATCACTCTCAACCAATTCAGCATCTGCATCACACAATTCAATTAAATTGTAGTAATATAAATTACGAACTTCTTCTATTAATTCAAAATAAGATTCACTATAAGTTCTGAAAATGTTTTCACTTAGTGGAATTTGTTTTTCTAAATGATAATTTAAATTAGAAGAATTTACCACATTTTGCAGCATTTTCATCGGACAAAGTTCTTGATTTTCAAATAAATCATTTAATTTAATCATATAATATAAATATTATTCATACTTGTTTGTTAGTTTTAATTCGCCAATTAGTCTCTTTTCGTTGTCATTTAAGTTTTTATCCAATTCAACACTCAAATCCTTTAATGTATAACTAACCCCAGTCTTTTTCTCTATATTCTTCATTGTTTCTACAGTATCCACAACACTGTCCAAAGTGGTCTTGTATTTACCAAATTCAACCGAAGAAGTCAAATTACTGAAATCAACAGATCTAGGAGCTATACCCTTTATTAGTGATATTGCATATGAAGCAATATGTTCAAATACACTAAATATCGCTCCTGCAATTGGATTTGTAGCGGCCAAAAATCTCAATACCACAAAGCATATCAAAAATATTAATATACCGGTAACACCTATTGTCACAAATCTTTTTAAACCATACATGACACCGCCAAGACCCATCCAACTGTTTACTTCGTCCACGGTTACCTGAAGGGCATCTGCCTTTTTTGCCACCTGTAAAGCCTGTGTTTCCAATCCTTTTATTTGTTTTTCATATACATCTTCAATTTCTTTTTGTTTTATTTGAAGAGTCATAATCTCATCATCACGTTCTTTGAGTAGTTTGGCTCCCCTTTGTTTTTCCTTTTCAACTTCACTATTCAATAAATTTGTGAGTTCTTTTATTTTGTTTAAATCATCGATATTTGGATTACCAGTGATGTTCAAAATCCTACTATTAAAGTCTATAGCCGTCTTGACTTGGACGGGTGGATTGGTAACAGATTTAAGAGAATAGTCGGTACCGCTAGCTAGTGTAGCAACTTGTTGTAACTTCTCACCATCGTTTTTTGCCATTTCAACTCGGGTGTTTGCAAGAACATCTTTGGTCTTTTGGACCTTTTCTACATTTGTAGATTTGCATCCGACGACCAATAAAAATAATGTTAAAAATAACGTAAATAGTTTTCTCATGTCTATAAATATCAATCCATACTATAAAAACTTGTATATTTCACCACTATGATACATGATACTATTATGTCAAAATATTGTGATACATCGTTAATTAACATCAAAAGTATCAATAAAAATATTGCAAAAATACTTATTGAAAAGAATCATTATACTCATAAATGGAGTTTATGTACTGTAGCTTATGGTGTTTATCATAAAGAATATATAGAAAGCACATTCTTTGGTGGTTATAACGAAAAATTAATTGGCGTATTGATATACGGAAATGCAGTAGGTAGAAATG
>Ga0194129_10006500_pt1 | contig 14306 bp, 14 predicted proteins | sample TA2KigCa35mmetaG_FD_150862 | JGI IMG/M metagenome (GOLD analysis project Ga0194129, IMG submission 150862) | Freshwater microbial communities from Lake Tanganyika, Tanzania - TA2015038 Kigoma Deep Cast 35m | ecosystem: Environmental > Aquatic > Freshwater > Lake | place: Tanzania: Lake... | reverse complement strand
GGAAGGGCTGCAAGGCCTGCGGCCACGCCTCGCCAGGGATGCCCGGGCCCTCATCCCACACCTCGATGCGAAACCCATCGGGGCCGTCGCGCCGCAACATCAGCCGCAGGGGCGGCTGGCCGTGGCTGAACGCATTATCGATCAGGTTGCCCACCGCCCGTCCCATGGCCGTGGGTTGCACGCACGCCTCGAGCGGTTCGAGATCGAGCTGCAGCTGATCAGGCTCAATCGCCGCACTCAGCTCCGCCAACCACTGATCCAGCGGCAGCTGCACCGCCGCCTCCGCATCGCCGCCACCGGCGAAGAGCAGAAACTGCCCCGTGATCCTCTCTAGGGCATCGAGATCGGCTTCGGCGCGCTGCTGCTCCCCATGGCCCGCCAGGCGTAAACGCAAACGGGTGAGAGGGCTTTTCAGATCGTGAGCGATGCCCGCGAGCATGGTGGTGCGATCGCGCTCGTTGGCCGCGAGGCGTTGCACCATCGCCTTGAAGCGCGCCGTGAGTCGCCGCACAGCGCCACTGCCGGATGAAGGCAACGGCGAAGTCCGCGCAGCCGCCCCAACCTGATCACTGTTGCCCACCTCGGCCAGGGCCTGCTCGAGCTGTTGCAACGGCCGCTGCACCTCCCACCAGAGGTAGAGCAGCGAGCTGGAAATGCTGCCCGCCAACAGCGCCAAGCCCAACAGCAGCGGATCCGGCGCACGGCCCCGCTGGGGATCGAGCGGCGTGAACAACCACACCGGCTCCAGCGGCGAGAGCAGCTCCACCCACACCCCCGGGCGTTCCCCAGCCGCCGGAAGTACCGGTGGGCAGGGAGCGATCTCGCGGCAAAGCTCCTGCTGCAGCTGCCGGGCCTGCCGCTGCAGCCGGCGATCAGGGCTGAGCGGGGGATTAGCGCCCACCCGCAGCGGCAAGCCGCTCAAGCGGGAGAGCGCAGCCGGCGGCAGGCGATCGAGGGCCAGCTCCCCGAGCCGCAGGTTGAAGGCCACCTCAGGGCCGAGCTGCATGATCTGAGCCCGCTCCAAGCGCTGGGCCAGCAGAGCCTGCAGCAACGCCAGGCTGAGGGCCGACACGCCGGCCCCCACCAGCGCGTATTTAACGGCTGCGGGGCTGGCCATCGGGAACAAACACGTAGCCGTAACCCCACACCGTTTGCAGGTAGCGGGGGCGCGTGGGATCGGGTTCCACCAGCTTGCGCACGCGCGACACCTGCACATCCATGCTGCGGCTGTCGGTATCGGAACCGGGGCCGCGGGCCAGCTCGATCAGCCGTTCGCGTGACAAGGGCCGATGGGGGTGCTGCACAAAGGCCGAGAGCAGGCTGAACTCACCGCTGGTGATCACCACCGGAACGCCAGCCCGCTCGAGGCTGCGGGCCGCCAGATCAAGGCGGTTGTCGCCGAATTCCACGAGCTGGCCTGCCGCCAGCGGCGTTCCAGCCGGCAGGGCCACGCGGCGCCGCAACACGGCTTCGATGCGCGCGGTGAGCTCGCGGGGCAGGAAGGGTTTGCCGAGGTAATCGTCGGCGCCCTGCTCCAGGCCGATGATCCGATCCACGCCATCGCCGCGGGCGGTGAGCATCACTACAGGCAGATCGTCGCCACCATCGCGCAAGCGGCGCAGGAGGGTGAGGCCGTCGTCGCCCGGGAGCATCACGTCGAGCACCACCAGATCGGGTCGCTGCCCCTCCAGGCGAGCCATCAGCTGCTCGCCGCTGCTGAGGCAGCGCACGTCGTAGCCCTGATCGGTGAGGTAGGTGCCGAGCAGGCGCCGCTGCTCGGGGTCGTCATCCACCACCCAGATGCGCGCGGGGGTCGTGCGGGGCGCGACAGCCATCGAGGGTTGCAAGGGCCTGGGCGAACTGTATGGAGATCGGAGCGCTCAGGCCGCGCCAGACAGATCTGGTCACAGCTTGGTGGCCGGGCCAGCAGCTGACGATCGGCCTCGCTGCATAGCCTTGCAGCATGCGCGGGATGCTGCAGCGATGGGGGACCCTGACCCTGGCGATCAGCCTGGGCCTGAGCTCTGCTGCCTGGGCGCAGACAACGGCGGAGCAGCAGAGCTACCAACAGCGCATGCGGCTGCTGTTTGAACGGCTCGATCGCAACAACGACCAGCGCCTGCAGCGGCAAGAGGTGCAGGGCCAGCCCTATCTCGAACGCCATTTCGAGCGCCTCGACAGCCGCCGCCGCGGCTATCTCGGGCCAGAAGACCTCACCCCGGCTCAGGGCACGCGCGGCGAACGGGCCGCCCGTTTCTTCGAGCAGGCCGACCGCAACGGCGATGGCAGCATCGATCGCCGCGAAGCCGAGGCCTACAGCTGGCTGCAGCGCCATTTCGGCCAAGCTGATCGCAACGGCGATGGCCGCGTGGATCGCCAGGAGCTGCAGGGCCTGGGCGAGCAGCGCCGCCGCCAACTCTCCGCCCCAGCCCAACCGTGATCGCCGCCTCCCCCCGCCCGCCTCTGGCCTGGATCGGTCTGGGAGCCCTGGGCGCTCCGATGGCCCACAACCTGCTGGCGGCAGGCCATGGGCTCACGGTGTTCAACCGCACGGCGAGCCGCTGCGAACCCTTGCGGGCGGCCGGCGCCCGGGTTGCAGACAGCCCGGCAGATGCAGCGCACGAAACCGAGGTGCTGCTGCTCTGCGTGAGCGACGACCGCGCCGCCGAAGCCGTGCTGCTGGGCCCCGAGGGCGGCGAGAGCAACACCCCAGGCAACGCGCCCATTGCATCTCCCGACTTCCGTACAGACTGCACAGTTTTTCGGACAGCCGCGATTCACGGCCTACAGCCCGGCTCCCTGGTGATCGACTGCTCCACTATCAGCCCCGCCACCAGCCGGCACCTGGCAGCCGCCCTGGCGACGCGCGGCATCCGCTATCTCGATGCCCCCGTGACCGGCGGCACCGAAGGCGCCAAAGCCGGCACGCTTTCGGTGCTGGTGGGCGGCGAGGCCGAGGATCTGCAACGGGCCCGCCCCCTCCTGGAGGTGCTCGGCGGCTCGATCACCCACTTCGGCCCTGTGGGATCGGGCCAGGAAGCCAAGGCGGTGAACCAGGTGCTGGTGGCAGGCAGCTACGCCGCGGTAGCTGAAGCCCTGCAGCTGGCGGAACGGCTCGGCCTCGATCTCCAGCAAGTGGTCAACGCCCTCAAAGGCGGCGCCGCCGGCTCCTGGGCCCTGGAGCACCGCAGCGCCCAGATGATCAACAACCACTATCCCTTGGGTTTCAAGCTGGCGCTGCACCGCAAGGATCTGGCCATCGCCCTTGAGGCGGCGGCGGCACAGCAGTTGGAGCTACCGGTGAGCCGGCTGGTAGCCGCCATGGAAGACGCGCTCCTGGCTGATGGCCACGGGGATCTGGATGTATCGGTGTTGGCGCGCTGGTTCAGAAGCTGAGGGCGGCGCGATCCGCCACCACGCGCACCTGCTTGCTGGCGGCCAGGATGCCCTTCGGGTGCACCAACAGCACGGCCCAGGTTTGCGTGCCGGGCTGATAGGGCGCCTGAGCGCTTTTGAAGATGCCGCCGCCGCCGAGGGCTTCGAGCTGCAGGTCGGGGGTTTGCATCCGCAGCAATTCACCGGCCGTGACCGGCTTGAGGGCCCCAGCCACCACGGCACCGTCGAGGGGTTCATCGAACACCACGTCAACGTCGTAGCGCTGGCCAGTGAGCACCGCATCAGGAATCAGGAGGCTCACCTTGAGGTTGTTCTCGCCGCTGCGCAGCAGTGAGCTTTCGCGGATCACCTCCTGGCTGTTGAAGCGGTTGCCGCTGGCCCCGAGCACGAGCTGCTGCTGCGCCTCGAAGCGAAAGCGATAGGGCCCCTCCTCGCGGCTGCCCGTCACGTTGATCTGGGTGGTGCCGCGGCCGTCCTTGAGGGCCGGGCCGGGCTGCACGGTCCAGCTGGCATCGGGGAACTGCTCGCGCAGCAGCAGGCGGCGGCGCGCCACCTCATCGGGGTCGAGTCCCTGGCCGGGTTCGAGCACGGCGGTGAGCGCCTCCGAGGAGCCGCTGTTGAGGGCCTCCTGCAGGGCCAGCAGGCTGGGCGCCGCGCGCAATGGCGTCGCCCCCAGCACCACACCGGCCAGGGCGAGAGCAGCCGGCAGGGGAGGGCGCAACAGCACTGGGGCTCAACCAACACACGGCCCTTAAGTTAGGCGCGCCTTCCAGCCGCGCCCATGTCTCGCCTGTTGATCGCGGCCAGCGGCACCGGCGGGCATCTGTTTCCAGCGCTGGCCGTGGCGCAGGCCCTGCCCTCCGACTGGCAGATCCAGTGGCTGGGGGTGCCTGACCGATTGGAAACGGAGCTGGTGCCCTCCGAGATCCCGCTCCACACCGTGAACGCCGGCGGCTTGCAGGGGCGAGGCCTGGAGAAACTGATCAACCTGCTGCGACTGCTCGGGGCAAGCTGGAGCGTGCGCCAGCTGATTCGCCGCGAAGGCATCCGCGTGGTGTTCAGCACCGGCGGCTACATCGCCGCACCAGCGATCCTCGCGGCCCGATGGTGCGGCGTTCCAGTGGTGCTGCACGAATCGAATGGCGTTCCCGGCCGGGTAACGCGGCTGCTCGGCAAGCTCTGTACGCACGTGGCCGTGGGTCTGCCCCAAGCGGCCGTGCGGCTCCGGGGCTGCCAGCCGCGGGTCACGGGCACCCCGGTGCGGCGCGAATTTTTGCAGCCTGCAGCCCTGCCCGCCTGGGTACCCGCGGGCCCGGGGCCCTTACTGGTGGTGATGGGCGGCAGTCAGGGAGCGGTGGGGCTCAATCGCATGGTGCGGCCCCTATTGCCTCGCTTGCTGAGCGCGAGGTGCCGCGTGGTGCACCTGAGCGGCAGCAACGACCCCGAAAGCGGCCAACTGCAACACCCGCACTACGCCGAGCGTCCCTTCAGCGATGAAGTGGCGGGCCTACTGCAACACGCCGATCTGGTGATCAGCCGCGCCGGCGCCGGCAGCCTGAGCGAACTGGCGGTGTGCGGCAGCCCCTCGATCCTGGTGCCCTTCCCCCAGGCCGCCGACAAGCATCAAGACGCCAACGCAGGTGCCGCCGCAGCTCTCGGGGCGGCCGTGATCGTGTGGCAACACCCGCCTGAGCACCCGGCGCTGGAGCAGGCGATCTGGCGCCTGCTGGGACCGCGCTTGCGGGGTTGCGATCCGGGGGTGGATCCACTGCTGGTGCTACGTAGCGGGATGGAGCGGCTGGCGGTGCGGGATGCGGATCAGCTGTTGGCAGGGTTGCTGATGGAACTCAGCAGCTAAGAACTAGACTGGTAGATACCAGCAAAGCGCGAGATGAGGGCAAAGCTGTTTCGCAACGGACGCAGCCAGGCCGTCCGGCTTCCCGCCAGCTGCCGGTTTGAGGGCACGGAAGTCGAAGTTCAACGCGACGCGCACAGTGGTGTGGTGACGCTGACCCCGATCCGCTCCACGCCACTGGAGTGGCTCAGGCGGCGCAGTGAACTGCTGGAGAGCGACCCCGAAGGCAGTTTCGATGCTCTCTTCAACGAGCTGGATCGCAGCGAGGCGGCTCCGGAGCGTGCTTGGCCTTGAGGCAGTTGTTCATGCTCGACACAAATGCTGTGCGCGCTCTCGTGGAGAGGAGCTCACCACAACTGGATCAATGGTTCGCCGAAGACCGCTGCTCCATTTCCGCTGTTGTGGCGGCTGAACTGCGTTTTGGCCTAGCGAGGCGACGACTCAGCCCACAGCGCCAGCAACTTGTTGAGGAGCTCCTGAACGCGATCCCGATTCAACCATTTGAGCAAAATGCGGCCAAAAGCTATGGCCACCTCCGCGCGGAACTGATGCAACAAGGCATCACACTCAGCGCGATGGATCTCTTGATCGCCAGCCACGCCATCGCGCTGAACTACACCCTGGTCACCGCCGATGGAGCTTTCAGCCAGGTGGAAGCGCTGAAAAGCCGGCACTGGGACTGACGTGGACCCAACTCAAGCTCAGCAACCAAGGGCTGTGACTGCAATGAGGTGACGGCTGGGGTTGCGAAGGCATGGCGTTAATCCTGGCCATAGGCCCGAGTTAACGGCGTTGGGCTGAGAGCTCCTGACGCATCGCTCGGATGATGCGGCGATTACCAGCACGGCTCTGGTAGCCGATGCGCAACCAGGGTTCGTCCAAACCCTCAAAGGAGCGGCAATCGCGCAACAGGATGCGGTGGCGAGTTTCCAGAGCCTCACGCAATGGCTGGAGAGACACAGGTTCGCCATTGCACTCGCCGCGAATCAAGAGGTAGTTCGCCGCCGAAGGCATCGGGATGATGCCGGGCAAGCTCGCGAGCTGCTGCTGCAACCACGCACCCTCGCGGGCCGTCCAGCGCTGCACGCGCTGCGTCCACCGATCGGCGCGCGCACGGTTGGCAAACCAGGCCGTGCCTGCCGCTGCAGCCAACCCATTCACCGGCCAGGGATCACGCCAGGCCTGCCAGGCCTGCAAGCGAGCCGGATCCCCCAAGGCATAACCCAACCGCAGCCCCGCAATGGCGAGCAACTTGGTGAGGCTACGGATCACCACAAGGTTGGGGTAGCGCCCCAACAAGGGCACCAGGCTCTCGGCCTCACCGCCAGGCGTGAGGGACAGAAACGCTTCGTCGGCCACCACCAACGCAAAGCGATCGAGCAACGGCTCCAGGGAACTGCGACTCCAGAGCTGCCCCGTGGGGTTGTGTGGATTGGTGATCCAGAGGGCACCGGCCTCGCCAGGGCCAGCCGTGATCGAAGGGAAGCTCCAGCAAGGCTGGCGCTGCCACCGCAAGGGAAGCGGCAGCGGTGAGAGCTGCGCGTCCCAGGTGGAGAGTGCGCGGTGATAGTCGGCAAAACCGGGCACACACAGCCAGTTGCAACCGGCGGTGGCCGCATCACGGGCAGCCCAGGTGAACAACTCGGCGGCACCGTTGCCGGGCAGCACCTGCGCTGGAACGAGCCCATGGGCGCGGGCGATGCCCTGGCGCAACTCCCACTGCTCACGATCGGGATAACAGCGCAGAGCCGAGCCGCTTAAGGCCGCAGCCACCTGGCGTTTCAGCCAGCCCGGCGGGCCAAACGGCACCAGGGAGGCACTGGCATCCAGAAGCTGATCGGGCCGGCACCCCAGCCTGCGCGCCAACGCGTCCTGATTACCGCCATGGGGCTCAACCCCGTTCAAGAGCGCTGCGTAGCTGCTCCCAGCCTGCATCCTGGCGGAACCAGCTGCTCGAACAGGCACGTGGATGGTCGCCGCTACAGAGCCCATCCGATACAACCAGCCTGCAGCCTTGCCCCGCTGGAGATGGCTCAGCGCTCACCACTGATCCATACCGCTCTGATCGCAGGGTTCACGCTTGCCTCGCTGGCAGCGAGCCAGCCGGGCCACTCACAGGCTCGCAGTGGCGCCGATCTGATGCGACTGCTGGAGCAGGGCAACTGCAAGAGCTGCAAGCTTCAGGATTCAGACCTGGTTCATGCGGACCTGCGCGATGCGGAGCTTGTGAGCGCCCAGCTGCAGCGCTCCAACCTGAGCCGATCACGGCTGGATGGAGCAGATCTCAGACAGGCCAACCTCAGCTTCACGTCGCTCTTGGGGGCCTCACTGAGAGGCGCCGACCTCCGAGGGGCCAACCTCGAGGGAGCCGATCTGCGCGAGGCCGACCTCAGCGGCGCCAAGCTCGATCCCAACGCTCTTGCCAATAGTCACTGGAAAGGCGCCACAGGCGTGAGCGCCGAAGCGAGCAGCTATGCCGCGATGCACAACGCGGGCGTTGAAGCCGCTCAGCAGGGGCGACTGGTGGAAGCAGAGGATTACTTCAATCGAGCTCTACTAAAAAGTCCCGATGCAGCCATCACCTGGCTAGCTCGCGGGATCACCCGCTCTCAGCAAGAAAAAGCAACTCTGGCCCAGCAGGACATCGCCTACGCTGCATCACTATTTGAACAACAAGGCGACTCACCAACCGCACTAGAGCTACGAGATCAGCTCAAGAAGCTAGAAAAAAAAGACAAACAGAAAGCCGGGAACGGGTATGGCTCTGGACTCCTTCGAACGGCAGGAGGTCTGTTCCAGCAACTCGCTCCGCTCGCCCTAAAACTCTTTGCCCCAACCCCCTTTTAAAGAGCTCTTAGCTGCCGGAATAAACGAAACCCCGGGCATCCTTTGTAGAGGGCTGGTAGCCATAGCCATACATCCCACCCTGATCATCATTGATCACACGCGGGGTCACCATGATCACAAGCTCGCTCTTCTGCCGATCACCAGAAGTTCTGCGGAAAAACTGGCCAATCAACGGCAAGTCGCCGAGCACTGGCCATTTACTCACCACCGTCTTATCATCATCCGAGATCACACCAGTAAGGATCAGCGTTTGCCCATCACGAACACGGACCTTGCCAGTGTCCAATAGACGATCGTTGATCTGGTAAATGATGCCACAGCGATCAATTTGCTGAGTGCCAACAGCAGCAGATATTTCGGGAGACAGCGAGAATGTCACAAAGCCATTGTCATCAATCTTGTCGACACGAGCCCCAAATGTGAGCCCCGCATTGCCAAACTTTGGCTCACAGAAATTATTTCCATTAATATCCTGCTTAACCGTATATGCGGTGACATATTGTGTACCAACCCGCACAAAAGCCTCATTGGTTCGCGAACGGCCCACCTTGCCATCGGAAGAAATCCTCTCAGCATCCGAACCCGAATAAAGCTCGTCACCTTCCTGAAGAATCAAGGTTGGACTGGCCAGAATCTTTGTAGCCCGAGAGACAATCTGAGCCTGCAGGAAGTCGTAGAACTCGCTATCAGGATAATTCATTCCAGGATTCGGACGCTTTCTGCTGGTCGACGATTTATTTTTACTACTTGAATTGCCCGACTGGGCATTAGACTGGCGATTCGAACTGGAAGATGCGTCTGAGCCGTCAGAGCGCGTATTTGAAGATGTGCTGACTCGCGACGCCGAGGTCTCTCGCCCAGTAATTGCAGCAATGATATTCGTGACGTTATTGATGTTTGTCTCCGTAACTTCGCGATATCCACTGTTAGCCGGAACTGTCTTGGTCTCGTATAGGCCAGTCACGTCATTCTTGTAAATAATAGTACCGCTTGATGTCTGCAGTACATCATTGATCTTCTTCAGCTCTTCAGTCGTATAGGTATCAGTAAGTTGATAGGTATCACCAACAGAGTCGGTCGCATCCGTGGCAGCACTAGAGGTAATTCCAATATTAGAGCTCCTGGAAGACCTGGCGTCACGAGACCCTCCAGACGACTTGGTCGAAGTTGATGACGTATTCGTCTCTTCGAACTGATCAAAACTACCGCTCTGCGCAGGCAGATTTTTACCAAATGCTGCCAGCAAACGCCCTTGATCATTCACGATAAAGTTACTGCCGTAACGAAAGGCAAAGCTATTGTCGATTTCACTTGTATTTTGAAGATTGACATCCAAAATACGCACCGTAAGAGCCACTTGGCGCTGCCTCAAGTCCAATTGCCGCAGATAGTTTTCGGCAACAGACACCTGCGAAGAATCACCTATCAGGGTGATCGTCTGCAAACGCGAATCCGTCGTACCAATCAAACCACGCAAAGGCCCAAGCCCTCCGCCGTAGGTTTCCGTCGTGGTGATGTCCTGCTTCTGAGTCTGTTGAGTGGCCTGACTGCCAGCCACATCATTCGCCAGTGGTGTTCCTTGAGAAACAGAGTTTGTGATGACTGATATCTTGGTGATTGAAGCTCCGAGGCTAGCCAAGTAATCAGCTGCAGAAGAAGCTGATGCTTGATTTAAGCGGTAAACCTTTGAAATCTGCGATCCAAAACCTTTACCAAGGATATTGGAACCCACAAGAATCGTGTTGCCATCTTTTTTGCCCTGAAGCCCTGCCGCTAGAAGCACACTATTCAGCGCCCTCGCATAACTCTCATTGCGAAAAGCCATGGTCACAGGCCTTCCGCTTTGCAGCGTGGTTGGCGCAGGTGTTGCCGCAGCAGATGATCCGCTCTGAATGACGGGCGATGGATTGCTTTGAGAAGGATTTGCGAACTGATCATCAACAAATACAAAGCCATACCCACCCAGCTGAGCAATCGACATCAGCGCATCTTTTGCCGGCGCATTGCGCAAAGTGAGCGTGACATTTGGACCTGACACATTCACATAACTCTGATTACGCAACACCATGCTTCCAACCGCCATATCCCCCAGCGGCGGCGCCACTGCCCGTGGCTGCAATGGTGGAGCAAAGCTGCTCTGCGGAACACGCCCTGGCTCCTGCAGATTGAATGTGGCTGTCCGCTGAATGGGCTGTTGAGCTCCCCCAGGGAAGGTGATCACCAGATTGCGACCATCCGCACTCACCACAGGCCTCGCCAGCGGTGCACCCGGAGTCGGCACCACCTCAATGGCGTAATCGCTGCCACTGCCGTTCAGGCTTACCGATTGCAGGCCCGCATCGGGCAACGTGATGCGCTGTGGGCCTAGGCGTAAGCCACTGGGAGCTCCGATTCGTAAATCCCCACGCCAGGTCTGTCCATCACGGCTCTGTTGGAGCACCGGGCCAGCACCGGTGCCTTCAATCACAAGTTCAACGCCCTCGGACGAGCGCCTGAGCGTGAGTGCGACCGGACCCGCCGGGCTCACCGAGGAACTGGCTGTCGGCGCTGGTGTGGCAGCCGGGCGGGGAGCCGCGACCAAGGGCGCTAACGGTGCGCCTGCGGCCAGCAAGGCCAGAACCAGGCCACAACGCAGCTTCACCCTTGATCTCGCGCGGTTTTGGGCGGATCGTATCGGTGAACACCAGGCGCGGCCAGGCTTTACGGGGTTTTGCGCGGCGGCTCCGCTTCGCTGTAGACGCTGAGAGTCAGGCGCAGGTTGGTGGTGTTGGGGGCAGCTTCGCCCGGCTTTCCAGCCTCTTTGAGCTCATGCTTGAGGCTGAGATCGCTCTGCACCACCAGCAGGCTCAGCTGCTCGAGTCGGCGCAGAAAGTCCAGCAATTGCGGCCCCGTCCCCCTGGCCGTGAGCAACAGCGAGGTTTTCTGCAGGCCTGGGGCCAACAGAGGATCAAGGGGTGGAGGCGGCGGCTCCCCCTTGGCGGGTTTGGGTTTCGCGGGTGCCGCCTCGGCTTCAGATGCGGAGGTAGTGATCGGCTCGTAGCCATCGAGCACCACGCCGCTGCGCTGGGCCTCTGCACTCAGCTGCGCCATGAACGTGTTGATCTCGCCGCTGCCGGCGATCAAACCCAGGATCTGACGGCTGCGCTGCTCGGCTTCCTGCACGTTGTCGCCGAGCTTGAGCAATTGGGCCCGCAACAGCGGTAGGCGCTGGCGCTGCTCCTCCAGTTGCTCCAACTCCTGTTGCGCCAGCTGGAGCTGCTGCCAGCTGGGCCAGAGCACTGCCGCCACCACACCCAGGCTCAACAGGGCGCCGGCTGCTACAGGCAACCCGAGCAGTAACCACTCCCGCTTGATGGGGGAAGAAGGTTTGCCCTGCAGGTTGGTCATGGCAGCACCCCCGCCCGCTCAAGGATCTGGAGGCGCCGCGCCAGGCCGTCAGCGCCAAGCTTCTGCAGTAGCCGCACCTGTTGATTGGGGGGCAGGGTGGCGAATGACGCGGTGAGATCCCATTCCACCGGCGCTCCGGGCTTCGCCGGATCACGACTGAGCTTCACCACCTTCACGCCCTTGGCTTCAAACAAAGGGGATTCAGCCAACAGCAGGGTTAAGGCATTCACCCGCCGAAACGCCTGTGGATCAGCGGCAACGCCCTTGAGCTTGAGGCTGCCACCTTGCACCTGCGCGTCGGTGAGCTGAACGCCTTGTGGGGTGATCGCTGCCAGTTGGGCGACCAGCGCCGAGCCTGAAGACACCGCCACCAACCCTTTCGCCAAACCCTCATTGCTGCGCTGAATCGTGCTGAGCTTGCGGCGCTGGGCCAGCGCCCTGGCCTCGAGGGTCTGCACCTGAACCGGAATCCCCCGCAGCCCCTGCAACTGCAGCTCGAGCTGAGCCTGCCGCCAGCGCACCCCCACCCAGATCAGCAGCACCGCTACCACCAACCCACCACCGATCGCTGCACCGCGCAGCAACAGCCCCCGCGCCGGCACAAGAGGCTCCGCCGCCGCTGCTAATCCACGTTCAAGCCGCCGCTGCGGCAGCAGATCTCCATCGCTCTCCAGCCAGCTGGGGGTGCTCATCGCCGCTGATCTGCCTCCGCCAATCCCCAGAGCGCCGGCACACCCTCAACCCTGGCGAAGCCGCTGGCGGGGCAGCCCAGCGCATCGGCGCTGGCGGGATCACCACCGTGCACGATCGCAGCAGCGGGGCTGTAGCGCCGCCCCCATCGAGCCAAGGCCAGGCTCAGCTCCTCGGGATCACTGGCCGCTGGCATCAACCACTCGCCGAGCGGCTGCACCTGGTCCAGAGCCAGCAACCAACTTTGATCCGACCCCAGCTGCAGCAACACCTGCACACCCTCGCCGAGCGGAAGCTGTGGGCTTACTGCGCGCCAGAGGCAGATCGGCAGGGCCTCCACGCCGTCGAGCGTCACGCTGGCCTGGTTGCACACTTCAATCCAGGCTTCCAGCACACTCCGCTGCACTGCCACCAGTAAGGATCGCGGCTGGTCGCCGATCAGAGGTTGTAACAACAGATCCGCGTCCTGCAGCGACCAGGGCAAATCGAGCTCCAGTTGTTGCTGCCGCACCACCAGCTCGGGATGCTCCGGCCAGGAGGCATCAGGCCACTCGATCACGCGCCAGGCGGTGGCGGTTCGCGGCAGCACGGCTTTCAATCGGGCGCCGGCGTAGCCACGCTCCACCAATAGATCTCCGAGCAAGTCGCCAAGGGCCTCAACCGCCTTGGGCTCACCATCCACACAAAGCCCTTCCGGCAGCGGCACCCGCTCCAGCCAAGCCACGCGCTCACCCTCGAGCACCATCGCCGTGAAAGCCTGATCGTCGAGCTGCAGATACACGCGCCGAGGGAAGAGCCAACTCTTGAGCGGTGCCAGCTGATCCTGAAGCCCGGAGAGCACCACCGCAGCTCAGCCGCCCACTGCCCGCAAACTATCGCCAGCCCGCGCCGCTGCCCACCGCTTCGCCGATGTTCCGGAAGCCGTGGCGATCCAGCTGCTGGCAGATCCCCTCAAGGATCGCCGGCACCAGCTGCGGGCCCTCGTAGATCCAACCGGTGTAGAGCTGAATCAGCGAAGCGCCGGCACTGATGCGCTCCCAGGCCGACTCGGGCGAGTCAATCCCACCCACGCCGATCAACGGCAAGCCAGGCCCGGCCACCGCCCGCAGCCGGCGCAGCACCTCCAGGGCACGGCCGCGCAGCGGCGCACCGCTGAGGCCACCGGCTTCCTCCGCCAGGGTGCGGCCGGTTTGGGCGATGCGCCGCTGCTCAAAGCCGAGCCGGTTCAGGCTCGTGTTCACGGCGATCACGCCGGCCAGACCTTCCTCATAGGCCAAGCGGGCGATGGCATCGATCGCTTCATCCTCGAGATCGGGGGCGATCTTCACCAGCAGCGGCGGGCAAGCGGGCAGCCGCCGCAGGCGCTCCACCAGTCGGCGCAGCTGGGCGTCGTCTTGCAGTTCCCGCAGCCCAGGGGTGTTGGGGGAGCTCACGTTGATCACGGCGTAATCCGCCAGGGGTGCGAGCAGCTCGAGGGAAGAGGCGTAATCGTCTGGAGCCTGCTCCAGCGGCGTGATCTTCGATTTGCCGAGGTTGATCCCGAGCACAGCCGGGCGCTGGCCCGCGGGCGGGAGTGCCTGGCGCTCGAGCGTGCGGCGGGCCGCCAGGGCGCCGTTGTTGTTGAAGCCCATACGGTTGAGGGCTGCGCGCTCGGCGGCCAACCGGAACAGCCGCGGCTTGGGGTTGCCGGGCTGGGCGTGCCAGGTGACGGTGCCCACCTCAGCAAACCCAAACCCAAACAGATGCCAGATGCCGGCGGCTACGGCGTTTTTATCGAAACCAGCCGCCAGGCCCACGGGGTTGCGGAAGCGGCAGCCGAACAGGGTTTGCTCCAGGCGCAGATCGCGCACCTCGAGCTCCGCCCCGAGGCCCGCCAGGCTGCCGCTCACCAAGGGCCAGTTGCGGCGTAGCGAGGCCTGACCCAGGGCCTGCAGGGTGAGCTGGCTGAGCTGCTCGGCGTCAGCCCCCTCATCGCGGCTGAGCAGGGGCCCGACAAAACGTTGGTAGAGAGCGCCGGTGCCGAGTTCAGCCATCCCGTTGTTGCTCCGTTACATCCGATCCTGACGCGTCCCGGGCCAGACGCCAGCGTCCGTCCGCGCTTGGCTGCACCAACCAGTCGCGCCAGCGCCAG
>Ga0194129_10006499_pt1 | contig 14308 bp, 11 predicted proteins | sample TA2KigCa35mmetaG_FD_150862 | JGI IMG/M metagenome (GOLD analysis project Ga0194129, IMG submission 150862) | Freshwater microbial communities from Lake Tanganyika, Tanzania - TA2015038 Kigoma Deep Cast 35m | ecosystem: Environmental > Aquatic > Freshwater > Lake | place: Tanzania: Lake... | reverse complement strand
TGCCAAGTATTACGAAAAGAGCATATAGGTGCAGATCAGTTTTTATCACTTGACCCGAACATCTCTAGAAAAAACGCTCCCAAAGCTTTTGGAGAAAATTCTTCAAAAAGACGGGCGCGCGGTGATATTAACAGTCTCAGGCAAAGTATCAGCTCTTAACGATTCTCTCTGGACATTCCGTCCTGATGGTTTTTTGCCCCATGGAACAAAAAACGACGGTGGTGATCCAGAGGATTATCCTCTTTGGTTAACAGATACCCTTGAAAACCCCAATAACAGCCAGTATTTGGTTGTGGATGGGGACGCTGATTTTCCTTTTACGGCCGATTTTTCCCATGTTTTTTATCTTTTTGATAGCCAACAAGGGGACCAGCTAGAAAAAGCCCGTACCTTGTGGCGTACCCTCAAAAAAGAGGCGACGCATGCTCTGACCTACTGGAAACAGGATCTTCAAGGGGCTTGGGTGAAAGAAATCACAGGCGAGTAGATTTTTTCCAAAATCACCCTTGTTGTGGACATTTTCGGAGCCTATTCCGAAATTATCCGTGAAATTTTCGGAGTTGTATCCGAAAATATCCATAAGAAAGTATGGATTTATAAGGTATATCGTAAGATAGATCAGATTTCTGAACAGGTACTTTGAACGGTGATATATCTTACCTCTTAATGAGACGATTAGGAAACATTTCAAAAGCTGGTTTTATCAAGGCATTGAATTTTTTGCTTTAGAAACTTATTTGTATCCTGTAAATTGAAGAAAAATATGGAGAATCAAATGCTAAATGTGTTTAGAAGTTTTTTGACTATAACTTTGCTGATTTGTTCAACCGCTTGTGCTTCGTCTTCAAGCAGTGAAGATGAAAGTTTAATTGCTCATCGATTTAGGGTGAAAGGCCATGATTTTTCTTCGCGCGTGGAAGAGGTTTGCTCAAATCCTATGGTTGTCAGTCTAGATTTTTCTTCAGTAAAATTAAGCAATGAAGATCTAGAAATTGTGTTTAATGCTCTTGTAGAGAGAGAAAAAAGATTAGCAGGAATACCACACTGCACTATAGAGCTTATTGATTTAAGACGAGGAACCTTCGATGAAACTGGCTTTTTAATGTTCTTAGATCATTTGCAACATGGAAAAAAAGAAGGTGGGAAAGACATTTATCCTGATGTGAGAGAAACTGTTTTAAAAATAGGACTTTCTTTAAATGATGATTTTATAGAACAAATGGAAAAAGCCGCCCCGAGTACTTTTGCGGGTGGTCTTCAAATTATACAATGACGCTTTTTCTAAACGAATTAGTCTTTTGAAGAGCTTGAGAAAAAGAATGTTTCATTCTGCGAAAATAATTCTAAGGTTTTTTTTCCTTTTTATGTTGGATTTCTTTAAGCTGTCCTTTTTTAGGGTTCTGCACAAGTGCTTGCTATGAATTAACGTTCCACAATGTTGGCCAAGGAAACTGTACTGTCATTAAATCCCCTCGTAGACAAGTATTGATCGTGGATGCGGGATCTTCGAATACAACAGGGGTTGAAGAGATTCCAACAGAAGGAAAATACAAAGCCTTAGCCGATAAAATATTTACGTCCATAAAAGATGATCTTGAAGCAAGTAAATGGCTTTGGTTTGTGGTTAGTCATCCTGACAAAGATCATTTAAATTTAGTTATTAAAATAATAGAACAATCTAATTTACTGGATAAAACAGAGAGAAGGGTTATCGACGGAACGTCTATTGGAATTTTATTAGGAGGGGAGAGAAATATCTATAAAACAGGAGATAGTAATGCACTGATAAGATTTTTATTATCCTACAGTATTCCCTGTTTTTTTGGGGCAGAGGATTATAAAGCTCAATTACGCCCTGGAGTTATGTATGAACCAAGAGAAGTTCCTTCTAAAATATTAAGAGGATGGGAAGGAAAAATTGATTTTTTGTCTGTAGATGGCAATTTAGGAGCTGTAAGAAAAGTAGTTAAAAAACGTACAGCAGTTTCTGCTTTTGGAGAGGGTTCAGGAGCTGGAAGCGGCGATGCAGATGATTCTTCTGCAACAGTAATAACAGAAAAAGAGGACGATACAAACAAGGTAAGTATTGTTATGAAAGTTTATTGTGGACCTTTTTCTGTCATGCTGACAGGTGACAAAACAAAAACAGAAACGAAAGCTATTATTGCGAGACTTTCTAAAGAAGGACAATTAGATGCTTTAAAATCAGACATTCTCTTAGCAACGCATCATGGTTCATGGGATGACTACGTTCCTGAATGGGTAGAGTATGTTAATCCAAGGTATGTTGTCTTCAGTTCAGGTCGGTCATATGATCACCCGCGGTCAAGAACGGTTGATGGCTATATAGCCAAAGCAGGAAACTTAGCGCCATATCCTTGGCATTTTATACAGTTTCAAGGTGATTTTATTAATCAAACCCATTCTTTTGGAAAAGGACTAGGGTCAGGAGCTGGTGCTGGGAGCAGTTCTGAACCATCTTCATCCTTAGTTGTAAAAAGCCTAGCACGAGAAGCTCCTAGTAGCATTGAAAAAGCCAGAGGGTATGTTCACGCGGTAATGAATAAAGGGATTTTTGTAACAGCCAATCAAGGGGATATTACTTTTTTGCAGGATGGTTCTGTAAGAATTTCTGGATTAACACACGCCGATTTAAGTACCTTTCCGACAGATTTAGTTCGTCGTTTCCTTAGTGCTCCTACTTTGTTAGATGGAACAAGGGTAGAAATCGAAGAATTGAATTTTGATGGAGAAACTTCATTGGTCCCTTTGCTTCCTGCGCTTGAAACTCTTCCATCTCTTGATGATCTCCAAAAGCTTAGTGTAAAATCATTAGGTCTAACTGATGCCGATGTTGATGGAATGTGTAGTTTAATAAGCGGCCGTACAGGTGTTACTAATCTTGATTTAACTGGAAATGGATTTTCTGAAGGATCAAAAGAAAAAATCAGAGAAGCTTGGGGGCATAGAGGGCTTCGATTATAAAAACGACAAGCCTCTTAAATATATTGCAGTAAAGTTAAAGTGTTCTAAGGACTCTCAGCACCTCAAAACAACAGAGATTCGACAATATTCAAAAGCAGTTGGAAAAAAGGCCGCCAAAGAAAAGGTTCCGATCCTTTCTTTCTCAGTTGCCTTGAGGAGATTTAACTCTAATTTAGAGAATCTTTCGGCTTTTTTCGCTTTTATAGCGCTTGAGGTTTGGGGAAAAGTCTCTTATGATGAAGACCAGAATAAAGAAGGACGAATAAAATGGCTGGTAGCATTAATAAGGTGATTATTGTTGGAAACTTGGGTCGTGAACCTGAGGTCCGACATGCCCAAGATGGCAGTAAAATTGTTAGCTTTTCGGTAGCAACCTCCGAGGTATGGAAGGATAGATCCTCCGGTGAACGTAAGGAACGGACTGAATGGCACCGTGTGGTGATTTTTAATGATCACTTGGCGGATGTTGCAGAACGATTTTTGCATAAAGGTTCAAAGGTGTATCTAGAGGGCCAGCTTCAAACCCGTAAGTGGAACGATAATGCTGGGGTTGAAAAATATACAACCGAAGTAGTTTTATCCAAATTCCGTGGGGAACTAACGCTTTTGGATTCAAAAGCAAGCAGTTCTAGTGGCGGCTACCAAGAAATCCCAGAACCTGCCATGGCTGGGGGGGATAGCTATGCTGCTGCCTCATCAGGCACGAGTGGTGGATCTATAGGATCGACAGCGAAAGCAGCGGATCATAGTTTTGATGATCTTGAGGACGATATTCCCTTCTAAGAATAAAGAGCGGTTATAATTAATAAATAAATAAAGGATATTCCTGTGAACGACGATATTAAAAATCTTCCAACTTCAATCGAAACAGTGATTCTTGAAGAGGAAATGAAGCGGTCCTATTTGGACTACGCCATGAGTGTAATTGTCAGTCGTGCGCTTCCCGATGTTCGTGACGGGTTAAAGCCCGTGCATCGTCGGATCCTTTATTCGATGAAAGAAGGCGGATTGGATTATAACCGCGCCTATCGAAAATCTGCCCGTGTTGTCGGGGATGTGATGGGTAAATACCACCCACACGGGGATTTGGCGATTTACAATGCCATGGTCCGAATGGCGCAAGACTTTTCCATGCGAGTTTTATTGGTTGATGGTCAAGGAAACTACGGCTCCATGGATGGGGATTCGCCAGCAGCGATGCGGTATACCGAAGCGCGGTTGTCTCATCCGTCCCATTATCTGATTCAAGACTTTGACAAGGATACGGTTGATTTTGTTCCAAACTATGACGAAAGCTCCAAAGAACCAACGGTTTTGCCCGCTCGTTTCCCGAATCTTTTGGTGAATGGGGCAGGGGGGATTGCGGTGGGAATGGCAACCAATATCCCAACTCATAACTTAGGCGAAGTGATTGATGGCTGTATTGCCTATGTTGACAACCCCTTTATCACCGTTGAAGAGCTCATGCAGTATATTCCTGGTCCTGATTTTCCAACTGGAGCCTTAATCTTGGGGCGTGGCGGGATCGCGAGCGCGTATGCAACGGGCCGTGGGTCTATTATTATGCGATCCAAGAGCCATGTAGAAGAAGTCCGCAAAGAGCGGGAAGCCATTATCGTCACTGAAATTCCCTATCAGGTGAACAAGGCCAAAATGATAGAACGCATTGCGGAAATCGTTAATGATAAAACGGTTGAAGGGATTGCGGATTTACGCGATGAATCGGATAGAGACGGCGTTCGAGTTGTGATTGAATTGAAGCGTGATGCGGATGCCTCTGTTGTATTGAATCAGCTTTATAAGCATACACCTCTACAGTCGAGCTTCAGCTTTAACATGCTTGCATTAAATGGGGGACGACCAGAATTGATGAATCTTCATCAGATCATTGGGGCCTTCATTGATTTCCGCGAAGAAGTTATTACCCGTCGGACCAAGTTCGATCTAGACAAAGCACGGGAGCGGTCCCATGTTTTGGTGGGGTTGTCTGTTGCCGTTGCAAACATTGATGAAGTGATCGCGCTTATTCGCGCGGCGAAAGATCCAACGATTGCGCGCGAAGACCTTATGGCGCGTGAATGGCCAACCAAGGATGTGGGGCCCTATATCCAGCTGGTTGAAAATACACAAGGCCAATCAGTGCCTGAGACCTATAAACTGTCCGAACGACAGGCGCGTGCGATTCTTGAACTCCGTTTGCACCGGTTAACGGGCCTAGAGCGGGAAAAAATCTTTGAAGAACTCAAAGAAATTATTGATGAAATCAAAGGATACTTAGAAATCTTGAGCGATCGCTCTGTGCTTTTGAGCGTCCTGAAAGCCGAACTTTTAGAGGTGAAAGAAAAATTTGCAACGCCTCGGCTTAGTGAATTTTCCGATGCAGAGTCTCATAGCGATGACGAAGCTTTCATCCAACGCGAAGATATGGTGGTCACCGTTAGTCACACGGGGTACATCAAGCGCGTGCCGTTATCAACCTATCGGGCACAGCATCGTGGTGGTAAGGGTCGATCTGGGATGACCACACGGGACGAGGACTTTGTAGAACAGCTGTTTGTTGCCAATACGCATACGCCACTTCTGTTTTTCTCCTCCACTGGCATTGCCTACTCATTGAAGGTCTATAAGTTGCCCCTTGCAACGGCGTCTTCTCGTGGGAAGCCAATGATTAATTTGCTGCCGCTAGAAAAGGGCGAAAAAATTTCAACAATTCTTTCTTTGCCTGAAGACGAGGCAGATTGGGAAAATCTTCACATTATGTTTGCAACTTCCTCTGGAACAGTGCGGCGAAATAGCCTTGCAGACTTCACCAACATTCGAGCCAATGGAAAAATTGCGATGAAGTTGGACGAAGGGGAATATTTGGTGAATGTTGCGACGTGTACTGAAGAAAACGATGTGCTTTTGTCGACCCATCAAGGAAAATGTATTCGTTTCCCTGTGAAAGACATTCGCGTTTTTGTGGGGCGAAATTCTATGGGAATTCGAGGTATTAAATTGGCAGACGGGGATAAGATTATTTCCATGTCCATCTTAAGGCATTCCACATTTACCATGGAAGAAAGAGACGAATTCTTAAAAAGGTCTCGGGCCCTTCGTGCGGGAGAATCTTTGGAACCATCAGATATTTTAACAGAAGATCGCTTTGATGAGATGCTCGCCGCCGAAGAAATGATTTTGACAATCACCGAAAAAGGCTTTGGTAAACGGAGCTCTGCTTATGAATACCGTTTGACTGGTCGCGGCGGGACAGGGATTGCCAATATGGAAATTACGGATAAAACAGGTCTTGTGGTCGCGTCCTTCCCCGTTGAAGAAATGGATCACCTGATGTTGGTAACCGATGGTGGCCAATTAATTAGAAGCCATGTGAATCAAATCCGTATCGTGGGTCGAAAAACCCAAGGTGTCACAATCTTCCGTGTTTCAAATGATGAAAAAGTTGTCTCGGCTGATCGCATCCAAGAAGACGAAGGAGCCGAAGATGGTGAAGGCGATTTGACCGAAGGTGTGGAAGCCTAGGGTGTCTTAAAAAGAAAATATAATTTGCTTTTGAAAATTTTCCTCTATAAAATAAAGCTATAGCTTCATTTTTTAGCTATTTTTTAGTCTTTTTTATAAGAAAGAAACTATAGCATGGTTTTAAGATCTGCAGAAGTCCAGTTTAAGGGTCTGAAGGCTGGTATCCTGAGCGAAACAATGACGGGTGGAACTTCTTTTATCTATGACTCAGCTTGGACAAAAGATATTGGGTGTTGTCTCCCTGTTAAAAAAACTGAACACTTTTGGCCCCAAGGTCTTCATCCTTTTTTTGAGAATCTGGGCCCAGAAGGATGGCTTCGTGAAGAACAGGCACGTACAGCGCACATTGCTGAAGAAGATGATTTTGGGCTTTTATTGCGGTATGGATCGGATTGCATAGGGGCAATTAGTATTATACCAGTTGAAAAATTGTCTAGTAAAGATAGTGTTTTTGACGAGAATATAAATCCTGGTCGTACAATATCTGGAGTTCAAAGAAAACTTTTGGTGGTTGATGCCCAGAAAAAAGGTGATTTTTCTCCCGCGCTTGCAACAGGTCCTGCCCCGTATATTGCGAAACTAAATTCAACAATCAAAGATCTTGTAATGAATGAATTTCTAAGCCTTCGATGGACATCTGCTGTGCTTGGGGCAAATGAAGTAACAGAGTTTTCTTTGGGAGATATTTCAAAATTAAACGAGAGTGCTCTTATTATTAAACGGTTTGATAGAACACCAAAGGGAGAAAAATTAAGACTAGAAGATTTTTCGCAAATACTTTGTAGGCCTAAGGGAAGGGATTATAGCGGTAAATACAACGCCTCTTATGAAGAGGTTGCAAAAGTCATCCTTGATCATTCTGTGAGGCCTATTATTGATTTGGCAAAATTTTATCGACGCCTCATCATTTTTTCCCTCATTGGAAATGCAGATGGGCATTTGAAGAATTTTTCTCTTCTAGAAACAAATGAGGGCTTGCGCCTTTCTCCTGTGTATGATGTTCTCAATACCGCTATTTACCAAAGCTACAATCAAAACCTAGCCCTTTCTATTAGAGGTAAAAAAGTTCACATTGAACAAGTAGATTCCAAACTGCTCTATGATTTTGGTCAAGACATAGGTCTTTCACGCGTAATAATTGAGCAAACATTTGACGACTTAAAACGGCAGGTTCAAAAAGCAGCTCCCATCATTAGGCCTTTAGAGATGGAAGATGTTGGAAGCTTTAGGTCACGGTTTGAAGAAGTTGTGAGGAATGCATGCTTGAGAATTTTCAAAAACTAGATTGGCAGTCTTTTATTATAGAGACTTTAAGACGGCGAAAAGCAGAGGGGCTTACACAAAAGACTCATGCAGCGCTTGCAAACGTTAGCATACCAACAATGGCAGCTTTTGAACGAGGGGATAAAACTGTATCCCTTGAAAAAGCTTTTGATATTTTGCGCGTTGTCGGAATGATTGAACCAGAACGACAAGAAAATGACCAAGACGTTTTTGTCGATCGCTTTTTAAAGCGCTGGCAAGAACTTGTTGACGAAACGCCAATAGATTGTCCTGAGCGATTACCTCATGGGTACTGCTATTTTGACTATTATTTTGAAGGAGAAATTAAGTCCTTTCATTTAAATGAGTTTGAGGGAATTCTACACCTATCAACATTTTGTACACTATTTCTTTCTTCTCAGGACGAAATTAGGCCTATACCTTCTTCAAAGCAAGAAGGGATAGAGTGTCGCTACATACCGTTTTTAGGACGGCCCATATTGCCTTATTACTGGCAAGCTTATAGGGAAGGACGTTTTGCTTTTCTTCAAGGATATAAAGAAGACCAGGCAGAAACATTTCCTCCAAAATCTATTTTTGATAGTGTGCTGCCTGTTCGCAAAATCGCGGAGGCCCTTATGCAAGCAAGATATCTTGCACGGAGGCTTCAGAAAAAAGATCCTCTTCGTCTTCATTTTCGCGCAACTTATAAAGGCCTTGCTGGAAGGATGTTAAAACTATGGAGCAATCCTTTAAAGACTGTTTCATTACAGGAAGGCGCCTCAAAAACAGACACAGTTATATCAGAAATTTCAATAGAGACTGAAACCCTGCAACGTGATTTATCAACCCATGTCTATAAAATTATCGCTCCTGTTTACGAAGTTTTTGGTGTGACGAATTTTTCTAAATCGTTTATTGATCAAGAGGTAGAGCGGTCAAAAGAAGTACCCCTCGTTCAAGGAATGGGGGATGAGTCACATTAAAGAAGAATGCTCAGAAACGATGCTACGGGGAGGATCACTGCTTTTTCGTGGGTACCTTTTTCGATAGCGTTTTCTGTTAACCAATCACTTCCTTTCTGATTAGCCTCTAAGTCAAAAACAACTTGAAATGCTAGCGGGCAATTTAGGGTTTCTTTATATCGTTGCAGTGATTTACTTAAAGAGGCCTTACTTGAGGATTTTACCTCCACAAGCATCCAAGGTTTTTCATCTTTAATAACAACAAAATCTACTTCTTCTTGGTCTTTCGTGCGGATAAATCGTAAATCGAACGTGCCAAGACCTATATCATTCCAAAAATGGACAGCTTTAAGCAAATGACTGGCAATAAAATTTTCATGTTTCTGACCAATATCTGCAATTGTAGACCAGTCCCATAGATAGACTTTGGGTTCTTTTAACAGAGAGCGCATGACGTTACTTGACCAAGGATGTACAAGATAACAGTAATAAACTTGATCAAGGATAGCCATCCATCGCTGAATTGTCGGGATAGATACACGCACTTTATAAGCTAAATTTGTATAATTAACAAGTTGCCCTGCTTGATGAGAGAGAATCGTTGCCAAAAGATCCAATTGAGAAAGATTATGAATTGCTTCTAAACTACGTACATCCTCATAAATAAGCTGCTGTTGCCTTAAGGTGTGCCAACGATTTGAAAATAAGGTGTTGCCCTTTAAGAATGGTTCTGGGAATCCCCCAAACTCTAATAAGGTTGTAATTCTATCTTGTGGAATAAGGGTAGGGTGGGTTAAAAGAGTAAAAGCGCGACCGGCTCTTTCTCCTGCTGTTATGGGATGTACGCGGTAAAGAAAATAGCGTCCCATAAGGCTATCCCCATCCTTTCGAAAAATATTAAGCCGTGCGCTTCCTGTGACTAAAATATCAATCGACCCTTGATGGGCATCATAAAGCCCCTTGAGATAGTTTTTCCACTCAACATATTTATGAATTTCATCTAAAACAATGAGAGGGTGTGTTGAGGGGGAGAGAGGCATCCCTTCTAAAAGTCTCTCGAAATCTTGAGAAACTATTTTTTGTCGATCTTTGGGAATGTCCCAATTGTTATAAAATGCTTTTGATCCTGCATCCATCAAACTCTTTGCAATTGTTGTCTTTCCAACTTGGCATGGACCAGAAACAAAGGCCATTTGCTTGAAATTCTTGAAATGATCCTTAATTATATCGCTATAAAATCGCTGCATACTATCCCCTAAAATTCTCGACTATTATAACATGAATATTAGATTGGTCACGACTATTTTAATATTGACTTTAGATTAGTCGGATTTATGGGGTTTACTAGCGGGTGGCAGGTAAGGTACTTTTTGTTTAAAAAGGATAATAGGTATGATTCATTGGCAGGGGGACGGCATTGTATTGGGCTTCAGACCTTTTGGGGAACAAAAGGCAATTGTATCGGTTTTGACGAAAGACCATGGCCGTATGGCGGGGATGGTGCGGTTGACAAAGGCGCTGCGGTTGCAAGGAGGCCTTCAGAGCGGTATGCAGATCGCCTTTCAATGGCAAGCGCGGTTGGATACGCACCTAGGGACAGTCTCTTTAGAGGTCAAGAGCAGCATGATGGGGCATGTCTTAGGAAACCCTGGAAAGCTTCTTGCCCTGAATGCCGCAACGCTGCTTTTGCATGAACTTTGTCCAGAGCGGCATCCTTATCCGATCCTCTATGATGGGCTAGATTATTTTATAAAATCACTGAAATTAGAAAATTGGCCAGAGTCTTATAGTCATCTTGAGGAGAAAGTCTTGCAGGAAATGGGTTTTGGGCTTAAATTAAAGGCATGTTGTGTGACAGGGTCTGTGGATGACTTGGTCTATGTATCTCCGAAAACCGGACGCGCTGTAAGTTTGGATGCTGGAAAAGCTTATCATGATAAGCTTTTAAAGCTACCGGCATTTTTAGGAGATCTTGACAAAAGGGCCCAAAGTTTACAGGAAATTCTAGAGGGATTTTCTTTAATGGGATATTTTTTAGAAAAACATATGCCACAAAATTCCTACAAAAAGGTTGACCTTGTTCGTGCACAGCTTATAAAAACATTTGAAAAACAATTAGAGAAAGCACCGTGACAATTATTACAGACATTTCGTTAAAAAAAGCTCTTGGTGATCGGTATTTATCCTATGCCTTGTCTACCATTATGGCACGGTCGCTTCCGGATGTGCGTGATGGATTAAAACCCGTTCACCGACGTCTTCTCTATGCTATGCGGGAACTAAAGCTCAATCCCAAGAGTGGGTATAAAAAATCCGCCCGGATTGTTGGGGATGTTATGGGTAAGTATCACCCCCATGGAGAGGCCGCAATTTATGGAACGCTCGTACGGTTAGCCCAGGATTTTACGCTGCGGTATCCGTTGATTGATGGACAGGGGAACTTTGGGAACGTGGACGGCGATAATGCAGCGGCCATGCGCTATACGGAAGCAAAATTGACAGCGATTGCCGATGTTATGATGGAAGGTCTTGACCAAAACGCGGTTGACTTCAAAGATACTTATGATGGCGAGTTTTCGGAGCCTTTGGTTCTACCCTCCCGGTTTCCAAATTTGCTGGCTAATGGCGCTGAAGGGATTGCCGTTGGTATGGCAACCAGCATTCCACCCCACAATGTGGGCGAACTTTGTCAGGCTCTTTCACACCTGATAGATCACCCTCAAGCCTCTGTTGAAGACCTGATGGCGTTTGTTCAAGGACCTGATTTACCAACGGGTGGGACCTTGATGGAATCTAAAGAAACCATAACAGAAGCCTATAAAACAGGCCGTGGTAGCTTTCGGGTGCGGGCTAAATATGAAATAGAACAAAAGAAGAACGGTCTTTATGAGATCATTATTACAGAAATTCCCTACCAGGTTCAAAAATCAAAGCTGATTGAAAAAATTGCAGATCTTCTTTTAAACAAAAAATTGCCGCTTCTTGCGGATATTCAAGATGAATCAACGGACGATATTCGAATCGTTCTAACGCCTAAAAGCCGACAGGTGGATCCCGATGTATTAATGAACATCCTTTATAAACAAACGGATCTTGAAAGTCGTGTGACTTTAAATATGAATGTCGTAGATCAACATCATGTGCCACGGGTTATGGATTTGAAGGAAATTTTGGGGGCCTTTCTTGATCATCGCTTTACAGTTTTCACGCGTCAGAGCCATTTTCGTTTAGACCAAATTGCCCAAAGGCTTGAGCTTTTAGAGGGCTATCTGATTGTCTATCTTCATATTGATGAAGTGATTAAACTCATTCGCGAAGAGGATCATCCAAAGCCTATCATGATGGAACGGTGGGGACTAACGGATAACCAAGCGGAAGCTATTTTAAATATGCGTCTTCGCTCCCTTCGTCGTATTGATGAAATGGAAATTCGTCAAGAGCATGCGGCTCTGACTAAAGAAAAGGAAATCTTGGAAGGCATTCTCAAAGACGAAAAAGCTTGTTGGAAGGCCATCAAAAAAGATATTCAAGAAATTGAAAAACTATTTGGTGAATCAACAACGATTGGCAAGCGTCGAACAGTGTTCCAAGAACCTCTTTCTGGTCACGTTGAGGTGCCTTTAGAGGCGATGATTGAACGAGAAGCTGTGACGGTAATTTTGTCTCAAAAAGGATGGATCCGGTCCATGCGTGGTCACATTGAATCCTTTGATGATTTGAAATTCAAAGAGGGGGATGAACTGCAGCAGGTGATCCATACGTATACGACGGATTCTATCCTATTCTTTGCCAATAACGGCAAATTCTATACCTTGCTGGCCGATAAAATTTCAGGCGGCAAGGGATTTGGAGACCCTGTGCGGTTGTTGATGGATCTGGATCCAGAGGATCAAATTTTGACGTTTTTTGCCTATGATCGAAAGTCATCTTTTTCCATTTTATTGGTTTCTAATGATGGCCGGGGCTTTTTAGCGAAAGCAGAGGACGTTTTCTCCCAAACCAAAGGGGGAAGGCAGGTTATGGCCGTTAAAGACAAAGCAAAGCCCGTGTTTTGTGGAAAGATCGCCGATCAAGATCACATAGCCCTTATTGGTGAAAATCGCCGACTGTTGATTTATCCTTTAGCCCAAATTCCTTTCATGGCACGGGGCAGGGGGGTGACTTTGCAAAAATACGCAGGGGGTAAATTGTCTGATGTTCAGGTATTTAAATCCACCGTAGGACCTAGCTGGAAAAAAGGTCGCGGATTTTCAACAGAACCAAACTTCCAACCCTGGCTTGGTAACCGCGCTGCCGCTGGCCGCTTCGCCCCGGATGGCTTCCCAAGGTCTAATAGATTTGGGGGGTGATACCATTTGTCTGGTTTAATCTGAAAAATGGTATTATTCATGGTCAAAGGCGATCAGTCTCTTTTTTGATTCTGTACTCAGTGGATTCTAATTTCTTTTGAGCGTACTTCAAATTTTCAAGATATCTTTTTTCAATGTCCGACAATTCAGTATCAGGCAAGATGGCTTGATATTTTGTGTATTCACTCACCGCTTTTTCATCTGCCGCTTCCTTTGAAATTTGCCCTGCATGAGTGAGTAATGCTTTGCCACCAAGTTTCAAGAATTCATCGAGTTTGGTGATCCAGTCTTTCATGCGCATCGGGATTTCATTTGTAGCCTGCATCTCGGCAAACTCAAGATAGGCCGTTGTAATCTTATTCAATGTGTCTAGTTCTTTAAGGTGCAAGTAATTTTTTGCAACGGTCACATCCGACTTGCGCGGTTTATCTCCTGTCCAAGAAGTTAACCCCATAAAAGGTTTAGAGGCGTCTGCTCTTGTGTACTGTAGTTCAGCCGCTGTATGTCCATGAGCCGCAAAATGCATCTTATTCTGCATCATCTTAAAAAACGCTAAGGTTTCTGATGCGTTAGGATCATAATCCATTGATGTTGCATAAATTTCCAGTATTTGAAGGTAAAATACACGTTCACTACTGCGAATATCCCGAATCCGTGCCAGTAGTTCTTTCCAATATCCACCGCCTCCTGCTGCTTTAAGCAAGGAATCGTTCATTGCAAAACCTTTACGGGCATATTCAGAAAGAATTTCAGTTGCCCAACGCCTGAACTGGGTGCCGATAGGAGATTTTACTCTGTAGCCAACAGCAATGACCATATCGAGGTTATAGTAGGTAATGTTGCGTGAAACATCTCGTTTTCCTTCTTTTTGAACTGTCAAGAAATCCTTGACAGTTGCCGCTTCAAATAACTCATGCTCTTCAATAATATTTTGTATATGCAAACTAATATTTTGCTTGGTGGTCTGGAACAAATCAGCCATTTGTGCCTGAGAGAGCCAAATGGAATCCCCCGATAAGCGAACTTCTACTCTTGTTCTGCCATCTTCGGTTGTATAGATAATCAGTTCTTGTTTTTGAATCGACTTACTTTTCATTGTTACTGGTTCTCATGATCTGACAGAATAATACCATAGAGTTAATCTGGTCGTCTTCGTTAATTTTTTTTGTTTATTTTTAAGGCGCCTATTCAACAGTGAAATGTACCAGGGCGGGGGGGTGACTT
>Ga0194129_10006497_pt1 | contig 14312 bp, 2 predicted proteins | sample TA2KigCa35mmetaG_FD_150862 | JGI IMG/M metagenome (GOLD analysis project Ga0194129, IMG submission 150862) | Freshwater microbial communities from Lake Tanganyika, Tanzania - TA2015038 Kigoma Deep Cast 35m | ecosystem: Environmental > Aquatic > Freshwater > Lake | place: Tanzania: Lake... | reverse complement strand
CCCCAAAACCCCAAAACCCCCTATTATATTTAATTAAAATAATTTTAAGAAATTAATGATAATAAAACTTTAGCGTACATAAAAACAACTTGGGCTCAGAAATGGCCAATAGAAGAGTCTTGTTTTTATGACGATTCATTTGAGTCTGATTGTAGGAATCGACTACTTACATTCATTGCAATCAAGCGTTGCCTGTATTCACGCTTAATTAGGGCCTTTGGATCTTCAGTATGAAGAAGACTGCCTCTAGCAATCCATAGCCACCTATACACAATTAGACGCACCGACTTTTGCTTTAGCTTTTTGGCAACCATTGCATCGGATTAACCTACTTGTTTTAGAGCATTTTAAACGACTAATTTTTGTAAATCTGGGTCTCTTTACTTCAATTGTGCAGCCTTCATTGTTTGTATGTACGCACATTCCATGCACAAAGTCACAAAAATTTAGCGTCTTTTGTAAAACTGCCGCCACCTAGCCTTAGAAAACGGTAATCCTTCGCATTACTACCTAAATTTAGCAGCCAAAGCATTGAAATCAATCTTTTATATTACTTGAAGTCTAAATTTAGATTCGCATTTCTGGCATTTTCGCCTAACTTAAACATTAACAATATCTGCGACCATAAATTTAAGACGCAATTACTATCTTGCAAAGTCGAGCCAAATTTTTGCCAGACGTTAACAGTGAAATTTAGTTAAAGTTTCAGGCAACTCCCAATCCATTCTTGGAACATCTGAAACCGAGTCTTCTGAGACATCAACTCTTAGGTCAAAGCCACCGCGTTAATTGTAAGGCAACATTTGCTATTTGAGACGAAGCTTAGTTTGCTTGCGTAAAAGCCTAGCTTAAATAGCTTCTGCATTGATAGCAGTTTAGTAAATATTTTTCAGGTACTTTATCTCACTACCAGCTTCCTATCCGTAGTTTCTGCCGCCTAAAACTAGAGCCAGATTTTATATTAACCATTCACGATTTACCATTACAAACTTTTGTCTAAAAGGATTTGTTACCACTGTCTATACTAGTTTCTGCATATTATTAGCTTAAGCTAGCCTGTTTATAATGCCAATATCAACTGTTATTCTGTCTTCGCCAGTAACACGCCACAATCCTAACTTTTCGGACGATATTGACATTATGTATTTGATAATATAAGAGACAGCTGGAATACCGAAAACCCAATAATTTATGGTTGGATCAGCAAATGGGTTGCAGGAAGTTCGCAGGAAAATTGTAAAACCAAAATAGAGAAACAAAATTCCCCAGCTTGAGATTGAACTTATATAGTAAAACTGACTACTGAAACAGAATCCATCTAGGGACCTAAAATCGTGTTTGATAGATTTGTCTAAGTTGACCTAATTAAGCCATCGTTTTGTGCGGACTGAGTTCTTATATCCACAGTAGGTAAAGTAATCAAAAGTTTTATAGCCATGAGTCAGTTCAAGAACATGCAGCGTAAAGACATCTTGAAAAAGCGAAGGTAGTATTACAACAACTGTAAATGTAAGATATATCCCTAAATCTGAAAGCCGTATCACATAATTTTAAGTTATTTTTGTTTCATTCGCAAACATACTAATTAATACGAGAATAAAAGGACTCATAAACAATGCTTAAGTTTCGGATCCATAAGCCATAGTTGATCCTAGTAAAGCTTCCATACCCTCTCCTTTTTCTTCTTAAAACATGAACTACTGCGCTTCATACTCGGGATCTGCGTCAAGCCTTAATTTTTTCTTCATATTAAACTCGTTCAAAGACATGAGCTGCAACTGTTTAGCAAGCTGATTTATTAGTATATGCTTAAAGTAATTCCTAAAAAACTTGAACCTTTATGAAAGCCTAATCGTGAAAACTTAGGCCCACGCTTCTATCCTTTCAACAAAAGGTCCAATATAAACTCTATTGACAAAGCTTAGAGTTTACTCAGCAAAGTAAGAAAAAATAAACTATTTTAAATTATTAGCACCTATTGTCATGATGAATTATGTAACGCTAAAGCTACTGAGAAGAGGAGCGGCTAGTAAAGATTCCTCAAAAACTACTCTAGTTATTACCTGTTCATTAATTATGCTAATAAGCATGTATACTACGAGCAAATACTAGATATTATTTCGCATAAATTCTGCGTAACTATACTCCATTCTTACCATGATATAAATCGTGATTATCACACACATTATGAAAAAGTGTCTTCGTTTCCATTCAAGAGCTTTACGTATGTTAACAACTTCATCTTTTAGTAATTCATCGTCCTTCTAAAAACTGTCGTCAGCATCGTCAATAGACATTTCAAGTCTTTCAATCATTTTATTTTTCCGCTTATTGTCCAAAATATCTCTTTCCTCAGACTCTGTGGGTTTGTTGACAATTGCTTGTGCGCCAAAATAGATGAAGATAAAACCTGCCATTACAAAGCCAAATCCGACTCTACCTCGCCTAATATTGATCAGGTTTTAGGGGCTAATTTCTTCACCAATTTGCGACCATGCCTCTGGCTAATCTTAAAACAGTGTCGAGCCTTAAAAATACTTAAGCGTGACTATGACAATTAAAACTGGAAAGCCCGCAAGCAATCCACCTATAAGTGGAGCTGTAGCTGTCAACCTTACAATTTAATAGAATCTAAGTGCTGGTGGATTTTTATCTCTTACGCATGTCAATGTCACAAGCCATGCAAGAAAAACGCCACAAAACACAACCAAAGAAGTTATCGAAAATAGCAATGCGTAAATAGGCACTGTAAATTGGAAATTGTCTACTAGACCGTAGTAGTCCAAAGCTATATAGTTCAGTTTAAGAGTGTATTCAATTGGAATTTAGTCACGTGTTAGAGTTGATCGATCTATACCATCGTAATCCAACAAGTAAATTTCCATACTTTGTATTGTCCTTTCTTCAGCTGATTTGAAAAAGTACAAAATATCAACTTATACTTTGCGTGGCAAGCCCTTTTAACCTTCTAGTGGATTTAAATTTACGGTAATCAATTTATCTGATCCATCATTAATAAGGTCTGAAAAGAATGTCTAAGACTCTGTATTGTCCTGAGCCCAAAACTGAGTAATGTCAATTGGACTTTCGGTCACATAAAAAACTGGAGTTGGTTGCTAAAGTTCAAACCATCTTGTAGTTCCTGAATTTAAACTACTTAGATCTTCATCATAGCGACACTGCATGCTCAAGACACATTTGTCTGAGACTGTTGTAAGGCCTGTAGTGGGTAGTGGATTAACCACTCGCTAATCATAATATTTAGGTAGCTCACAATAGCTTTCATTTGTAGATTGCGAAAATTCGAAAGCGTCAAAAAATATTATTCTATTATCGTGACCATCACAATTACTAAAATAGGGAATCCATGGAAATACAATTGCATTTATTTATTTACTTAACCAATAGGTGCTGTCGTGAACATCTTTATTAAGATTTCTGCTAGTTAATTTAATATCTGGCCCAGTTGCTACAAAATCAAACCAAAGATTTGGATCAGAGCCCGCATTTATAGCGTTATAAGGCAAAGTAATTCCATACATCTAAAATTCAGAAAGAATAACGCCGTAAGTGTGGTTTGTAAATCTTGTTTATCTTTATGCCTAAAGCATATCAATTGTTATAGACTTAGAAAGTATTTCTAAATAGGGTAAGAAAAGTGCATGGTAAAGAGAAATTTAGATAGTAACACTATGTTGCTATGGCGTATAGTTAAAGATTCTTATAGTCAAACGAGTATTTTTTGCGGTTTTACGATCGTTTGTCAGGTCAAAGTAATATGGAAGTTACTATTCTACTTAGTTTTCATCAAAGATTTAAATGGCAAAATGATCATTGTATAACATAAGTTTTGGCAATTTTGTAAAATCAAAGTGGATTTTTGCAATCTATAAAGGCAAAATAGTCAGTTTAAAAGCTGTGTCATTGAATCCGAGGCTATTCACACTATAATTTCTGTTATAAACTGAGGTATCAATTGTTTAGTTATAATTTTAAACTCCATAGTTGTAGTCTGGATCTTCATAATAAATACTTGAAATCGAGTTTATTTTGACAACTGGATTAAGAACATTGACAGTTTTCTGATTGCCTAATTATATTACACACTAACCGATGCAATAGCTGGAACGATCGCTGAAAGTGCCGCGCGGGCACTTTAGATTTGTGCCATTTCTAAAGTACTAGCTTATAAGCTCGGCTGGTAATAATAAATCGGGCGCGCAGATTGTTTCATCGTACAAAGTTGTCTTTAAATAATTTAATCGCTCGGCGACTATTGATTAGTTTTAGTAGTACTTAAAGAAATTCCAATCCAACTGCGTATATGTCTGTAATTCTTAATCGGTAAGTTTATTTTCACCAAACTTTTTGACCTTCTCTCTAAGACTATTTAAAGTTGCTAAAGTATTATTAGTAGCGTTCAATGCTTCAAACTTCTACATCTCTTTTCTGGTTTAATTCAAAAATTCATTAATACTTTAGATAAGGACCCACTTATTTAATTACTTAACACCAGGCTAATAGCCGCCAGTTACTGCAAGCTAAGCAGAAGTACCCAAGGGACAATAGTAGTTCATAATACACTCAAGTTAATTTACCTTGCTTGATGCTGTGCCGCCCGGACAATACTTCCCTTTGTTACACAAGAAAAACTACGGAAGACCTGTGATATTTTAAGATCCGTAATAGCCTGAAAAAACTCTGTTGTTAAGCATTATTGTGGTCGTGCTGCCGTACCAGCAATAGTATCCCTCTTGACAGGCTTAAGCATTCTACATTTTTGTTAGGCCCGTTGCTGCACAAATGTAGCCTGGTTAACAGGGTGTGCAGGTCTTCATGTAAATTAAACCAACCTAATCACTGTAACTTCCAAGCGGACAATTTGAACACATAGTTAAGCCTTCAACTTGTGCATACTACCCTGGTCTACACAAAAGCGGATAAACCATTTATTGACTTGGACAGTATGAACCAAGGGAACAAGGTTTACAGGATTATTGCTACATTAAGTCTTGATAGGTACCTGGCCTACATTTTTCTGGCTCTACATTGCCTGTGCCTTCAGCAAAAAATCCTGGCTGCGTTGGAATCATGCTAAAAGTATTAACAGGACAATAAAATCCTGCTTAGCATTTACCTTTACCTTCTGGCGAGTTAGAACCAGCTTCACAAAAAGTACCTGCGATACAAATTTAGGCAGCTTATGGATTGTTACTGTCATTAAATGGTGTGAAGGCACCAGCTAAACAATAGGTTGATTAGAAGCATAGAATAGGTCTTTAGGTCATAGCAACTGTACTATTAGTTATATTAGTTAAGACAGCTATGGGACAAAAAGAACCAGCTGGACAAAGCTAACTTGGAAACGCGCTACCAGAAAGTTAGCAAGTAAAACCTGGCTTGCATTTAATGGGATTTGACATTTTTGAAAAGTAACAAAAAGTACCGTAGGGACATAAGTCGCACTGTGTCTATGATTAATTAGTTTGAAGAAAGCCAGCATTGCAGGGCACGGGCGCATTTAATCCTGTTGACGGACACTAATGACCCAAAGGACAATCTATACTGATACCTTTTTAACAATAGGAGCCTGCTTAGCACTGACTTATTCCAAACTGTGTAGTTGCTCCTTACTAATCCTCTCTTTTTTGATAAAAAATGTTCTATGAACATATAAAACCATCTTTGCATACCTAGGGCGTGGAAAAGTTACCATATTTTTGATAAATGTCCTGAGTACCTTTAGGGCAATAGAAACCATCTGGACACGGTCGCATATTTAACTCACTTTAAAGGCTGAATTATTATAACTTTTAAGTTCCAAACGGGCAATAATAACCTTACGGACACTCTTACAACTAATTAAAATTGTATAATCCTGTGCTTAAACAAAGCCATCCTCCAGGGCAAGCCAATGGATAAACTAATCCAACTAAAGGACAAAAGTAATATAATGGACAGGTTTTACAGCTACCTTAGCCTAACTCATCTTAATAAGTCCCAGGTGCACAAGGAACCGGCTCTATTGCATCTTCGTAATTAGAGTCTGTTCTATAAGGACAATACATACCCTTTGGACAGGGTGTTGCTAACTCTTAATGGCAAGTAAAACCTTTTGGGCACTTCATTACCTATATTTGCCAACTATTAGTACTAGGTACGTAATTAAGTCCATCAGTTGATATTCTAATAGTGTAGTTGCCTGGCTGCAGTTGTTTAGGCATTGTGTAAATAAATGCCTACAAAGTTTGAATCTAAAAATTAGCAGTAATTGGGGTAAACACTCCTGGTTAAGTTTATTCATCAACTCTTGCAGAGATAAAACCACTTTGAGTAAAATAGTAACCAATGACTTTTATATTTACTGTTTCATTCAAAGTGTAAAAATACTAAGTATTGTTTAAATCAACTAAAATCGGAGCGTCAATTACATACATAGTCTAAGGGCTATAGGAAAATTTTAATCCTCCATCGACAGATAAATCTACAGAAATAGTTGTTGCGCGCGAAAAATTTCCCATTTAACAACCGGCTAAAGTTTGATTAAAAAGAAAAGCTTGGGTATACTAAATATTAGTTTAGTTTTTAGTGTCTTAAAAGCGACAAGTTAGCAAACCAAATGCTTAAGTATCAATAATGTCCCCTCCTCTATTTGGATCTTCAATTGTACCAGCTTAAAGATAAATTGTAGTGTTAGTTGTTTCTTTGTATTAGTACTTCGGTCGAATTTATGTTAGTGTGGGAAGTTTATAAACCAAGATTCGGCCATTTTCTGCCAAACTATATGTAATTTAGTCAAATGTCAATTCGACTGTTATCCAGTCTTTATCCTCAAATACGTTGTACGGGAATGTAAAACTAATTCCAAAACCGTCGAATGTGGCAGGAACAAGGACTTAAATAGGAATCAAATTGTCCCTTCCTGCAAGAATTCTTGTCAGACGCACAGATGTAAGTCCCGTATCACTTGCATTTATAAAATTAGTTCCGTTAATTATCACTATTGCAGGTTGTGACGAATTAAGTGGCACGAAGTTTGGTGTCAAATAATCTACTGTAACATTTAGTAAGTACAAGAAAGGTAAGCTGTTAGAATAATCTTACCCATTACTGCTTACTGACACTTAAACAACACCACCATCATTAAACAACTCTTATGATATCTCTAATGCAGGTGAAATAAAACAAAATACTCCCTAAGTGTCATAATCAATTATATTGTTATATGCAGTTTAAATGATTCCATTTCGTTAAGTGTACTAAAACTTGCACATTGCCACAGCTGAGCTTTTATCAAAAAAATAACTTGTAAATGCTTTCATTTTAACATTACCTTTAACATACTATCTATATGGATATATGCTTGTTATAGTATCTTGGGGTGAATAGTAGAATTTAATCGGGCTAAAGTAATATTATTAACCATTATTAAAAGAAATTCCTAATGGAACTGCAAGAGCATCAAGTTATGGTTAAATAGGAGGTGCGGGTACATCACAAGCCATAGTGTAGTTATTTACATAGTAACCAACAAATGAGGTATTTGAGTTGTTAAATTATAGTTGGCACATAATATTTTCAGTCAAAGGTAAAAAGTGTCGGCCAAACAAAAGAATACGCCTTGATGTGTCCGGTGAATGGAACCAAATATTTTAAGGCAAGTAGGAATTGACAGTAACGTTTCTCAGGTATACATAATTAAAAACATATACGACTCTGCTGTTTAGCATGGTAAGTTTTACCTTTGCAAACACATAAATATCACTTACCTACAAAGTTCCTGCTGATACAGCTTGACTTGAGATGTTAAGTGGTGGTGTTACACAACTGATTGATGTTGAGTTTATGTTGGTTGCGAAGTAATTTTACATGGAAGAATTAGATTCGTAACCGGGAAAAGTGCACATTGCTTATGGTATTGCGTTGTTAACATTGGGAAAGTCTAAAAGTGTGATGGTTATATTAGTCTAACCCGTATCGGGACCTACTCTAGGCTGGTATTCAATAAATTAATCTACATTTAACAATTTGAACTTCTAACCGCTTTAAGAAAATGTAAAACCGTCTAGCGATACTTCAAAATCTAGTAAATTATCAAATGGAAGTCCTTTCGACTAAATTTTTAAATATATAAACGAAGGCAGAACACACACGATGTTGGGTATGCCACTAATAACTTGATAAGAACCATTCACTAAAACATCTTAAAATCTACATGTCAGTGAAGTTAAATTGTAAATGGGTGTCGCTTAAGCAAATACTGTGATATTTGTATTATCTATATAAGAAAATGAGGGTGTGATTGACAGCAACTAAATTTGCGGGAAAAAAGCAGGTAAAGTTTGAATTGTGTTGTAGAATGGTGTTACACATTCGATTGTAAGCGAATTATTCCTCTACAAAAAATCTTAAGTTATTTAAGTTCCAACTTAGCAAATCAAGTACGAATTCTAGCTTGCTGGAGACTTATCTATATACAAAGGATCGTGGTATAGCCTCACTGCGACGCTTAAAGAGCATATGATATTGCAATTTGGTAAAGACGGAACTTAAGTCTATAGCCATGTGTAAATATACCATAATTATTGATAAACTTGAACTGTGGGTAAAAGTTCGTCTAAATTGTAGTATGTAAAGTTTAGATCTTGAATTTAGAATTGCTGAACGGTGCGATTAACAGATTACATTTCTATCAGCTGGGATGCAAATTGCGTATTGTTAAGCGGTGGCAAAGTTGAAATTTTGGAAGCCGGTATTAATAAACTAACAAAAATATCTTTTCTAAATGCAGTATTTATTTTAACTTGAAATCTATTGCCATTAGAAATTTAAACTAACGGACACTAGTTTGGTATTGCTTGATATTGCATTACTTATGCAAACAAAGATGTTTGGTTTGTGTTCAACTGCGGAAGCACGAGTTTAGGTCTTTCATCAGCTAGGAATTGTAGAAATTAAAATACCTACTAATACTGTTGGCCATTAAATGAAAGAAACAATGTGGCAGCTTAATCAATTTGATAGTGTGCATTTGGTGAACAATACAACTCCGAAGCTGAAATAATGCTTCCTACTGACATGTAGATACTTTAATCTGAGTACACAAACTTACACTATACCAGGCTAGTAGCTAAATATGGAAATGCTGCTCCAGTAATTTTCAGAGCTTGTAATCCTAGCAAGCTTTGGTTATTAGGCTAAATTGCTGTTACAAGTAAGTCTTGAGTTAAGTAGGTAAAAATGCCGGTCTGTGTCGTTTGGAAGTTTTCTTAATTGTTTATTGACAGACTAATTTATACTGTGCTGTTTATTGTTTGTGCTGGCGAAACACATAAAATCATTGTAAGCTGCACAATGCTTTAACATTTTACAACAGTTTCGTTGAATTTTGCAAAAACTCCTCCAAGAGTCTAATCAAATCCTGTTCCATGAATAATTATTTGTGTGCCGCCTGATAATAATCCCACATTTGGTTTGAGCTATGTAATTACTGGTTAAGGATAGACTAGAAAATTTAGGGACTCCCAGATTACATATTATGAATTTGAATTGTTCATTTGAACTTTGACCACAATAAACTATCTTTGTAACTTCATCCATGAAGCTGGTAAAGAACAGCTCAGAGTTGTTTGGTTTATGTATGATGCATTTGTGTACTGGGTTAATTTACAAAATTTCTTGCTCAACATACACACATAGCTAAATTCCTAGCTAAAGTTTTAGCCATTTATCTAAATTTTTGTTGAAGTATCTAAAGGCAATGCAGGAACTCTAATATTTAGCAAAGTTGGTTTCGGGATTACAAGTAGATAGTTTTAAGATGACTGTGTTTATGTGTAATCTCCATGACTATCCATCATCTCTAAGGCATAAATACCGGGCTAAAGATTGAAAGCACAATAATAATTAGTCAACTGAGTTGAGCAAGTAGCAGGTTATTGATTTAATGAACATGAATCTTGACGAATAATCTCACTTCTTAAAACAGGAACTACTGTTGTCCTATTTGCTAAACAAAAGTAAAACTGGGAGCCAACTTGACTTTGCACGATTAGTTTTACTTATCTAGTCTCTTAACCAATAAATGTTGGGTAGATAGAAGCTACAAAAGGTGTAGAATCTATCTTGACTATCACAGAGTTTGAATTATACTAATCCCTTTCTTGGATATATATTCCAAACTACATTCTGCTAAGTGCACTGGTTGAGATATTGCTTGGATCTATTATACACTAAATAAATTTTGACGAAACATACACTGTTTAAATCTTTTAATGAGTTTCATTGAATAAGCATCTGGAAAAACTACTAAAGTGATCGCCAAGTATTGTAACAGTTGAATTAAACTGTAATGTTACTGAGCTTGGTATTGATTTAATCAAAACTGGTCTGTCAATCAAAACAATGTTGATCTTGTTAAACAAAGTAATCTAGTAAATTCCAGCTGGCTATCGTGGTGTAAAAAATGTTGCTTACAAGGGCGATACAACTGTGAGATTAACTTTAATGTTTGGATCAAATGTAATGTAATTACCTTATTACAAATTTGCACCATACACACTAATCTAATTGATTTCATTAGCAACAGCATATTGTGGCCATACTGAAAAAATGTACGGCTATAAAATTAAGGTCATATTTATCCAATTTGAATGTGTTAATAAATTTAATTGCTTCTGTTGCAATGCTAGTGATACTAAGCCCTAATGAAGAATTTAAGGCAGGAAACAGTAACCATACTGCGTTGTAATTGGTTGAAACTTTCCAAAATAGTAAAAATTCTCCGTGTTTGATGTTTAAAATACGCAAGTTGCATTAGAAACTGGCCAACTTGTGAATACTTGGAGTGGTTAATTAAGGTCAGAGAAATAAGGTACACCGTTATACCAAATGGCGAGTCTACCAAGGAAGTAAACAGGTACCGTATTAGACCAAGATATCATTGAGGAATTATGTTAATTGATTGCCTTAATTTTCAATAAGCCAATGGTCTATTAAGATACAAAAATGTCTTTTCTGGCAGAAATATTGCAGAATAATCCACCCAAATAATTGTACATTAAAGATTCTTAAACTACACCCTAAATATTAAGTTGGCAAGTCATATTAGTCGTCAGATTAGAACCTGATATAGATAATACAGGATTGTCCTCTTAAACAACAAAACCTTGATCTGATAAGTAAAACTCATTTAAGGCTAATATTGGAAGGGCTTCCGAGAGCATTCCTTAAGAATTGTCACACTAGATTGCTAATTATGCAGCAGTGCCTGCGAACTATGCAGTACCGACCCAATTTAAATCTGGAACCTAACAGGCAAACTGATTTGTACCTGACAAAATCACCGACGTGGTAATATTTCTCTATCCACCAAAAACGCAAGAACAATTTAGATGGATTCCTTGACCACTCAGTGCTAAGAAAACTGGTTCTAGCGATGTCTTGCTTTGTGGATAAAATTTTTGGGGACTGACACTCCAAAGATGAGGTCCTAGCATTGTTTCAAAATTGATCTGCTCCGTTAACAAAACAGTATTCCAATTTAGCTCGTAAATTCTAAGAGTCAAACTAGTATTACCTGTTTGCGTATATTTCAAATCACATTAGTTGTACGATACTTCAGAAGTATAAATAGTTTGAGTTGAATTGCTGAAAACACAAATCATACGGTCGTTAACGACGCCGTAAATTTAGAAAACATAGTGTTGCTAATTTGACAAAACATTAGTTGGGGTAACACTTGCAATTGAAGATACAAAGTTTTCCTTTATATCAAACTCAAACTTCAATTCACCTATTAATATAGTACCAGCTCCATAAGTCATATTTGTACATCTTAACTTCTAGTATTGATTATTTGTGCTATAAATCCACGCTCGTGTTTGAAGTTAGCCTTGTTTACAAACGATAGGAGTTGTAATCGTTAACATATATTGCACTTAAAACTCCACCATTAACTATTTAAACTTACTAAGTTTCGTTAACTAGTAGCCGAGTATTTGAGGGTCTTACATAACTACAAGTACTGATTCAAATTTCCACTTCATACTGTTTGGTGGACCACTAAAAACTAACACAAAGTTAGTGTACTCTTTAGGAATCAAATCATACTAAACCAATAGTTCACGATCCGATACATACAATGTCTTAAAGCAATAAACTTGCAAAGAAGTTAAGTACTCAGTTGAGTTACCCGAAGAACATAGTCTGTAATCAATGTTTTAGACAAAATTTAACCCGTACAAACTTAACTTTTCCTAATTTTTCAAAGTAACGACCTATCTTGAAAGCTACAAATTCTCAATGTTTTATATGTATGTAAAATCTAATTTGTTTTAGAAAGTTATTTCGACTATTTAAGAATCTATTACACGCCCTATGGCTCTTATATTGAGATTTACTGTGCCGATGTACATGCTTGCTGGTACAGAGCACGTTGCCTAATTTGTATTCAAATTTACTAAACTAGTTGTGTTAATACCTTAAAAATCACACCAAAGACTCCAATCGTTCCAAAATGTACTAGAAATGTTGGCTTAGTAGTTGATTGTTAAGTTTGTATTGTTGCCGTATTAGAGACCTATTTTGGGGTAAAAATTTGTAACTAAAAATTCTATACGCTTCACTTTAAATTCGTTAGATAATTAAAACATATTATTATTAGTGACTTGCCACGTGCCATAGAAACTTTGCGGTAGCTAACAATTTAAAGTAGTCTCATCAACGTATTAAGTAGCTTAAACGACACCATTTAATACACACTAACTGAGAATCCAAAAGTTTACCCCAACTAATTACACTATCTTTTTATTTGGCATTAGTTGTTCGTCTATAATTTGAATTTCATTGATAAATGGTCGCTTTGTAAATTTTATCTTTGTCTCAAAAGTATCTCCTATTCTTAGAGAGAGTGAATCGCGCAAAAGTGTATTTTCATTCACTTTCGTCAAATTAAGTATACATGTCAATGAATTGTTTTAAATTGTGTAAGTAATCGGAGAAACTCTGTTGTCCCGTAGATAAATACAATCAGGCAAAATTGTTTCTGGATCGATTAAGTCCAGTGTTTAAACGCTAAGTTATAAAAAGTCTTGATAGTGTAGGACTCCATTTGGATAAACATTGGAAATTGAAAAGCTTTTTTGAACTTTTATAGAGCTATTTTGGCTAAGAACTTTGTCATTTTATAATTAGATTAAAGAGTTAGGCTATAAATTCGTTGCATTTAAAACTTAAATTGGCGTTGTTGAAACAAAATAAAAAGGATCGTCACTGACGAGACGAACTTTATGTGGCACTTTGGAACCAACGTTAAGGCAAATCAATTTAGAGTCAGTAACGCTAAAAGATATTGTGGAAAAGTAGGCATGGCCGCTTAGATTTATCAGTTGACATTTAAATCCACGTCCAAATCTTGTCAGCTGATTAAGTCCCACTCCATACACATCAACCTTATTGTTTTAGTAGTATGCCGAGGAAACTCTTATTTTAAGACGCTTCACCAGGATACTTTAAGATGCAATTTGACCATGAATTCCTAAAACAATTGTTTATTCATTTTAGCCAAGTAAGCATTACTTATTAGAAAAATTTGCTACTTTTAGTGACTGATATGATTGACCTGCAAAACAAGAGTCTGCAGTTTGCTGAGATGTATTAAAGTTTACTAAAATAGGTTTTGGCTCTTACTAAATTACGATCATTGGTGTGTATGAAGTGATTATAATTGGTGATAAAATCTTAATCTTTGCATCCGCTAATATTAAACTTGCCGAAGTTGACTCATTTGTTTGCAGTTAAATCAGGTATGTGCCTGGAGTTGCTAAATTAGCTACATTTTTCAAATCAAGCAGTATTTTTTATGAACTAAAAAGAATTGGATTATTTATCTACGTCCGCGCATTATCAGAAAACTTCATGTAGAAACTGACAGGTTTGTTTACTATGTGACTGAAATCTCCGACTAGTTCGACTTAGTAAGACTAGTCTATTTGTTGGTATAATATATCAGGCTTTATACTGGTAATAAAAGTCTTGTTTGCAATAATTAGTGTAGCTTCATTATATGATATTTGCCTAGAATTTTAACCCAAGCTCAAAATGTAATTACCTGGCTTAATTCCTGTCACATTACAGTAATTAGTCTAATTTAACGCAATCAATGGACTAGATCGCAATGTACGCTCAGACTACGACTTTATTATGCAGTTCAAGTCCTAAATCTAATTTTTTACTTCAATTGCAACAAGTTTTAGATCATATGCATAGATTTGCTAAGTTATGAGAAATGGTCTATCTGATATTTATAATTA
>Ga0194129_10006496_pt1 | contig 14313 bp, 11 predicted proteins | sample TA2KigCa35mmetaG_FD_150862 | JGI IMG/M metagenome (GOLD analysis project Ga0194129, IMG submission 150862) | Freshwater microbial communities from Lake Tanganyika, Tanzania - TA2015038 Kigoma Deep Cast 35m | ecosystem: Environmental > Aquatic > Freshwater > Lake | place: Tanzania: Lake... | reverse complement strand
ATCCGGGACACGAGCACGCTGCCGGCCTTCAGGCGCCGCTGCCCCTGGTCGCCAAACCCCGCCACCGACCGCTGCCAGGAGTAGCGGTCGAGTTCCTCTGGCGCCAGCCCCTCGTCGCCCGGTTCGTCGGCCACCATGCCCGCTAGCCTCCGGCGATCGGCGGCATGAGCAGCAGCTCGTCGCCATCGGCCAGGATCCGCCGCGCTCGCGCCTCGAGCGCTAGGCCCACGCCGTTGACCGCCACCAGGAGCGTCGGTTCGATACCTCCCTCGGCCGTCAGCAGGTGCCGGCGCACGTCGGCGGCGGCGTGGGCGGCGAGTTGCCGGCAGACGGCCGCGAGCGTCGTCCCTTCGGGCACGTTCAACGTGCCGGGGCCCTGATCCCGCAGCGGTCCGGTGAAAGTGATGAAGATCCGCATCGAGTCGGAGCGGGGAGCGACGTGCTGGCGGAAGCCGACCACGGGACTGCCGAGAAGGCCTCGCCCGCCGTCCGCTTTGGGTCCAGGTTACCCGAACACCCCAGCCGGCGAAACGGAGCCGCCGCGAGGATCGGGGTGTGAATGTCCAGTCATGGAAATCAGTCCGCAGTTCGCTGCCGCCTTGCGGCGGCAGCACATGAACCGGTTTTTCAGACGTCAATGAACGTCGCTGAACGTCAACAGGGCTCGGATGCCGACAGCCCCAGCGCCCGTTCCAGGGCCCGCCGCATCACCGCGATGTTGGGGTCGACGCCGGTCCAGAAGCGGATCGCCACGGCTCCCTGGTTGACGAGCATGCCCAGGCCGTCGAGGGCGCGGCAGCCGCGCGCCTCCGCGGCGCGGATCAGCCGCGTGCGCGGCGGGTTGCCGATCACGTCGGCGACCACCAGCTCCGGCCGCAGCGAGTCGACGTCCAGCGGCAGGCGGGCCTCCGCGTCGTAGAGCCCGATCGACGTGGCGTTGACGACGATCTCGGCGTCCGCCGGCACGGCGTGGTCGCCCCGCCAGGGAATGTGCTCGGCTGCCACCTGCACCCGGTCTCGAAGCAGCGCCGCTAGTTCGCCGCCGCGGCTGGCCGAACGGTTGACGACATCGATCCGCGCGGCGCCGGCGAGGGCCAGCTCCACGGCGATCGCCCGGGCCGCCCCGCCGGCGCCGAACAGCACGACCCGCTTGCCGCGCGGATCGGCCGTCGTGCGCAGCGACTCGAGGAAGCCCTTGCCGTCGGTGTTCTCGCCGATCAGCTTCCCGTCGCGGAGCACGACGCAGTTGACCGCGCCCATCACGGCGGCCGACTCGCCGAGGCCGTCGAGGTGCTCGATGACGGTCACCTTGTGGGGCAGGCTGCAGTTGAAGCCGCGGAAGCCGACGGCCCGCAGACCGCGTACGGCCACGCCGAGCTCCGCGGGCGTGACCTCCATGTTGACGTAGCGCCAGTGGAGGCCGTGATGGGCGTAGGCGGCCTCGATCATCGCCACCGTGGGGTTGCCCGCCGCCCCCTGCGAGAGCGAACCGGTGAGGGCGGGGAGGAAGTCGGGTGGGCTGGCCATCAGGTCACTCCGGCAGCCGGCCGTCGCGGACGAACGAGTGGGCCACGGCGGCCTCGGCCCGCGGCCCGGCGGCCGACACGAACGTCACGCGGCCGGGGGCGAACTCCGCCCCGGCGACGCGGTCGAAGCCGGCGGGCGTGCGCACCACGCCCTGCACGTAGCTGACGACGGTCGGCCTGCCGGCGGCGAACTCGAGCGCCGTGGCCACGCCCTTGGCGGCGAGCGGGTTGTCGGCGGCGAGCGAGGTGGCCAGGCCGGCGGCGAAGCAGGCGGTCACGTCCTCGATGCCCAGGCAGTTGTTGCGGCCGTTCCAGGGATGCCCGTGCCGGCCGTGGTACTCCATCCACAGCACCGTGCTCGCGAGCACGGTCGGATCCTTGAGCGCGAACCAGACGTAGCCCGCGTCGGGAAACGTGGCCGCGACCCAGGCCGGGTTGCCGTCGGTCGCCGGCGCGTTGACCAGCTGCACGAGGTCGCAGTGGCCGTAGCGGCCCGGCTGCCGGGTGAGGTCGGCCCCGGGGGCGTCGCGGCGCAGGGCCGGCACCTTCGTCGGATCGGTCCACTCGGCCCCCGGCAGCAGCGCCTGGTACTCCCGCTGCCGCGGGTCGCTGAACACGCCCGGCGCTGTCATCCCGAACCGCAGCGGGCTGGTGGCGATCCGCACCGTCCCCTCCTCCTCGGGCAGCGCCAGGATGGCGTGGTGGCCGACGGGGGCCCGGCCCGTGAAGCCCTCGACGACGTGCCGCGTGTAGACGACGTTCTGGCCGTCGACGAGCAACACCTCCTTCGTGACGCGGCCCGCGCGGGCCCGGGTCTCGATCGCCAGCGTGAGCGTGGAGCGGTTCCCGCGGCGCTCGACCGACACGGCCTGCCACGCCGAGCCGGCCACCTCGCCGTGCGGTGGGTGCTTTTCGCCGGCAACCGCCTCGGCGTTGCCGCCAAACGGCAGGCAGAAGAAATCGCCGCGCAGCGGCACGAGCACCGGCGCGGGCATCTCCGCGGCGGGCTCCGCCTGCCAGGGGCTGACATAGTAGGGCTGCACCGGCCGGTCGGTGTCGCGGTAGAAGGTGACCGGCGCCATCTGGCCACCGAGCCGCGTCACGGCCACCTCGACCTGCGGGCTGGCGACGATGTAACTCGGCTGGCCATGCAGCTCGCGCGGCGCGGGCTCGGCGCCGACGGCCGCGGCGGCGCCGAGCCAGGCGAGGGCCTGCAGGCGCAGGATGTTCATGCGTCACTCCTTCGCGGAACAGGCTCGGGCGGCGACCCGAGCCGGCAGGATAGCAGAGTGTGGCACAAGTCTGCCGCCGCACGATGTGGCGATCGCCGACCATGGCAAACCTCGGCTTTGCCATCGGTCGGCTACGTGGGCCGGAGTCGCCCGCCGTCGCGGGCAAGGCCAGGGATGGCTTTTTCCACGGGCAGTTAGGCCATCGTGCGGGGGCTGTCGAGCGGCCGCGCCGGTGCTTCAGCCGGCCGCGGCGGCCAGCCGCCAGGTGTCGGCGAAGGAGCGCAGGCCCGCCGTGCCTCCCACGCCGGTCACGCAGCAGGCCGCCGTCGCGGCGCCGAGCAGCCCCGCCTCGCGCAGCGACATGCCGCGGCCGCGGCCCGCGATCAGCCCCGCCACGAACGAGTCGCCCGCGCCCGTCGTGTCGGCGACCGGACCGGGGGTCGGCAGGCAGGGGACGTGCTCGGTCGACCGGCCGTCGTCGAGCAGCGTGCCGCGCGTGCCCAGCTTCACGCCGACGACGCCACCGGCGCCGTGCGCCCGGTAGCAGGCGACGATCTCGCGCGGGTCTCTGAGCCCGGTCTGCCGCGTCGCCTCGGCGAGGCTGGGCACGAAGCAGTCGACGAGCGGCAGGGCCGGGGCGAGTTCGGCGAGCGGGCCGCCGTCGCCGCTCGTCTCCAGTGTCACGCCGCAGCCTGCGTCGCGGATCAGCGTTACCGCTGCGGCCAGGTCGGCGCCCAACGCCGGCATCAGCCCCACGTAGCCCACCAGCGCCATCCGCGAGCGGGCGAAGAGCCCGCCCCAGCGACGCAGGCAGGCCAGATCGGTGGCCCGCGGCGCGCCGACGTGGTGCGCGAAGCTGCGCTCGCCTCCGGCCTCGATGAGCACGGCCGAGGCGCTCGTCGCCTCCGTGAGATGCGTCTCGATCGCCGTCGCGTCGATCCCCTCGACGCCGAGTCGGTCGCGGACGATCCCGCCCCACAGGTCGGCGCCCACCAGGCCCGCCGCGGCCACCCGCAGCCCCAGCCGGCGCAGGGCGATCCCGGAGTTGCACACCAGGCCGCCGGTCGTGAGCCCGAGCGGCTCGACCTCCACGAGCCGGCCGGCTCCGGTCGGCCGCGCCAGATCGACCGGCCGCACGAGCACGTCGATGCCGCTGGTTCCGCAGACGACGCAGTCGAAGTCGGGCATGGAGGCACGCGCGGGGCCGCCGGACCGCTCCCGGCCGGCACGAAGGGAAGGTATGATGATAGTGGTTCGTGCCGGTCGCGGGACGGATGCCGTCCCCGGCCGCCACCGTCCGGAGCGCCTGCCATGTCACGCCGGTTCGCCACTGTTCTCGTCCTCTGCCTGCTCGCGCTGGCCGGCTGCGGCCGGCCCGAGCCGCCGCGCACGGCCGAGCCGACCGATCCCGGCAGCGGGGGCGTGATCGGCGTCTCGCTGCTGACGCTCGACAACCCTTTCTTCAAGGTGATCGGCACCAACATCGAGACGGCTGGCGCGAAGCACGGCTACCGCACGCTGCTCGTCACGGCGGACAAGGACCTCGCCCGGCAGCACAATCAGGTCAAGGAGTTCATCGTCAAGAAGGTGGTGGCCATCGTGCTCAGCCCCTGCGACGCCAAGGGCATCCTGCCGGCGATCGCCGAGGCCAACGCGGCCGGCATCCCCGTGTTCACGGTTGACATCCCCTGCCTCGAGCCGGGCGTCGAGATCGTCTCGCAGATCTGCACCGACAACGAGCAGGGGGGGCGGCTGGCCGCCGAGGCGCTGATCGAGGCGCTCGCCGGCCGGGGGGGCAAGGTGGCGGTCCTGCACGCCAAAAAGTTTGAGTCCTGCCGGCTGCGGGTGAAGGGCTTCCGGGCGGTCGTCGCCGACCACAATGCCGCCCACGCGGACGCCCGCATCGAGATCGTCGACGAGTACGAGAGCAACGGCGCCAAGGACATCGGCTACAAGGCGGCCACCGACGCCCTGCAGGCCACGCCCGAACTGGTGGGGATCTTCGCCATCAACGACCCAGCGGCGCTGGGGGCCCACACGGCGCTCGAGGAGGCGGGCAAGGCCGGTGGCGTCGTGCTGGTGGGCTTCGACGGCCAGCCCGAGGGGAAGCAGGCGATCAAGGAGGGGAAGATCTACGCCGATCCGATCCAGTTCCCTGACCAGATGGGTGCCCGGGTGGTGGCGGCGATCGCCGACCACTACGCCGGCCGCAAGCCCCCCGCCGACCAGCTCATTCCCGCGGCGCTGTACCGCAAGGCCGACGCCGACGCCGACAAGGACCTCCCCTGACGGGGCCGCCACCGTCCGGGCACAGCGGCGGACGAGGCCGCGCCACGCCGATGCCCGCAGACACGCCGCCGCTGCTCTCGATGCGCGGCATCGACAAGTCGTTTCCCGGCGTGCACGCACTGCGGGGTGTCGACCTGTCGCTCGCACATGGCGAGGTGCTGGCGCTGCTGGGAGAGAACGGCGCCGGCAAGAGCACGCTCATGAAGGTGCTCGCCGGCGTGTACCCGCCCGACGCCGGCCGGATCCTCCTCGCCGGCGCGGAGGTCCGCTTCCGCACTCCGCAGCAGGCGCGGCGGGCCGGCGTCGCCGTCATTCATCAGGAGCTCAACCTGATCCCCGCGCTGACCGGCTGCGAGAACATCTTCCTCGGCCAGGAGGGGAGTGCCGGGCTCGTCTCGCGGGGCGCCGAGGCCCGGGCCGCCGCCGCGCTGCTCGCCCGGCTCGGCCTGTCGGTGCCGCTGCACGTCCCCTGCCGGCGGCTGACGGTCGCGCAGCAGCAGATCGTGGAGATCGCCAAAGCGCTGCTGCACGACGCCCGGATCATCGTCATGGACGAGCCCACGGCCGCGCTCACGCCGCTGGAGACGCGGCAGCTGTTCCGCATCGTCGGCGAGCTCAAGGCCCGCGGCCTGGGGATCGTCTACATCAGCCACCGGCTCGAGGAGATCTTCCAGGTCGCCGACCGGATCGCAGTGCTCCGCGACGGGGCCAACGTCCGCGACTGCGCGACGGCCGCGGTCGACCGGCCGGCGCTGATCGAGATGATGGTCGGCCGGGCGCTGACGGAGGAGTATCCGCGGCGCGTGCCGCGGATCGGCCCGCCGCGGCTGGTGGCCGAGGGGCTGGTCCGCGGACGGGCGGTGCGTGGCGTGTCGCTGGAGGTGCGCCGCGGCGAGGTGCTGGCGGTGACGGGGCTCGTCGGCTCCGGCCGCACGGAGACGGCGCGGCTGATCTTCGGGGCCGACCGGCCCGAGGCGGGCCGCGTCCTCCTCGACGGCCGCGCGCTGCGGGTGCGCGGCCCGCGGGATGCGATCCGGGCGGGGATCGCGCTGTTGCCCGAGGACCGCAAGACCGAGGGGCTCGTGCTCGCCCACGCCCTGCGCGACAACTTCGCGCTGCCGAACCTGTCGTGGCTGTCACGGCTCGGCTTCGTGCGCCGCCGGCTGGAGCGGGAGCGCTACGCGGAATACGCCAGCCGGCTGCGGGTGCGGGCGCCGGCGCCCACGGAGCGGGCCCGCAACCTCTCTGGCGGCAACCAGCAGAAGCTCGTCTTGGCCAAGTGGCTGGCGCGGCGCTGCAACGTGCTGTTGTTCGACGAGCCCACCCGGGGGATCGACGTCGGCGCCCGCTACGAGATCTACCGGCTGATCAACGACCTGGCGGCCGAGGGGAAGGCGATCCTGATGATCTCCTCGGACCTGCCGGAGGTGCTGGGGATGGCCGATCGGATCCTGGTGATGCACGAGGGGCGGATCACCGGCGAGATCACCGACGCCCGCCGGGCCGACCAGCGGCAGATCATGGAACTCGCCGTGCGCGGCGCGGAGGAGGCGGCATGACGAGGAAGCAGGCGATCCGCCGCGGGCTGGTGGGGCTGGCCAACTACGGCATGCTGCCGGTGCTGGTGCTGCTCTGCCTGCTGTTCAGCGTGCAGACGATCACCGAGCAGCAGCCGGAGGGGGCCGCCGCGGGCCGGGCCCTGGCCGCCGCGATCCTCGCCCGCACACCGCCGCGGCCGCGGGTGGCGGCGTTCGTGCAGGCCCACGAGGCCGACGCCGCGCTCGTGCAGGCGCTGGCTGCCGGTCTGGAGGCCGCCGGGGGGGAGCTCGTCGCGACCGCCCGCGGCGACGCCGCCGAGGCGGCGCGGGTGATCGAGGCCGCGGCCGCGGCGGGCACGCCCCTGGCGGCGCTCGCCTGCACGCGGGCGACGGCCGCCTGGCCGGCGGTCCGCGCGGCGGCCCGCGACCATCCCACGCTCGGCGACCCGCCGGTCGTCACGCCGCCGGGCTACCTCTGGCCGCAGTTCCTCATGCCGGCCAACATCCGCAACGTCGCCAACAGCATCTCGATCATCGCCATCATCGCTATCGGCATGACGCTGGTGATCATCACCGGCGGCATCGACCTCTCGGTGGGGAGCGTGATCGCGCTGGCGGCGGTGCTGGCGACGCTGTTGATCCGCGACGGGATCGCGCTGGGGCCGCTGCGGCTGCTGGGGGGGAGCCTGGAGGCGACGCCGGCCACGATGATCGCCGCCTCCCTGGTGGCGGTCGCGGTCTGCGGCCTGGTGGGCCTGGCGTCGGGGGCGCTGATCACGGTCTTCCGGCTACCGGCGTTCATCGTCACGCTGGCGATGATGCTCATCGCCCGCGGCACGGCCAAGGACCTGACGCAGAGCGAGTCGGTCTACCAGATCCCGCCGGCCTACACCTGGCTGGGCGGGCAGTCGAGCCTGGGGGGCATCCCCAACGCCGTGCTCCTGATGCTGCTGCTTTACGCCGCCGCCTGGGTGCTGATGCACCGGACCGTACTCGGCCGCTACCTTTACGCCGTGGGGGGCAACGCCGAGGCGGCCCGGCTCTCGGGCGTGCCCGTCACCCGCGTGCTCCTGTTCGCCTACTTCCTCTGCGGCCTGCTGGCGGGCGTAGGGGGCATCGTGATGGCCTCGCGCACGAAGAGCGGCTCGGCGACCTACGGGGAGATGTACGAGCTCTACGCGATCGCCGCGGTGGTCGTCGGCGGGACGAGCATCTCGGGGGGGGAGGGCTCGATCCTGGGCACGCTGATCGGTGCTTTCATCATTGCCGTGATCGAGACCGGCATGAACCTCACGCACGTGCCGGCCGAGCGGCAGCCGATCGTGCTCGGGGGGGTGATCCTGGGCGCGGTGCTGCTCGACCGGTTCAAGCAGTGGGCCTGGCGGCGGCGCGCCGCCCCGGCCGACTGAGCGAGGACGCGCGATGGCCACCTGCATCGGCCTCGACATCGGCACGACCACGATCACGGCGCTGGCGCTGGGCGCCGACGCGGAGCCGGTGGCGGCGGTCGAGACCCGGCCCACGCCCGAGCGGTTGCCCCGGGCGGCCGGCCGCCACGAGTGGGATGCCAACGCGATCGCCGCCCGGGCCGAAGAGTGCCTGGCGGCGCTGGCGGGCCGGCTCGGCGACCGGGCCGGCGACGTTGCCTGCCTGGGCGTCACCGGGCAGCAGCACGGCGTCGTCGTGGTGGACGCGGCCGTCCGGCCGCTGACGCCGTTCATCAACTGGCAGGACCGGCGCGGCGACGAACCGTGCGAGGGCGGCAGCCTGCTCGGGGAGGCGGCCCGGCGGCTCGGGCCCGACGCCTGGCGGCGGGCCGGCTGCACGCTGGCCACCGGCCACCTCGGCCTGACGCTGTTCGCGCTGGCCCGTGCGGACGCGCTGCCGGCAGGCACGGCCTGCTCGATCATGGAGTTCGTCACCGCGCGGCTGGTCGGCGGCCGGCCGGTGACCGAGCCGACCTGCGCCGCCGCCAGCGGCCTGTTCTCGATCGCCGCCCGCGACTGGGATCGGGCCGCGATCGCGGCGCTCGGCCTGCCGGCGGCGCTGTTTCCCGAAGTCCGCGAGGCGACGACGGTGGTGGGCCGGCTGGCGCCGGCCGACGCCGGCCGCGTCGGCCTGGTGGCCGGGATCCCGCTGGCCGCGCCGCTTGGCGACCAGCAGGCGGGGTTCCTCGGCAGCGTCGCCGACCGGCGCACGTCGGCGCACCTCAACGTCGGCACCGGGGCGCAGGTGTCGATGTTCGTCGCGGAGGCCGGATTCGCGCCGCCGCTGGAGCTGCGGCCCTTCCCGGTCACCGGCGGCCTGCTCACCGGTGCGGTGCTCTGCGGCGGCTGGTCCTACCAGGTGCTCGACGGCTTCTTTCGCGCGGCGGGCCGCGACCTGCTGGGAACGGCGGCCGCAACGCCGCTCTACGATCGGCTCACCGAGCTGGCCGCGGCCGTGCCCCCCGGCGCCGAGGGCGTGGTCTGCACGCCGCTGTTCGCGGGCACGCGGGCCGACCCGGAACGGCGGGCCGCCTGGAGCGGCCTGAGCGCCGCCACGTTCACCCCCGGGCATCTGGCGCGGGCGCTGCTCGAGGGCATGGCCCGCGAGTACGCGACGCACCTGGCCGAGATCCGCACCCGGGCGGGCACGCAGCCGGCGCGGATCGTGGCCACGGGCAACGCGCTGCGGAAGAACCCGCTGCTGCGGGCGGCGGTGGCCGCCGCCACGGGCCTGCCGCTGGCGGTGCCGCGGCAGCGGGAGGAGGCGGCCTTCGGCGCTGCGCTGGCGGCGGGGGTGGCCGCCGGCCGGTTCGCCGACCTCGACGCCGCCGCCCGGCTCGTGCGCCTCGACGAGCCGGCAGAGAGCCAGCCGCGCTGAACCGCGGCGGCGGTGTCATGCGGATCGCACGTGAAACATGCGTGCCCCAGTTTCTTCGCATTGCTGGTGCGAGGGGTTGCCCGTGCCAGTCGAGCGGCGTTGGGAAACCGACCGCAGCCTGGAGGGCGAAGCGCGGTTTCCCTCGAGCGAGCGAGGGTCAGGATGACCTGAGCGAACGTCCGACGAGACGGCACGGGCAACCTCGGCCCACCGACACGTCTCCGGATCACGTGTGGCCCGTGTCAGGGGTCGTCCTCGCGCAGTACCACCAGGCCGGCGATCACCGGCATGGCGGCCAGGTCGGGCTTCTCGGCCGCCGCGCGCAGGCCGACGGTGAGCGTCTCCCCGGCCGTCACCGGGAAGTCCCCCGTCGCGGCGAGGTCGAGATACAGGTGCTTGACCGGCAGGCGCGCGCCCGACTGCGAGAACAGCTGCGACGCCACCAGCGGCGTGCGCACCGTGCCCAGTGCGACCGTGAACGGCATCGAGATCTCGCAGCGACAGCTGATCGCGTGCGGCGGCTTGATCATCACGCCTCTGCCGCTGGCGGTGTCGATCGAGCAGCTGGCGCGGCTGTGGATGAAGGTGTATAGCCCCTGGTCGGTGAGCAGGTCCTGGTAGCCGATCCCGCGCGAGCGGCCGAAGGCGAAGTGCCGCGAGGCGTTGAAGATCCCGCAGTGCTTGTCGGGTCGCCAGAACGACCACACCGCCGGGGCGCCGGTGACCGGATGGGCCCGCATCCGCGGCTCACCGGTCGTGAGCCGGAAGGCGTAGGGCTCGGCGAGCACGTAGTCGTCGGTGACGGCGAGCCGCGAGCGGTAGTTGCCCAGCCGGTACCAGAGCAGCCGGCCGCTGGCCCCGTCGTAGACGGAGATGCCGCGGTGCTTGTAGCCCCCCGAGGGCCACACGGCCCAGAGCTTGTCGGCGGAGCCCGCCGTGCCGAACACGACCACGCCACCGTGCGCCTGCACGGAGGCGTTGATGTAGGGATTCTGCTGCTTGTCTCCGCCGCCCGACGCGTAGGCGCCGGGAACTCGGCCAGCGCGCGGCCGGAGTGCGGATCGACCCGCTGGATCGTCGTCGGCGTGCGAAAGAACACGCTCCCCGGCCCAGCCACGGTGTCGGTGACGAGATCGGCGTGCCAGAGCTCGCGGCCCGTGTAGGCGTCGAAGGCCTCCGTCTTGCCCTTGAAGTGGTTGAGGAGCACGCCGTCGACGATGATCGGCGGCGACATCCGCTTGTCGTGCCGCACCGCGTAGGGGCGGCCTTACCAGATAGCGCTCAGCGGCGGGCGGAGCACGTCGTCCTGGCTGCACATCGAGTCGCCGGCGTCGCCGCGGTGGTGCGTCCAGCCGCCGCCGCCGACGAGCCGGGGCCGCTTTCAGCTCGGCCAGCGCGAGCCGTCGGCACCGGCCACGGTCCAGGCGACCGGGCCGGCACCCGTGAGCGGGTCGGCGATGTCGGCGGCCGTCCAGGCGGCGATCGCTTCGGCCGGCTGGGCACCGCCGATCCAGGCCTGGCCCACGATCGGCTTGACGAGCCGCACGAGCTCGGCCGCGTCGCGGGGCAGCTCGCCGCCGCGGGCGGCCGCCTCGGAGAGGACCAGGTCGGCGTGGAACGCGGGCAGCGGCAACGGGGTCGACGGCGCGGCCTCGATCGCCACCAGGCGGCTGACGTGCAGCCCCGCGCCCACCCAGCCGGTGCGAGCGGCCCGGGCCGGCTCCGCGTCGGCGAACACGGTGCACACCGACAGTTCGGTCTTCCGCGCCAGCTCGTAGGCCGGCGCTCCGTCGGTGCAGTCGAGCACCACGGCGTAGCCGGCCCGCACCCCGCTCCCCGCGACGATCGCCTCCGCCGCCCGCACGCAGGCGGCGTCGGCCGCTACCGGCGCCTCGACCCGCTCCTCGATCGTGCCGTGTTGAAGATCGCCCAGCGGAACAACTTGAAGTCCATCGGCACGTAGACGTGGTTGCCGGTGACGTAGCGGTGGCCGGCCGGCGAGAAGCTGTAGCGGAAGTTGGTCTCGCAGGTGACGCGGTTGCACCAGATCCGCTCCCCGGTCACCGCGTCGACCGTGAACAGGAAGGTGCCGTCGTGCGGGAACACGCCAACGCCGAAGTAGGCAGTCGGCCGGCCCGAGTCGGGATCGGGATCGACGACCACGTCGGAGCGCACGGGCCAGGCCGAGGCGAGCCGGCCGTAGGAGAAGAACCAGCGATCGGCGGGCGCCGCCTTGTGCCGCCAGACGAGCGCGCCGGTGGCCTCGTCGAGGGAGGAGACGAAGCCGTCGTCGCCGCCGACGTACACCCGCCCCCCCGCGACCGTCGCGGCCCGGTTCAGCGCCGCCCCCGCCACGTGCTGCCAGCGGACCTGCCCCGTCGCCGCGTCAAGGCAGACCAGCCGCCCCTCGGACTGGCTGGTGAAGTAGAGCGCGTCACCGGCGGCGCTGATCGGCAGCGCGGTCCGGTTGTGCTCCGGGGTCACCTCGGCCAGCAGGTCGCCGCCGAAGCGGCACGCCAGCCGGGCCGCCTGCGAGCGGAAGGTCCAGATCGGTTCCAGCGGCGGCAGCCGCTCGTGCGCCGGCGGTCGTGCCGGAACGTGGGCCAGTCGGCCGCCGGGGCCACGGCCGCGGCCCAGAGCAGGCCGGCCGTCACGATCCCGATCGTCGTCCTCGGTGTGCCGGTCATCCCCGCCGCCCTCCTCTAGCGCGGCTGCCGCGCGGCCGCCAGCGGCCGCACCTCCACCTCCTCGAAGGCCACGTCGCCGTCCTGAGCGAAGAAGAACAGCCGGTCTCCCTGCAGCTCCTTCGTCCGGACGAGCATCGTGCGCCGGTCGTCGACGCAGACGTCGATCAGATCCTGCTTGAGCACCACCTCGAGCGTGAACGGCCGCTCCAGGCCCGACACGTCGTCGAGCGTCTGCATCTCGGCGTTGTCGTTGGCACCGGCGAAGGCGTCGCGGATCTCGACCCGCGAAAGCGCCGGCGTGATCCGCAGCTCCGTGGCCGCCGCGTAGGCCCCGCTGCCGTGGAAGCCGAGGCCGAACCAGCCCACGCCCGCTCCCGGCACCACGCGGCAGCGGATGCGGACGTCCTGCGGCAGCCCGGCCGCGAAGCCGGCGGCCATTCCCTGCGGCGCGGCGGTCGCCACCCGGTCGGCGGCCGCCGTGACGCCGGCCGTCAGCGGCCGGACCGCCAGCGGCAGGGCCGGGCCGGTGGGCAGCGCCATCTCCGCCGGGAACTTCGTTCCCAGCGTGCCGTCGGCGTGCTGCACGATCTCGCGGAACACCGCGTTGCCGGCCCAGCCATCCTTGCCCATCCAGGCGACGCCCAGCCGCCGGTCGGGGCCGAAGGCGGCCGTCTTCATCACGTATTCCCCCTTGCCGCCGAAGGTGTCGACCCGCGGCCGGCGCCAGGGGCCGAGCGGATGCTCCGCGATCCGGTAGCGGGCGGTGCCGAAGTTGCTGAACAGCAGATACCAGCGGCCGTTCCACTCAAACACGTCGGGGCACTCGGGCGCGCCGAGGATCCCGGGCACGAGCAGCGGCGGCTCCTGCTTCCAGGTTTTCAGGTCCTTGCTCGTGAGGTGGGCCAGGCAGTCACCGCGGCGGTGCAGGTCGGGCTTGGCCAGCGCCGCCGTGACGAGCATATGGAACAGCCCGGTGTCGGGATCGCGGAACACCGTCGGGTCGCGGAACGGGCCGACCACGTAGGGGGGTTCGGGGCCGGCGAACGGATTGGGCTGCTGCTTCGTGAACGCGATCCCGTCGGGGCCCGTTGCCAGGCTCAGGTACTCCGCCCGGTTGTCGGTGCGGCGGGTGGCGTAGAAGGCGTGGTAGGTGCCGTCGTGCCAGAACATCGAGCCGGTGCAGATCGAGCCCTCCCACTGCTCGCTCACCGGCACCGCGAAGTCGTGGAACGTCCAGTGCTTCAGGTCGCGGCTGGAGACGTGGGCCCACTGGTGGGCGCCGAGGCCGTTCTTGCTGCCGTGGTGCCGCTTGTCGCCGAGGTAGTAGAAGTGGAACGTGCCGTCGTGCCACATCGGCAGGCAGTCGCCGACGTGCCAGTCGGGGTGGTGGGGACGGTAATACTGCATCGGCACCTGGAGCCGCTCGTTGAGCGCGGTGCGCCGGGTGGCGACCTCGGCGGCGCCGCCGGAGAGCTCCTCCACCTCCGCCGGGGTGAGGGCCCGGTCCCAGATGGCGACGTGGTCGACGAGCCCGCGCAGTCCGCCGCTCACCCGGTTGGCGGCGTCGGTCTCGGCGCCCACCAGGCAGTCGACCATGTCGCTCGCCCGCAGCGAGCCGAGCATGAAGTCCTCGTCGCGCCACAGGCCGTCGACGAACAGCCGCATCTTGGCGCCGTCGCAGACGACGATCACGTCGTGCCAGGCCGCGGCGTCGAGCAGGTCGGCGGGGGCACGGGCCGCCATCGGGCCGGCGTTGCGGGTGGTGCCGATCTCGGCGCCGAACAGCATCCCGCCGGCCGGATCGGCGGCCCGCACGGCGTAGGCGACGCGGTCCGGCCCGCCCCCCTTCGCGACCAGCGGCGCCTGCCAGCGACCGGAGGGATCCCGGGCCCGCACGAGGATGCTCAGCGCCTCGCCGCGCGGGTCGAGTTCGGCGCCGGCCCCGTGGCCGGCCAAGAGCCAGCCCCCCCGGAACTCGGCCACCTTGCCGTCGCCGCCGCGGGCCCGCGAGGCCTCGGCGTCGGCGCCCTCGAGCGCCACGCCGAGCGCCACGTCCCCCTGCACGGTCAGGCCGCTGTCGGGGCCGGCGGAGTCGCTCGTGTCGGCCATGTGCCAGACGACCAGGGCGTCGGACCAGGGGCCCGCGGCCGAGGGCAGGGCCGCGATCGCGAGCAGG
>Ga0194129_10006495_pt1 | contig 14313 bp, 12 predicted proteins | sample TA2KigCa35mmetaG_FD_150862 | JGI IMG/M metagenome (GOLD analysis project Ga0194129, IMG submission 150862) | Freshwater microbial communities from Lake Tanganyika, Tanzania - TA2015038 Kigoma Deep Cast 35m | ecosystem: Environmental > Aquatic > Freshwater > Lake | place: Tanzania: Lake... | reverse complement strand
ACCCTTGTCTAAATTTAAAATCGATGGGTTCAATTTTCACTCCATAATGGGTTATGAATTCTTCAAAAGAACTAGCAGGATTAAAATTTGTTCCTATAACTATACCAAGAAGTAGTGATAATTTCAAAAATAACATAACTAAGTTCATTGTGTAGATGACCTTCATATACTATATTATAATATTATTTTATATCATTTTATATAATATATAATAATATTATTTAAAGATTAAAATTTAATAATAATTATGAATAATTTTATTTTCAATAAATCAAACTGCTTTTGTATATCTCTATTAAATAATAATGGGCGTTGGTCTAGAATGCAAGAAAGGTTTGTAAAATTAAATCTTGAAGTTACTAGATTTCCTGCCGCAATTGGAGGGACTGAGGATATAATTGACATATTTGATAATAGGTTAAGTAACGGACAAAAAGGTTGTGGACAATCACATATTAATCTATGGAGACATATTTTAAATAATGAATTACCATATGCATTAATATTAGAAGATGATGCGTGTTTTGATAAAGATTGGAGTGATAAATTAGAACTTTTTACTAAAGAGATTCATGACAAAGAATGGGACATTATATTTTTAAATGCATCAGAACCATGTTATCCAATAGATAAATGGGTACTTTGCAAAGAACAATATATGACTGCTGGTTATATTATATCTTTAAAGGGAGCAAAAACAATTTTAGGAATGTTTCCTAATTGTTTTTACGCTTCTGATTGGATGACATCAAGAATTCAATTATATAATCATTCATATTGTTATTTTCCGTGGTTAATAATTCAAGAAGGAAATGAAAGCACTATTGGAAATCAACTACATGTTGAAGAAGACCATAAAAAAGTTGTAAGGTGTCTAAATGAAATCGGTTACGATTTAGACAATTATCTAATTTAATGGATTTTATCATAAAATCATAAATATTATACTTATATTACAATATAAATAGTATAATTATATGCTATACATAATATGTCAAATTACATTGATAAAATTATTTATATTAATCTAAGTAAAAGAACTGATAGAAGTGAAGAAATTGAAAATGAACTTAATAATTTTAATTTACATCCTTTAAGATTTGAAGCAATACCAACACCTGAATGTGGATTATCAGTTTACACCCTTGAACATGAACTGGGTGAAATTTATAACAAAGCACCCTAAAGGGTGCCGTTTCACAAGGCTTTCCAGCCCGAAGGGCATAAGACAGAGAGTGCTTTGTAAATCTTCACTGGTTTAAATTATTATTATTTATTTAATGAATAATAATATATTTTATTTATTATTCATTTATATTATTTATTATTTGCAAATGGTCCAGACTTCAATTGACTTTGTCCATAATCTGACTTCCCTATAACAATATTTTCTCCTTCAAATAACTCCTTGCAAATATCAGCAGTTGAAATATTTTCTTGTTCTCCAAGTGTCAATTCTTGAGTATTTGCGTTATTTACACCAATTAAATTACCGTTTTCATCGATTGTCTGGGATAAAGTATTACCTGATTTTTCAGCCTTCTTAATATTCTCTTCCATTGCTTGTTGTTTAGTTTCCTTCACACGTTGCTCAAAAGCAGCCTTTGCATTTGCCTCATTCTTTTGTTTCTCATGCATTAACTGATTAAGTTCCTCTTCCATATACTCAACGCGACCCGTCTTATAAGCTTCGGGATCCCATGGCATCCATAGTCCAACAGGTCCAACCATAATATCGTGATTAGGGTCAATCTCTCTTAGCATCTTACATCGCAATTCTGCTTCTTGTTCAGTTGGATAAACTCCTCTAACTTTTAGTCCTCGTGTACTTGTTTGGAAATTATGCTCAACATCAAATTTCTTTTGTAATTCCTCCTCATGATTGTCAAGGTAAGTTTTATAGTCATCAGATAAGTTGGATTTAGATAGATTAGCCTTCTCTTCTTGGACAAAATCCTTAAAATCCTTATTTAAATCCTCAAATGATATATTGTATTTGTATGAAACAAAATTAATAAATTGTAAAAATTTTTCCATCGATTTATTAAATTCCCAGTTCTTTAGGAATTCCTCAAAATAGAAAATCTCTTTTTCCTTAAGGATTTTTTCAGGAGAAACAAAAGACATACAGACAAATTTTTGACCAGCAATAGGCTTGTCTTCTTCCAATAAATCAACATATTTAGGGTTTGTATTACCATTATTCATTTTTCTCTCGAACCCAGTTTTCTTAGATTGCTTACTTTTAGAACGATCCATTTTAATTAATTGAATTATTTATTTTTAAGTTATTTAGCGCACAAATTATTTTTTCTTGACATTTAATATAATGGACGGTGTAATTAATGTCGGAGAACTCGTTAAGAGAATAATTAAATATCTTGTTGAAGGTTTAATGGTTGCTATTGCTGCTTACGCTATTCCTAAACGTTCCTTGAATATTGAGGAAATTGTTTTGATTGCATTGACTGCCGCTGCTACATTTAGCATTCTTGACACTTATGTACCAACTATGGGAACAAGTGCACGCTCAGGAACTGGGTTAGGAATTGGTCTAAATTTAGTAAAATTTCCTGGGGGATTTTAGACCATAAATGGTAAGGCGAATTAATTGATTTTATAAAAATATAAAAAATTATGCTTTTATGAAATAAATAACATATATATCCTTAATATGAAACCCTTAATATGAATACGAAATTTAAAATCTAATAATAATATAATATAATATGGTGAAAAAACATAAAAAACATAATATGAAGGGTGGCACTCTCTCACAAGAAGATATACGACAACTAAAGGCAGAAGAGTTTACAAATAATCAGATTGAAACTCTCAAAGAATTAGGTATTTCTTTAAATGATGTCATGCAAAGAGCACGTAGAATTAAGAATGATCCTAGTTTTCATGGTGATCCTGATTATATGACAGAACAAGTTATGGTTGAAGTATTAAATGAAAACATTTTTAATATTCCAAGTAATGAATTATCAGCTATTCCTCATGCAGATGATGATATTCATGATATAGATATGGATGACTCATTTAATTCTCAAGGAACAATGAATTTAAATGAACTAAATATTAGTAATAGAAGTGATGATTCTGGTTATACGACCAGTGAAGATAGATCATTTGGTGGTAAAAAACGTAGAAGAATTTCTAGAAAAAAAAATGGAAAAAAAGCAAGAAAAACACGTAAACAACGTGGTGGTATGTGTTTCGGTAAGGGAGTAGGTGCAAATAGTTATGATCCAAATTACTCTATTTATAATACAAATATGTTAAAACTCTTTCCATATAAACCTTAATTATTTCATACAATATACTTTATTGTATTGTATGAAAATTAACATATTTACAAATAACTTTAGTATATGTTAATTATATTGTTGGTATAAATTCCCAGTTTAATTCAGCACAAATTTTTTTCCATATTACATCTTGCTCCATACGTTTTTCAGGATCCTTTAACATTGGAAAATGCTCTAAATATTGATCTTCGCCTAAAAGCTCACACAATTTATATGCCGTATAATAATAATTTAAAAAGTTAACACGATCATCCGGACAAAATTTAGAATAGGGTGCTTGTAGTTCAACAAATAAATTACATAGGGTTTCTTCGAGTTCTTGAGTCATGATTGGTGGATTTATACCCAATTTATCCTTTATAAATGGTATATGTTCATAATATTTATTATAACCTAATTTTTTCAGAATTTCCTTTGTTTTTGTATTGGTAATTTGATCTATTGAAATTCTCTCTTTTTTGATTTGCAATTTAATATTTTCGATGACATCTTCGGGAATTTGAGTTGTTTCTTTACCTTGAAATTGTGCAAGAATTTCTTTAAAATGATTAATACGTTTATAAGCATAAAAACATACTTCTTTCGGAGGTTCTTTATAAGATGGTTTTTCATTTTCAATAAGATAAGGAATACTTCTGGAGCATATATTGCAAATCATTATTCCGTCTTCTTCAAGAGGTATTAATTCACCTTTATGACAAATCTGGCATATATCTGATTGATAAACAAAATTATTAATATCTAAAAAATCATCACTAACATTACTTAAATATTTCAAAACAATATTATTATTATCCTTTTGCATTAAATTTACTTCGCTATCAATTTCATCTTTTATTTTAAAAAAATTATTGACTAATTTTGATTTGTTTGTAATAGTTTGAGATTTTACACCAGTTGAAATATTTTTTTTATTTTCAAAATACTCAAATATATATTTAGAATTATTAAGCAAATAATCTTTTTTCCTATGTTTTGTTTCTTTAATAATTTCTTTTAATTCACATATACGATCAGTTATTTCCAATTTTTCTTCAATATTTAATTGACCTTCGTCTTCTGAAAGTTTTTTATTTAACTCATCGATTTCAACCTTGTAATCTATTATTGTATTTTCATCTTTTGAAAATTCATTTAAAAACTCTTTGTGCTTTGTATCAAGAGTAATTGCTGATTTTTTGTTGAATTTTATCTTTTTACTTGATTTTGGTTTAAAAGATGGCATACCCCTTTTAATATTAAAATGGTTATTTATTTAATTTATAATATAGAGAAATTATTTATTTATTTTTTCACATTATTTTATTTATTTAGATATTAAATATTTGACTCTTTTTCTTTATGAACAATTTTATTATTTATTACTTATTTCAAGTGCAATAAATGTAATAAGTTTAAACGTTATTAAACTTTTATAGAAATACTTTAATGGAATTTAAGATTAATTTAGACACTTTAAAAGATTTAGAAAATGAAGATTTAAAAATGGATGCAATAAAATTCCAGAAAATGCTTCTACTTTATAATTCAATAGAACAAGGTTGGTCTGTAAAAAAAAAAGGTGATTCATATGTCTTCTCAAAAAATCATGAAGGTAAAAAGGAAGTGCTTGAAGACACATATTTATTGAAATTTATGAACAGCAATTTAGATCTAAATAAAATTTTTCATAGATAAAATTAGCTAAAATATTTGTGTAAATTAATTAATTTGAAAATAAATTAAAATTAATTAATTTAATTTCCAAAAATTTTTTTTCTTTAGCCATATTATAAAATGGGAGGTGGATTAATGCAACTCGTCGCTTATGGTGCTCAAGATGTTTACCTTACTGGTAATCCTCAAATTACTTTCTGGAAAGTTACTTATCGTAGATATACTAACTTTGCCATCGAATCAATCGAACAAACATTCAACGGTCAAGCTGATTTCGGACGTCGTGTCCAATGTGTGATCTCCAGAAACGGAGATCTTGCTTACCGCACTTATTTGCAAGTTACTCTTCCTGAGATCAACCAACTTATGGGTCTCGGAAACTACACCAGTGGACAAAACACAGGTGTTTATGCCCGTTGGTTGGACTTCCCTGGTGAGCAATTGATCGCTCAAGTTGAAGTCGAAATTGGTGGTCAAAGAATCGACCGTCAATATGGTGACTGGATGCACATCTGGAACCAATTGACCATGACCTCTGAACAACAACGTGGATACTTCAAGATGGTTGGTAACACCACTCAACTTACCTTCATCACTGATCCTTCTTTCTCTGATGTTGAATCACCTTGTGACTCCTTGGCTCCTCGTCAAGTTTGTGCCCCAAGAAACGCTCTTCCTGAAACCACTTTGTATGTTCCTCTTCAATTCTGGTTCTGCACCAACCCTGGTCTTGCCCTTCCTTTGATTGCTCTTCAATACCACGAAGTCAAGATTAACCTTGATATCAGACCTATTGATGAGTGCTTGTGGGCTGTTACCACATTGAACTGCAACACCAATCCTTACTCTGGTGCTTCTGGTCAATACACAGTTGGTCGCCCTGTTCCTGCCACTATCGCCTACAACCAATCTTTGGTTGCTGCCTCTTTGTACGTTGACTACGTCTTCTTGGACACTGATGAGCGCAGAAGAATGGCCCAAAATCCTCATGAGTACTTGATCACACAACTCCAATTCACTGGTGATGAGTCTGTTGGTTCTTCTTCCAACAAGATCAAGTTGAACTTCAACCACCCTGTTAAGGAGCTCATCTGGGTTGTTCAACCTGACCAAAACGTTGATTACTGCTCATCCTTGACATGTGATGCTCTTTTGTTCAAGGTTCTTGGTGCTCAACCTTTCAACTACACTGATGCCATCGATGCTCTTCCTAACGCCATCCATGCTTTCGGTGGACCTGCTTCTGTTGCTGCTGACTCTCGTGCCTACATTGATGCACGTGGGTTGTTCCAAGACGCTGGTGCTCTTGACTACCAACCTGCTGCTGAATTCCCTGGTTTCACTGGATACTGGCACGGACCTTCCAACCCTTACAATGAAGCCAATCTTGGTGGAGTTCAAAACGTCTTGAACACAACAGGTCTTCCTGCTGAAATCATTGCCCAACTTCAATCCGGAACTTCCTCTCCTCACCTTGAGAACTCCGGTGTTTCTGATGCTGGTACATTTGTCTTGTCTGAAACCTCTTTGGACATGCACTGTTGGGGTATGAATCCTGTCGTCACTGCTAAGCTTCAATTGAACGGCCAAGATCGCTTCTCTGAGCGTGAAGGAACTTACTTCTCTTGGGTTCAACCATACCAAGCTCACACTCGTAACCCTGATGAAGGTATTAACGTTTACTCTTTCGCTCTTCGTCCAGAGGAACATCAACCCTCAGGAACTTGCAACTTCTCCAGAATTGATAATGCCACTCTTCAATTGGTCTTGTCTAACGCCACTGTTGAAGGAACTAAGACTGCTAAGGTTCGTGTTTATGCTACCAACTATAACGTGTTGAGAATTATGTCGGGTATGGGTGGGTTAGCATATTCCAATTAGAGACGTTATATCGTGTGGTTTTTATTTATATATTTTAATAATTAATTATTGATTTTTAATTATTAAAGCAAAAGACAACTTAAAGATATCACTATAATTTATTATATAATATGAGCGTAGATATCGTAAATCTCATTGAAAGTAATCCAATCACCAAGTTTTCAGGTGATTATCAGAGCAAATTGGTTGAAAAAGTGAAAAATAATTTTACAAATTATGAACAACAATTATTTTTGTCAAGTTTTTACTGCTATTTAAAGTATGACTCAAAAAATGATTTTGTTATTGACTTAGATAATGTATGGAAATGGATAGATTTTAGTTCAAAACATAAAGCAAAAGAATTATTAAATAAATACTTTACATTAAATAAAGACTATAAATTTTTACTCACCCAGACGGGGGAGCAAAAAAATGATCCCGAGGTCACAGGAGCAAAAAAAGATACTAGAGGAGGTCATAATAAAGAAATTATTATGTTAAATGTTGAAACCTTCAAGAAATTCTGTTTAAAATCTGGAACAAAAAAAGCAGATGAAGTTCATGATTATTTTATTAAATTAGAAAATATTATGTTTGAAATTACCAAAGAAGAAAGTGAAGAGCTTAATAAACAACTTCTTCAACTCGAAAATAGAAACAAAGAAACAGAAGAAAAAATTTTAAAAGAAAAAGAAAAAGTATTATTAAGAGAATATGACAATATCGGAAATATGATTTATATTATTAAAGTTAAAACAAATGACGATGGAACTTACATTGTTAAAATAGGACATAGCACTAAGGGCATAAAAGAGAGATATCAACAATGTAAAACAAAACATACTAATATTTTATTATTAAATTGTTTCCGAGTAGACAAATCATATGAATTTGAACGATTTTTGCATTCACATAAAAATATTCAACCTACTAATATTAGAAATCTGCAAGGACACGAATCAGAAAAAGAATTGTTTTTAATTGGAACTACATTGACTCTTCAAATGGTTATTAAAATTATTGATGAAAATATTGATAACTATAATTATAGAGTTAAAGAACTATTACTTGAAATTGAGAATTTAAAATTAAAAAATAATGGTCAAACAATTAATAATAATGATGAATTATTGAAAGAATTAGTTCAAACTAATAAACTTTTAACAAATAAAGTTTCTTCTCTTGAGAACTCTATGCAACAAATTCTAAATAAACTCAATGAAAAAGAAACAAAAGTTGTAACAGGTTTTAGCCAACAAATACCACATTTGGGCCCTCGTCTTCAAAAAATTAATCCAGAAACACTTCAATTAGTAAAAGTATATGAATCTGTTACTGAAGCAATGAATGAAGATAAAAATCTCAAACGACCTAGTATATCAAAAGCTGTTGAAGAAAATACTGTTTATTACGGATTTCGTTGGTTACTTGTAGAGAGAAATTTAGATCCAAATATAATTCACTCAATCCAACCAACAAAACAAACAAAAGTCCAAAATTTAGGATATATTGCCAAATTAAACGCAGATAAATCAGAAATATTGAATGTATATCTAGATAGAAAAACAGCAGCCGAATTAAATGGATATCAAAACTCTTCAGCCTTAGATAATCCAGTAAAAAATTGTACGGTCACTAATGGAAATTACTATACAATATATGATAAATGTGAGCCAATTTTAATTGAAAATTTTGAAGAAAAATATGGAGAACCAAAATTATATAAAAATGGTGTAGGTCAATATGATCTGAATAATAATTTAATTAGAGAATTTGGATGTAAATATGATTGTATTAGAGAACTAAAAATGAGTGATAAAACATTAGCAAAAGCATTACAAAATAACATTCCATATAATAATTATTATTATAAGGAAATAGGAGCAAAATTATCCGTTTAATAAAAAATAAAATATAATTTATAAATTTTTTATTGAAATTTTCAAATATTTATTTAAGCATCTTCTTCTTCGTTCACTTCTACTTGCACTTCTTCATTCTCATCATATGGATCAAACTCTTCATCAATTCCTTCATCTAATTCTTCCTCATCATCATTATCAGGAACTTCAACATATTCACCATTTTCATAAATTACCTTACGACTATTGAATAACTTATTCATATTTCTAACTTCTGGTTTATCAGTTTCACTTGTAAATAGCTTAGCTATTTGAGTATCGTCTCTAAATCTAACTGTATAAGTTTGTTGAATATTATTTCTACCAATACGACCCATAGCTTGAATTACTTTTTCTTGTGTTAAATCCAGATCTTTACTCAAGAAACCATGACAGAATTGATAATTTGTTCCATAAATATAATCACTTGAGGCGATAATCATATAAAGCTTTTGTTCATCCGCAAGTTTTTTCATAATTTCCGTGTAAGCAATGTTCTCATGATTAATAAAGACACCTATTCCCATCATCAAGAGAACCTTCCACAAATTATCAACTTTATTTAGCGCCATAATATTGCACACAACTTGTTCATCAATTGAACTGGTAAATGCGTTTGAAATATTTGCATCGGGTCCCCATTTTTCCAAATGGTTTTTCTTATTCGGAACAAATGTGTCATTTAAGGATGCGCGTTTAATCATTGCTCTTAGGGCATTCATTTTCTCTGTCATCTTATTAAGAGCACCTTTATTTTGTAGTTCTTCTGGAACATCTTTACTCAACTTTTTAGGGTCTTTATTTGACTTATTTCTACCGATAACACGCTGACCACCATGGAAACTGTTTACTGAATTTTTTACCTTTGCATCAATACCCTCCTTAATAGCATCTAATTCAACTTCAATTTCGTCAATCTGATTATTGATTATATTATTATATTCAATCTTCTTCATCAAATCCTCCATAACAGAGTTTGGGATATTTGCTTGCTGAACACAAAATTTCGCTATTTTTTCAATATCATTCGAAATGAATATAGTTGGACCATCCGTTAATGTATAAGCATCTTTTGTTGTTACATAAACACCAGATGTTCCTTGTGGAACAGTTTCAACAAGTCTAGAACTTGCACTTGTCACTTGTTCCGAAGCCAATCTTGAAATAGGGGCACCTGATAAAGAATTTGGATGGTTTGCATTTATACCTGGACCTAAGCTACGAATTTTTTGTATTTTATTTCCTTTTGTATCAACAGCAGTATTTTCTAAAATTCTTGGTTTACGATTTTGTTCAAAATAACCGTGAATTACAGGCCAACCTCCAGAACGAATATTTCTCAACATTTCAACATAATATATTTTTATATTTTTCATATTAATCGAATCCAAATCTTCAAAATGTCTATCAATATGCATTCTATTATTTGCATAATTATTTCTATTTACGAATGTCACAAATTCAACTACTTCTTTTAAATCGAAATATCTTAATAAAGTCAAATAGTTAATACAATGATTAGCAATTCTTAACATTTCATCATAATTATTACTCAAATAATGAGGTAATACCACATAACCATCTTTATTTACAATAGGTATCGATTTTTTACAATCATGACTTACAATATTACAAATTTCAGCTCCGGGAAATTTATTCAAGAAATCTGGTATTGTTTCAGTAAGTTCTGTTTCCTTTGGTAAAGTAGCAGAAGATAAAACAACCGTTGGAATAACATTTTCCTTCCAATTCTTCCTAATTGTTTTATGAAATTCATGTTCGTCGTAATCCATTGTAATAGTTGGTTCATCCCAATATGTAATTATATCTTTAGCTGGAAAGAATGCTAACATATAATACATAGCTGGTAAATATGATCTAATGTCACAAATAATAATCTCTACATTATCACCAACTGAGTTATCTACTTTTTTTATACCACCTGTCCGCTTATTTTTAGTAAATTCTTTTGCTGCAAAATAATGTAACCTAATATCGTCCGCACTAGAGCAACCAAATGCGAAAGCAATCTTTTTATTAACCGAAATAGCTGCTCTTGCTAAAGCTAGACCGACATGTCTTGCTGCACAAACGAAGATAATCTTTTTCTGTTCCGAAAGCGCAATTGGTGTGAGTGTCTTTCCTGTTCCAGTAGGTGCCATATATAAAACCAATTTAGGTGGTGGAGTTCTGATTGTCGCAAATATCTCTTTCTGATGCTCATAAAGTACTAAATCATTGTACTTGAGTAAACTTTCATTCTTTTCAATAAATTCCACAGCATTTTCAATAATAATTAATTTATCAATTTCATCTGCAAATTTATCTAAAACAATGTTAGTCAAATTTTTAATGTGTCTATTTAAACGAATAATATTATTTCTTATAAGTTTATAAAGTGTATAATAACAAGAATGGAATAATTTTTTATTATTTGTTTTTTTACTGTTAATTAATTTTTCTAGGTAACTCAATAAAAGATGCTCATAAATATCATTATTTTTAATCGTTTCATCATCAAATCTTTCCAATCTAACTCTGTCGCTTGAATTGGGTTTTATATTTGCGTCAATTTTCATTGCTTTATATGTAAGGTCAATTTCAAGTAAAATATTCTCTACTTCATCTGCTCTCTTACGCAAATATCGATTATAAATACAATCTTCCATTTTTTCTGAAAATTCTATCTTTAAAAATGTAAAGATAGAATTATTATTATTTATTCTAATATTTACATCATGATATCCTTTTGTAATAAGGTTTAAAACCGCAAGTTCATTTTCGGAAACAGGTCTTTCAATAGAACCCCATTCAGACTTGTTGAGTTTACGCTGCTTTAAATCCATTTTCAATCTTTAATTACTTAATGATAAAATATTCTCTTTATATGTATTTAATATATATATTTTTAATCCAATCAATTTTTTATTTAATCAATTTTTATTTAATAAAATTGAAAGATAAAAAGATATAAATATAACACATAAATAATATAAAATGAATAATTCAATCCAAATCGTTTCTATTGAAGGTAATATTGGTTCCGGTAAGTCCACCTTACTCGCCAATCTTAAAAAATATTTTGATAACAACACATATATTATATTTTTAAAAGAACCTGTTGATGAATGGAGTAAAATTAAAGATGAAAATGGTATTACGATATTAGAGAAGTTTTATGCGGATCAAGATAAATATTCGTTTTCATTTCAAATGATGGCATATATATCTAGGCTAAAATTATTAAAGGATACAATTAATCAAATTAAGGCACAACAAGACAAATTAATGAAAGAACGAAAACAACCTGATAATTATTTTAAATTACCAAAATACATTATCATCACTGAAAGAAGTTTGTTTACAGATAAAATGGTTTTTGCAAAAATGTTATATGACACAGGGAAAATTGAACATGTAAATTATCAAATTTATTTAAATTGGTTTAATACATTTTCAGAAGAATTTCCAATACATAAAGTGATTTATGTAAAAACCGATGCTAAAATTTGTCATGAAAGAATAATGACCAGACATAGGGGAGGTGAAGAACATATTCCGATTGATTATTTAAAATCATGCAGCGAATATCACGATAATATGTTAGATAAATCATCTTCAGACTGTGTTTGCAAAGAACAAATTATTTTAGATGGAAATAATGATATTTATGAAAATGAAGATATACTTAAAGAATGGATTAATTCAATTGAGAAATTTATATACAAATGAAAAATAATATTATAATGAAACGTGTGTTTTCTTTTTTTACACTGTATAATATATAATATATAATATATACATATGGGGTCGCCATGTTATAATTATAAAGAAATCTATTTTGAAAAGGGATTTTTAGATGATTCAGTAGATGCTACCTATATATTACATTTAGAAGGGAATGGACGATTATCAAATATTTATGAACAATTACAAACTTTTCACCCAACTAAAAAAGTTATTATTGTTTTCAACAAAGGATTTAAAAAATGTGAAAAGGATTTATATAAAGAAACGTCAAGTTATGATATAGTCGATGCTTTTTTAAATGTCTTAAAAGATGCTGAAGAGAAAAAATATAAAAATATTTTAGTTTTAGAAGATGATTTTATCTTCAATCCAATAATACTTGATTCCAAAAATACAAATGCTATTGCAAAATTTATAAAAGAGAGAAATGAGAAAAAAGAGAGTTTTATTTATTCTCTTGGTTGTTTACCAGGTTTACAAATTCCTATCAATTATTACAATCGACGGGTTTTGGTAAGAATGGGAGCACATGCGTGTATTTATACCCAAGAATGTAGAAGAAAAATTTTAAACGATGATCAAACCATTATTTATGACTGGGACGTTTACACGAATTTGTATTTTACCAAATATATGTTTTATCAACCACTTTGTTATCAATTATTTCCAGATACTGAAAATAAAAAAAATTGGGTCTATGTATTTTTATTTACTGAAGTCTTTAATGGATTTTTAAATTATCTGGGGTTGGACCGGAAGGTAGAACCAGGATATTCTTTTTTTTATTTGTTTTCTCTTTTTCTTTTTATTTTGTTATTTGTTATTTTTTTCTACTTTATGATTAAGAGTGGTGTCTATTTATCTAATTCAAAAAACATCAAATAGGTTCTCGATAGAACATCTACTAATCACTTATAATCACAAATAAAAACTTCATTGTTTATACATTTGATGTCAAAGTTATAACCATTATTATATTTGTTATTATAATAATAGTTATATATAAATTATTATTATATTATTAATGATTTTTATAATATTTATACTATAAAATCAATAACAACTGGATAATGATCAGAGTTATATTTACCACAATATTCATCATATCCATGATAAATAAAAACATCAGCAACATTTTTTCTTATAGCATCAGTAACTAATACATGATCGATCATTGACAAATCTTTTTGAGATGATGTTTTACAGTTACTATCAGAATCCCACCAATCACTATATCTTTCATTCTGTACAAGTTCTTCTGCTAGATTATGCAACTCATAAAGACCACTTAAATCACCTTCATATCCTTTTAATATATCCAATACTCTGGATGTAGGTATATTACTATTCAAGTCTAGAACTTCAGCATCATAATCATTAAAATCTCCAATCATAATCACTTCATATCCTTTATTTACATATCCAAAAATGACATTTTGTAAAACGGATGCTTGTGCTTCCCTCTCGGCACATCTCATAGGATCAGTTGGTATAGCTAATAAATGTGCCGCTATAAACGCAATATTATAACCATTAAATTTAAATTCGGTGATATAATGTTTACTTACACCCGATGAACCAACCGATCCAGTATATCCGCATTTAGAACCTGGTAACGGATAGTTATATTTTAATTCAGTTCTATATAAGTTGACAACAGGATCTACGCGAGTAAGCATACCTACATTTTGTCCTGTACTGGTATCAGTGCCTTTTTTTAAGTAAGGGACATATGAATCGTCCAATTTACCTTTTAATATATTAAGCTCATCACATCCTTCGACTTCACAGAAATTAATTATATCAGGATCTAAATACTTTACAACATT
>Ga0194129_10006493_pt1 | contig 14314 bp, 28 predicted proteins | sample TA2KigCa35mmetaG_FD_150862 | JGI IMG/M metagenome (GOLD analysis project Ga0194129, IMG submission 150862) | Freshwater microbial communities from Lake Tanganyika, Tanzania - TA2015038 Kigoma Deep Cast 35m | ecosystem: Environmental > Aquatic > Freshwater > Lake | place: Tanzania: Lake... | reverse complement strand
CGCGTGGCGCCCGCGTTGTTGCTGACTAGGGAGGACCCAAAGGGGTGGGGGGGTCAGGCCTTGCCAAACCCTTTCGCCATGCCTTGAAGGCTGCGCATGATGCCCTTCACCAACTGTTCCTGCATCCGCTGTTCGGTGACGCTGCTAATCGCCTGTGCGTGCCTGCCGCCCGTGTATATGGCGTGGATGGAAGGACCATGCACCACGTCTATAGGCATCCGTGCTTTGCCCTTGCGCTTGAAGGGCAGACCTTTGGCAATAAAGCCTGACTTCACCAAGGTTCGCTGTCCCTTGTAGATGGCCATGCTTAAGCCCTTGGCTGTCTGTTTGGCCTTGTACTGCATAGCCGTGATGGGCTTGCGTGATGTGGACAGGGTTGCGGTCTTGCCCCCATCTCTGAATTGAGGCTGTGAAACGTCCTGTTTGATGCGGCCTGCTGATAAGGAGTAATGGGCTCCAATGTTTTTAGCGATGGTCTTGCGGCCACCACGAGCGGCATAGCGCACGCCGTCACGGATGGCCTTGTCCACGTCGTGGCTGCTCATGCGCTGAAGGGCAGCCACAAGCTCTTTATCGCCTAACACGCGAGCGGTGATGTCGATGCGTGCCATGGAGTGGTCCTTCGATAGGCCCAGGCTAGGCGGGCGGCTGCCTTACCTCATTGCCTTACCTGAGGGAGTGGTAGGGCAGATAGGGCAATCCTCAGACCCCTTGCGCTGTAATGGATTGCCTTACTTACCTTACCTACCTTACCTATAAGGGTAAAAGTAGTAATAGGGGTAGAGGCATAGACCTGGGGTGTAGAGGGCATAGACCTGGGGGTAGTTTGGGTAAAAGGTAGGGCAGTGGGCAGCTAGGGCAATCCATGAAAAAACCCTGTCAGTGACAGGGTTCTCGGGGGGTCCCACCCAAAAGCCAGAGGTAGGGCAATCGGGTCACGCCACCCTGTACCACCGCCACTGCCTCTGGCCGTTGACCATGTTCCTGCGGCGGTCGTAGCCCAGGCGCTTGAGGATGTCGGCCACCTGCATCTGGTCATACTTGGTCTGCCGTTCAATAGGCTTGGCGACGGCATCTGTGAGGATTGCTTCAGTGGTGATGGGGTCACCGGGGAATTGCTTAGCCAGCCAGTTCTCAATCGCCGGTTGCCAAGGCGAGCTGATTAGGTAGTCCTGGTTTTCGTTGGCCACCTGCTGTTCATGTGCCCCGCTGAGGTAGCTGGTCTCGCCGGCGCGGTAGGCGGCCACAGCAGCTGACCAGATGGAGTCGCGTTCCAGAAGCAAGCCAGGTATGTCGATGGGGTCGTCAATGGTCTTGCTGGTGGGGATGACCCAGAAGCGGCGGTTGCCGGTTTCGTCCACCAGGAAGCCGGTGCTGCGGTTGGTTGAGCCAACGATGATGCAGCGGCGTGGGAAGGCTTCAGTGGCCTTGCCATAGGGCACGCGGAAAAGGTCTGTTGCTTGGCTGAGAAAGGCTTTGACTTGGCCGGCGTGTTTTTTGGAAGTGATGTGATCAAGCTCTGCCCACTCCATGATCCAGGAGCGGTGCAGCACCATGAGGTCGTCTTTCGATGTGATGTCGCGCAGGGAATCTGAAAACCACGTGCCACCGAGCACGTTCCAGAAGGTCGACTTGCGCGCGCCTTGATCGCCCATAAGCACGCAGGCGGTGTCGTGCTTGCAGCCAGGTTCCAGAATGCGTTTGACAGCACCGATGAGGGTCCGCTTCAGCATTTCGTCGTAGAGGCTGCCTGGAGCATCACCAGGTCTTAGGTAAGTAGTGGCCAGAGCCTCTATGTAGGTGGGTGCTACCGTTTCGGCCACATGCTCAAGGTAGAGACGCACTGGGTCGTAGGGATGCTCATTGGCCACCTGCACTAGGCAGTCCATGGCCAGCTCTTTCGAGACTTTGAAGCCCATCTCGGCGAGTTGCAGGTAAAACCGCTCAGCGCCCTGTATGACTTCACCTTTGATCTCGATCTGTTGAGTGAAGACGTTGTAACGAATAGACTCACGACTGGCCCGGAGCCTTTGGAGCAGCTGAATGGCCTCCAGCTTTTTGGTGCTAATGGTTTCGCTCTCGTTGTCGGCTGGCTCAACCGTGCCGTGGAGCGTTGAGCCGCGCAGGGTTGAAGCGGAGGCAGACCGGGGCCTTGACTTTGACTTGCTGGGCGGCTGCCAGCCGTCTTGCTTGGCCAGTTGGCCCAAAGTGCCGAGGGTGATGCCTGAGGTGCCGTTTGCAAAGGATCGCCACTTCTGTTCGCAGTCCTGCGGTTTGTTTTTCGCTGATGCCCGTGAAAACGCTTCCCAGTCAGCAAGCAGGGAATCATCCCCAACGCTGTGAAGAGCCATGCCGATCTGCAGCCACATTTCGTAGTCATCAGCGCGGGCGCTGCTGACAGCTGCGAGGTATTGGCGGGCGCGCTCGCTGTCCGAGAGGCCACCGGTAGGCGGTGCTAGAAGAGGTGCGGCGTCCTGTTGTGGGCTCAGGCGCAGCATCTGCTCAATTAGCGCGGCAGGCGCTTCGGCTATTTCAAGCTCATGAGGTGCTCGGCCTTTGAGCCAGCGGTAGCCCTGGGTGCTGGGGTGAGCACCTATTACCACGGATTGGCAGCCAGTCCAGCGCAACTCCAACTGTTCGTTGTTGCCCTCTTCGTCCTGTTTGCCAGACTTGATTTTCTTAGTGTGAAGGTGCTCCCAGTAGTGCTTAGGAACGCGGTAGATCACCTGGAAACGGCCATTGCGGCCTGAAGTCATCGCCCAGGATTTGGGCAAGGTGCGCAGAGGCGCGCCAATTTGTTCAAGCACCTCTGTGGCGCTGACTCCGTCGTGATCGACAAACAGCAGGCCACCCGAGGAGGGGCCTGCGATGACGCCAACGGCCTTGGCGCGGCCGGCGCGAATTTCGGCGGCGATTTCAGCCTTGTTGAGGGGATGCTTCTGCCACTGGTGCTGGTAGGGGCGTTTGTTGTCGCCCACGGCGACTAGGCCCCAATCGTCAGGCAGAGCCTGCAGTTGATCGAGCAGCCCCATGGGTCAAGGCGCCTCATCAAGCGCAATAAGCACCAGGCGCAGCTCTGAAGTAAGGCGTTCAATAGTGGCCTTAGGAATGCCTTGGCCGACCCAGGCGTTGAGCGTGGCGACGCGGTTTTGAATCAACTCATATATGCGGCGGCGTTCGTAGCTGACGCCAGCAGTGAAGCCAGTGGACTCTTGGAACTCAGCAACGGTCACAGCGCGGCCTCCTGGGCTGCGATGCTGGCACGCCTGCGGTAAATCCGGCAGGCACGGACTACTGCCTCTGCAGCAGCATATGACCATTGTTTGTGCTGGATCTGCTGTGTAGCCCAAAGCTCAGGAGCTTGGGCCCAGGTGAGCACGTCCTGATCGCATGAGGGCGCGCACTTCATGGCATCACGGTAGAGCTGCCTTAGGCGCTTGAGGCATTGGTCTGGGGATAGGGGGGCCATCGCTGGCGGTGACGTGCGGGCGCAAACTACGGGCAGGGTTCCCGGCCAACAATGAAAAGTGAGCGGTCTGTCACAAAATGTCGAGAATGGACTGAGCATCAGCCACTGAGCGGGCCACGCCAGCGATTCCGCCGGCCTGTTGGACTGCTGTAATGAACTGCTGCTGCTGGTTGGTGAGGCGGCCTTTGTCCTTAACTTCGATGGCAGTGAACACGGCCAGCTGATGGCCGACGTGCTCGGGGCCGATGGTGATGGTGCGGTAGCCGATGAGGTCTGAGCTGCCGGGGCAGAGGCCGAAGGTGACGAGGCGACCGTTGGCATCCTTGAGCGCGCCGGTGTTGTTGCGGAACAGGCGCACGTTGCCGCGACCGAGCGCGAGGCGGATGCTGTTTTGAACAGCGAGTTCATGGCTGGGTGCCATACCGGCGGACTTGGCGTGATAGGTAGATCTTGTAGGCCCAGCCGCGCTTGTAGCCAAATTGGCGCCTCAGCTCTATCAGCTCTTCCAGTGTGCGGGCCTGTGCTATCAGGCGGCGGCGATCTGCGCTGTTGTAGCCGGCTTGGGCGGTGTCGGTGATTTCGATCAGGTCAATGTCGTTGCGGATGATGTCTTTCTTGACCTTGGACTGAAAAATGTGACCGCAGCAGTCGCAGCTGATGGCCGCGGCGCTGACCACTGCAAAGCATTTCGGGCACACCTTGACCGGCGGTGCAGCGTCACGGTCCTGGCGGCCTTTGCGGCCGTCAAGTGACCAGTGGCGCGCATCAGTGGGCAGGCCAAATCGCTCCACGTTGCCAACGTGGTCAAGAATTATTGCGTGCTGTTTGCCGGGAGCCGGTCGCAGGCAACGACCGACTTGCTGAAGGTAGAGGCTGAGGCTGGCAGTAGGGCGCACCAGGATGGCGCCCCCGACGGAGGGCACGTCGGTGCCTTCGCTGATGATCATGCATGAGCACAGCACCTGGATCTCACCGGTGCCGAGCTTGGCGATCATGGCCTTGCGCTCATCCTTGTGCGTCTTGCCGTCTAGGGAAGCGGCGCGGATGCCGGCAGCGTTAAAGGTATCGGCCATGGCGTGCGCGTGCCGCACAGAGCAACAGAAAGCGATGGCGGTGCCTGGCTCCAAATGGCGGCGGTAGTGGGTCACTACGTCGCCGATAAATTTGGCGCGAATTACCTGCTGTTCAGCGTCCTCCATGCGGTAGTCACCCATATGCTTGCGCATAACGCTGAAGTCGAGGTCGGCCGGCGGGGCAAAAATGCGGGCCGGTGCCAGATAGCCGTTGTCGGTAAGCCAGCGCGCATCAGGGCCGAGCACCAGTGCGTCGAAAATGTCTTTAAGCCCGCGCCCATCTAAACGTTCAGGCGTGGCTGTTACCCCGAGCACTTTGGCGTCGGAGTAATGCTCAATGACAGTGGCCCAGCTGCCAGCGACCGCGTGGTGGGCTTCATCGACCACCAACAACTGGAAGAAATTTGGCGGGATGAGGTGCAGGCGCCGCACTAGGGTCTGAACGCTGGCCACCTGAACGCTGTGGCTGAGGTCCATGGGGGTGCCTGCAGCGATGATACCGTGCGCCACGCCGATGTTTGTCAGGCTGTCGGAAGATTGGGAGACCAGCTCCTGGCGGTGAACCAGGATGCAGATGCGGTTGCCCTTGCGTGCTGCGCTTTCGGCGATGTGGCTGAAGACCACTGTTTTGCCACCGCCAGTGGGCAGGCAGTACAAGACTGATTGCTTGCCTTGCCAATACTCGTAGCGAAGATGTGTCACTCCGGCCTCTTGATATTGCCTGAGGCTAACTTTCATAAAGGAAAAAACGACTTGACTTGTTAGCTATTAAAAGGCAAAAGGTGTTAGGAATCAATGGGTTGCGAAGTTATGTTACAGGACGGGCCGGGACGTGCAGGGAATGTCTATGGTCGCCAAGTACCCCAAATGAAGCCCAGGTATGGCCGATGAGGCCACTGAGAACGAAGTCTTGAGCAACGCTCAGTATCACGCGCTGACCATGGTGATCGGCAAGAGCCACTTGGACGAGGTGGCTAAGAGCCCAGCGCACTATTACGCGCGATTTCTCGCCCCTGACCGCGTGCAGCCTGACCCAACGCCGGCGATGGTGTTGGGCTCAGCCACCCACACCGCGATCCTGGAGCCGCACCTGTTCGATGAGCAGTACGTGCTGGCACCGCAGATTCGCCGCGGCACTAAGGCGTGGGCTGAGTGGGAAGCAAAGGCCGAAGGCAAGACCCTGCTGAAACAAGAGGACTACGACACGATCCAGCGCATGGCCGAGGCGGTGCACAACCACCCGGCCAGCCGGTTTCTGCTTGAGCTGCCGGGCCAGGTTGAGCAGACCGTGCGGTGGCGCGATGAAACCACTGACCAAGACTGCAAGTGCCGCCCCGACTGGCGCAGTTCTGACGGCCGGCTGGTGGTGGACGTGAAGACCACCGAACACGCCGACCCGCGGATGTTTGCTCAGTCAGTGGCGAAATTTAGATACCACGTTCAGAGTCACTGGTATTTAAGAGGCACTGGCGCCACCCAGTTCCTGTTCGTGGCAGTTGAAAAGTCTGCCCCGTACCTAGTGGCCGTGTACGTGGCCACTCCTGAGATGTTGGCCGCCGGCGCGCGCGCTGCTGATCGAGACCTGGCGCTGATTGCCGAGTGCAAGGCAGCCGACAGATGGCCGGGCTACCCCGACACGATCCAACCGCTGGACTTGCCTAGGTGGTGCGATGACTGAAGTCGGCTTGCTGGTAGTGATGGACCTGACTCGATCACCCCCCGCCGACCAAGACGCAATCAACTACATGTTCCGTTTTATCCAAGCTCACCGATGACCGAATCAAACGCACTCGCAACACAGACCCAGCAGTCGCAGAGATCAGCAATGGCTTTTCTGTACGACGGTGAAGCGTTCAATCACATTTGGCGCGTGGCCAAGGCGTTCAGCGCGAGCAAGATGGTTCCGACTCATTTCCAGAATCGCCCTGAGGATTGCATGGTGGCGCTAATGATGGCGCAGCAGCTGGAGGTCAATCCGCTGCTGGCGCTGCAAAACCTGCAAGTGGTGAACGGCCGCGCAGGGTTCAGCGCCAGTTTTGCAATAGGCCTAGCGAATCAGCGCGGTCCGTTTGCAGGGCCAATTACTTGGACAGCAAAAAATAGTGGTGACGACCTCGAAGTTACGGCTCACGCGATTGTGAAATCTACCGGCGAGCAAGTCTCTGTAAGCACTTCTATGGCGCTGGCAAAAGCGGAAGGATGGATTAAGAACCCGAAATATCGCTCAATGCCTGAACAGATGCTTAGGTATCGTGCGGCGACATGGCTGATCCGCTTGCACTGTCCTGAAGTGTTGCTAGGACTTGGTACGCATGAAGAAAACTGGACCACTAACCAGCGCCCTTTATCTGGGCAAGTCAATCCCGTTACAGTCACTGACCAGTCTTCGACGGCTACAACTGACATTGTTGAACAGCTGAATCAGCAGATTCTGAGCAAGGCAAACGCTGAGCCGGTTGAGGTACGAGTAGCAGAAACAACAACGCCGCAGGGCGTGCAGCCGGCGGAAATGGTCAATGCAGAGGATCCGTTCTAAGGGCACACCATGACTGACGCTTTTTTAACACCAAAGGAGCTCGCCCAACGCTGGCGGCTTAACCATCAGACGCTGGCCAACTGGCGCCATGCGCGTAAAGGCCCACCCTTTATCAGGGTCGGCACCCGAGTTCTTTACCCCATTGAGGGGATCACCGCTTACGAACGACTCGACACCCAATGGCTTACACCGGACAGCTCACCGGCAACCTCGGCCGCGACCCAGAGCTAAAGCACTTGCAGACCGGCAACGTGGTGGCCAACTTCACCATCGCAGTCCGGCAAAACAAGAAAGACGCGCCTACCCGCTGGGTGAAGGTGGCGGTCTGGGGTAAGGCTGCTGAGTACGTGGGCAACTACGTGAAGAAAGGCGACAGCGTGGTGCTGTTTGGCCGGGTGGAGATGCCTGAAATCTTCACCCGCCGTGACGGCACCACCGGGGTCGCCGAGGTGTTCACCGCGGAGAATATTGAAAAGGTTGGCGAGCGCCAGCAGCAGCAGCCTCCGAATTGGAACGGCGGCGCCGGCCAGCAGCCGCCAGCTGTTGCACCTGCACCAGTGCAAATGCATGTGCCGGTGACGCCGGATCATGACGGCATACCCTTCTGAGATGAACGGGGCCATCTGACCCAAACAACGATGATCACCGACCCTGAGTATCTAACGCAGCTGCGCAAGCAGCACGGCGTCTACGACGTGTTGAACCTTGTGAACCTCAGCGCGATCGGACCCGGATGGTATTTACTGACTGACATCGCCGAACGGTTTGCGACGCACCGGTCCAACATCAACACTTCAATGCTGCGGCTCCGCAGGCTAGGACTGATCGATTACGTGAGCCATGGTGCTGGCGGTACGTTCTTGTGGTTCATCAAGGAAAGTCCAGACGCCAAGCCCGACCGGCAGCGGTATCCGCACTGGCTTCTGCGCGACCTAGAGAGTGACACAAAACACCCGGTGCAAGTTCGCGTGAACGTGGGCGAGGTCAACGACTTCGCCAAGTGCCTGCAAATCCACCCTGGAACACTGCGCAACTTTCTGAGCGGGCGCTATCGGCGTTTGCTGGATCGTTACGAACTAATCAGCAGTCCGATGGGTGACATAACCTAAAAGAAGCCGGGTCGGCCCATGCCGTAAGGATGGGCACCGCCGCGAGCGCCCTGGGGTGCGACTCGCTGATGCGGTATCGGAGGCCCGGCCCCTATTTGTGTCGGTTTGTTACTGACCCTTAGGACATGCTGCCAGTTGTGCAGTTATACTGAGGGAGTTCAGGGGGTGATGCCCCCACACGGCAGGCCAGGGCCTGCGCAGCAGATGGGCACCGACACCCGCCAGAGCTTTGGCCAGGGCTACATGGATGGCCGCAACGCCTGCATCAGCGGCGCCAACGATGGCAGCTGCCGCTGGGTTGGCGGCCGCTGCGCTGTTGACGGCGAGATGGTTGCCAAGGGCGGCGACCACTTCAACCCCCCCTACGCTTACGGCTATCAGGCCGGCTGGGAAGACACCGAGCGTCGGCCCGAGCGCATGAGCGACCCCAACTACGTGGGCTATGCCATGGACACCGCCTACAGCGAGCACAAGCTGTGGGAGGTGTTCTGATGAAATACCGCACAGTCAAGGCTGTTAGTTCAGAGCTGCACTCCCGTGGCGGATGGCTCGAAACCATCCGCGACACCGAAAGCCCGGAGTATGCACCCCATCTCACATTTGAAGAGAAGGGATGGGCCAATGGGATCTGGATCAAGGATGAGTTGCTGCAATGGGCGAACGACCATTTGAAATAGATAGAGCCTGATTGTTACGTCTTGTGACGCGACTCGACACACACTGCCGGTTGCCATGCCATACTTGGGGAGTCAGAGGCAGCGATGCCCGCCACCCCGGAGCCACTCATGGCCAAGACCACCCGCTTCACAGTCACCCGCCTCACCGAGGACCTGATGACTGCCCGCTTTGGTGTTCACTTCCCCGCCGGGTTCACCCTGCTGCCCATGGGCGACATCACCCGCATGGACTGGGTGGTGGAGGTGCGCGAGGAAGTTGGCTTCCTGCAGGGCGCCAAGATCAGCGCCGACCTCAAGGGCTGGGGCGCCGTGACCGTGCTGCAAGAGGCGGCCTGAAATGACCGGGGCCTCGCGGCCCCACATTTACCCCACCCCGAACTGCCATGACGATCACCACCTTCGAACCCCGCCGTTGCTACCGGATGAGCTGGGTCACCGATGCGCAAGCCCAGACCGTGTGGCGCGTGCTCAAGCGCACCGCCAAGACTGTGACCCTGCAAGCCGACGGCTGGGGCACCAAGACCTGCCGCGTCCGGGTCAACGTGGCGTATGAATCCGAAGAGGTGGCACCCCTGGGCCGCTACTCGATGGCGCCTGTGCTGGTGGCTGCCCGGGAGGTGGCCCAGTGAGCCGCACCCCTTCGACCCGCACCGTCCGCAAGCTGCTGCGCGAGGCGGGCTTCAACATGGACGCGATCATCGAGCAAGGCCGTGGCTGCATTGAGATCGGCTATCTGACCGATGGCCGCGTTGAGTGGGCCGACCGTGAGCGCACCCACCAGGCCGCCGAGGTGGCTTCCCAACTACTGGGCTGGGGCTGGTGGGGCACCGGCTACGGGTCATGCGTGCTGGATGCCAGCTACCGCTACGACGACCCCACCCGCGAGCTGATCCGCAACAACATCGACTGACCGATGACCGCCGACCACTGCGTCATAGATCTGAGCGCACAGCCGCCGCGATTCCGCTGCGAGCTGTGCGGCGCTGAGCAGGAGCTGCAACTGCCGATTCCACTGCACGAGGCCGCGTGGCTAGGTGAGCAGTTCATCGAAGATCACGCCAGCTGCGGCGAGCCCGAGGAAGGATGGGACGACCACCCATCCCTGACGGCTGAGCAGCGGAACCCGACGCTGCGCTGATTGTGTGGATTTGTTGTGGAGTTGGCTGGCCGCAACAACATGGACTGAGCGACTGGGGCCTTACTCCCAACGATGCTCACCTGCCCGAACTGTGGGGCCAGCCATGGGCTAACCACTAAAAACGTCTACACGATCTACAGCGGAAGTCGGCGACGCCTGCGCAAGTGCAACCACTGCGGCGCCAGGATCCGCACGCTGCAGGAGCCAGGCGGCCCAGAGCTGCTGGCCCAGGAGCTGCTGGAGGCGAAGCCTCGCCAGAGATCTAAGAAGCTGACCGCCGATCAAGTGCTAGCAATTCGAATCGCCGCGGCGCAGGGCCAACAGCTGAAAGCGATGGCCGCTTGCTATGGCGTCAGCCACCAGGCGTTAAGCCAGCTCGTGCACGGCGAGACCTGGCAGCAAGTTGGCGGACCAATCCGTAAGCCGCGCCGGCTGGCGCGGCACATCGACGGGCCTACCTGCGAAAGCTGCGCTGACTGGTGCGCCGGCTGCAGCTTTGGATTTCCCGAAGCTGGCGGCGCGTTTGCTGCTGAGTGCAGCCTCTATGAGCCGCTGGGGCCACGTTAGGCAGGGCGAGTGTTACAGGTTGTTCCAACAGTTGCGCGTTGCCGGTAGCTGTGCCATACTTAAGGAGTCAAGGGGGCACTACCCCCACCCCACCCCACAGATCATGACCGAAGCACTTCAGATTGCAGAAACCGTGTTTGCCCAGATGGGCGGCAAGGGTCGGCTGGCTGCGATGGTTGGTGCCAACGGCTTCAGCTACGACGCACGCGATGAGCGCCGCACCGTAGCGAGCTTTCAGTTCAAAGGCAGCCGCAAAGCAAACGTGTGCCGCGTGGTCTACGACCACGCCTCCGACACCTACGGCTTCTACTTGGTGAAGTTCAGCCCGAAAACCCTCAAGCTCACCCCTGTAGTGGCGCTTGACCGCGACGTGTACGCCGAAGACCTTGTGCGCCTGTTTGAGCAGAGCACCGGCCTTTACCTGACCCTTTGACACCCCATTTACCATGCGAACAAAAATCACCGCGAGTTTGTTGTGCCTCGCCTTGGGTGCCGGGTTTTGGTACTGCATGACCACCACCCTCACCGACATGACGAAAGCCGATTGCCTTGCCGGGATCGCAAGAGCTTGCGATCAGCTCAAGCAAGACGGGATTCCGATCGCGGGTCCGCCGACCGCAGATCGGGACCAGTGAGATACGCCCTGATCCGCGGAGAGCAGTTCATTAGCACTGAACCCGGCTACTCCGACGACGCGCTGATACCGCTGCCGCTGCTGCTTTGCAACGACACCGAAACAACATGGCTGTCAGACACCATTGACCAAGCCTTGGAACGCGCCGCGCTGTTGCGGATGTGCTGGGGCTGGACCACCGAACTTCGAGCAATCCGATGATCACGGACAACATTGTCACGCTGCGCCCTGACGTGCAGCACGAAATCACCATGCGCGACATGCGCAAACTAAAGCGCCGCGCCGAAATTCAGGAGCTGATGCTGATGGCGATCATTGCCGTACAGATCGTCAACCTGATCGTTGCGCTGCGGCGATGAAGCCTTAAGCCTTTGTAGCCCGCGGCTTGCGGATCAAAACTGACCTAGGGCAGTCGGCAGACTGTGAACGGTTGCCCGCCGTCTGTGCCCAGAGAGTGGAACACCCCAGTTCGTGAGCCGTGGAACGCGGTGATCCATCAGCTGCTGCAGGCAGTGGATCATCACAACCATCTGTTGCTTACAACCGGCGACCGCTGGCACGCGGACAAGGCTGAGCAGCTGCGACAGTATGTGCGAGAGCTAAAAAGCTGGATTCACCAGCAGGAAGGCCGCACGTAACCCTGCATCAGCTGGAAGCCTTTGGCCTCCGGTACGTGATCACCTGCGCCATCGTTTTGTGGATTGCGTCGAAGGTGCTGCCATGACACACGACCGGAAGGTGATCGGCTGCTGGGAAATCGACGGCGGCACGATTGAACAGCTTGAGAACGAGCGGGGTGAGCTTTACTACCGCTCTTGCGCGCATGGCTACTGTCGATACGCCCAAGATCTGTGGTCTGCCGAGCTGCATCTAAGCCACTTGCTGGGGCGCTGATTGTTCATGGATCTGCACCATCGTTTTCTGGGTACAGCGACCGGGCCCACTCCAAGTAGTTTCTATCCGGTTCAGGCAACAGCCCGGCCTTGGCCAGAATCACCTCACAGCCACTTATCTGCGCGATCAACTGAGCGGTGAGGTCAGACTGCTGGGCCCAGGCACGCAGCAAGCTGGCGGCTAATTTACGCAGCTCGTCGAGGTCGTCGCAGTCAAGAATCACTCGAACGTTCTTCTCGATCTCTAGCTCCTCGTGGAGCGGCAGATCTAAGTTCAGCCACGCCATAGCGATCCCGCAGGATCATCTAAGGGTAGCCAGGGCTAACCGTTCACATTCAGCTGGGGCGTGCAGTGCTGTGGGACTGGTGTGGGACCGAAGCCTGTCTGTTATTATTGGCTGGGATTAGTGGAGCCTGCTAAGTCCTTGACTTGGCAGGTTTTTTTTGGTTGCGGGGGCCGGATTTGAACCGACGACCTTCAGGTTATGAGCCTGAGTCCATGGCATCCCGGGGGCTACCGGGGGCTACTTAAGCCCTTGATTCTGCTGCGTTGATCTTGGCCGCCTCTCCTGCTACATCCTGTGGGATCCCGCCGTTTTGTGGGACCGGTGTGGGACCAGAGGGACTGCAATGAAGCTCACCAAGACACTGGTGGACGGGTGCCTGCCCAGGGCCAGCCGCTACCGCCTGAACGACACCCTGGTGCCCGGCCTGTCGCTGGTCGTCTTCCCTGGTGGGGCGAAGACCTACTACCTGCGGCACCGCACGATCGACGGCCGCCAGGTTGATTTGAAGCTAGGCACCCCGGTTGAGTTGACCCCTGATGATGCCCGCCGGATCGCCCGGGACATGCTTGCCCAGGTGCGCGAGGGCCGGGACCCTGGGGCAGAGCGCCGGCAGCTGCGCCAGGCCCCCACCCTGGCCGATCTGGCCGACCGCTACATGGCCACCCATGGCAAAGCCAAGCGATCGGGGTTGAACGATGAGATCCTTTGGCGGCTGCACATCCTGCCGGCCTTGGGCCGGGTGCGCGTCACCGCCCTGACCCGCCAGCAAGTGCGCGAGTTCCACACCAGCCACTCCAAGCCGATCACGGCAAACCGGGCGCTTGAGGTACTGAGCAAGGCCATGGCTCTAGCCGAAGATTGGGGGTGGCGGCAACCTGGGGCAAACCCATGTGACGGCGTGAAGGCCAACCCAGAGCGCAAGCGTCGGCGTTACCTGACCCCGGATGAGCTGGGTCGGTTGCGAGCGGCGCTGATCGAGTGGGAGATAGCAGGGCCCCTGTCGCTGCGCTGGCGGTTTGCCCAGCTGGTGCGCCTGTTGCTGCTCACCGGAGCACGCCTCAACGAGATTATGCAGGGCCGGTGGGAGTGGATCAACTGGGATCGGTGCGAACTTGTGGTGCCGATTGAGGCCCACAAGACGGGCGACGAGACCGGGGAGCCTAGGGTCATCACCCTGAGTGATCGAGCAACAGAAATCCTGCTGCAGCTGCGGGAGCATCAGAGTGCCAAGTGCCCATGGCTGATCCAGGGATCACGTATAGAGCAGCATCTAGTCGGCTACCGCAGGCTGTGGCTGTCGCTGCTCAGCGATGCCCAGATCCGCGACCTGCGGGTGCATGATCTGCGCCACACCTTTGCCTCCTACACCCTGAGCCACGGGCACAGCCTGGGGGTTGTGGGCCAGCTGCTGGGGCACAGGAGCACGCAGACGACCGCCCGCTACGCGCACCTAGTAGATGAGGTAGCTCGCAGCGCCGTGCGCCAGGTGGGGGCTGGGCTAAAGGTCTAGCCGGCGATCACGTCGTGGCTGCCGACAGCCACCGCCGTACAGGTTGCAATCTTGTCGCCGACCCGGCCACCGCCCTTGCCGTTTACGAACACCATCCGGCTGCCGATGGCGATTGGGGCCGCGTGCGTGGGGCACGGGGTGCCGGGCAATAGGTGGGGAGTATTTACGTCGCCTTGCCGAGACCACGGACGCCCGTTCACAAACACGTCAAAGCTGCCTATGGCGCGAACCATCGGAGAGCAATGAGGAATGTCTGGATCACCTTTACGTGTTGCGGGTGGCATGGGTCCTCCTGAGCAGCTCAGTCAGTCTGTCCGACCAACGCTCGATTTCATCGTGCTGCTTGCGTGTATGGGGTGGTGGCGGAATTACGGGCTCAAAGCAGATCACCTCATCAATCTCCTGGGGTATGTCCTCCCAG